>ERZ1370068.992-contig-10906_pt1 | contig 59384 bp, 83 predicted proteins | sample MGYA00561227_ERZ1370068 | MGnify/ENA primary metagenome ERZ1370068 (study PRJEB38410, sample SAMEA6850437) | metagenome | study: Metagenomic assessment of the ecological functions of the soil: analysis of the soil microbiota associated with the... | reverse complement strand
TGTACTTCGTTCAGTTACGTATTGCTGGGAGGGTCTACGTCCCGCGAGGCCTCGGTTCCGTTATGAGTTCGAGAAAGGCAGCAAGTGGCGCGTCGGGGGGCGGGCGAAGTTCACGTCGCCCGTCGGGCTCGCATGACCGGGAAGCAGCGCGCTTGCCAGCGTGGTACGACAGCGTGATCTGGGTGGCCACCGCGGATATTACAGCCCCCTGCCGGCAATCGGTGGTCGGTGCGGCGCCGCCATTCCCCTCGCTCGCGTCCATCTACCCGATGGGCGTTCAAGCGAACACGTCCACACCCAAGCATTGGGACGCGCGAGGCGGCCTTCATCGATCGTTGCGCCCGCCGATTTTGCTTCCACACTGGCAAACCCCGCCCTTCGGCCCAGCTGGCGTCGTTGGCGGTGGCATCTCGCCGCGCCAGGGTATGCCGCATCGCTCAGCGCCGCCACGGCGTGGGGCCGCTCGGGCGACGGCCTGAACGCCTGAGCGACCCGTACCAGATGGTGAACGTCGAAGGCGAGTGCGCGTTCGGCTACACTGAAAATCAGCGGCGAGGAAAGTGGACCCGGGATCAGTTCAGACGCCGACCCGGCAAGCGTGACGCGCATGGGGCGACGATGCAGGTCAAGCAGACGCTCACCCCGGGGATGTCGCGTCCATGCTCGGGCCACGGCCATCACGTCGCCCGTAACGGTCGTCGCGAGCCGTGCGCGGTTCCCGAGCGAACATCCTGGTATGCCAGGCCGAACTGAACGTTCGCGTGTCTGGTCAGCCCCGAGACGACCGTCCGAGTCGCGCATTCAGCCATCAGAGAACCGGAGCGCACCTGCCGTGGACAATCGGGATCGGCGTCTCGATTGTCTGGGCCAGGCGCTGGTGGTGGCGTAGCGCCCGGTGGCGCTGCCGATCATCCCGCACGCCGCTGTGGCTTGCTTGTGGCGCGACTCGCGCGCCCCGCGCAACATCGACGCCAGCACCGCGCCAGAAGCCAGCGCCGCGATTTGATCACCCCGAGCGTACCATTCGATCAGGGACTTCCCGTCAAAAACCGCGTTCAGCCAGGTCGTCTTGAGGCCGACGGCAACGAGGATCAGCAGCGCCAGCGCGTAAACCAGCAGCTCGAACCGGCGCAGGGCATCGGCCAGCAGAAGTACATTGCGCGCAGGCCGAGGATGGCGAGGACGTTCGACATGCGCGATGAGCGGCTCAGCGCGTGACGGCGAAGATGGCCGGCACCGAGTCCCTGGCGAAGACGATGTCGCTGATCTCAGGAAGAGAAGCGCGACGAAGTCGTTACGCGATTGCGTGCCATCGCTCGTCGAAGCTTGACCCGAAAAGCTCGAGCCGTGAAGAGTCGGGCGATCTGGAACCACCCGGCGGGCACAGCCTGATCCAGCGGGTTCTTCTTCTCTGGCTCGATCTCCTGATCGGGTGACCAGAGCAGCTTTGATGCCGGCCAGCGCGACGAAACGCACCAAAGATCAAAGGACGACGGCGAGGTGCTGCATGAGAGCGGCGCCCACCGCAATGAACGCGGCACGGAAGACGAGCGCGCCAAAAATGCCGTAGACCAGGACGCGGTGCTGATAGACCGCCGGCACCGCGGAAGTGGTTGAACGCAGAGCACGAACACGAAGATGTTGTCGATGAAAGCCAGCGACCGTTCGACGATGAAAATGCCCCGGTGGATTCGAGCCCGGCCTGCCGGCCGGCGCCGGGCCCCGATGAGTGACACCGCTGCAGATAGAGACCGTAGTTGAACGCCAGCGCCGGCACGTTGATCCGAGGGATCGACCAGCCACTTTGATTCGCGAAACGAGACGACGTGGGCCTTCCGGTGGAGCACGGCCGAGCGTCGAGCTGCCAGCGCCCTCAGGACGAACGCCGTGAAGGCGACGTAGGCCCGCCAGAACTCGGCAAAGCGGAAGAGCAGCGGCACGATCGCCGCGGTGGCGAAGGCGCCTGGGTGATGAGACATAAATAGAAAAGTTTGGACGCTAGAGTAATGTTTTTTGACATCTATGTATTCGATCAGCGGGAGCACGCCATGGAATGGCTGAACTATCACCACCTACTGCAATAGCTCTGGACCGTGGTGCGCAGAAGGGTGGCGTCTCGAGAGGCGGCAGTGAAAGCTCAGGCTGTCGCAGCCGACGATCAGCGCGCAGGTGCGCAATCGACGCCAGGAGCCTGGAGCGAGCGGCTCGCTCCAGCCGCCACGGCCGCCGCACCGTTGCGCTCACCGACGTCGGCCGGATGGTGTGCGGTATGCCAGGCGCGCGGATCTTCAGCGTCGGCCGCGAGGCTGATGGGTGGTCGATTCGCGGCGCCCGGCCGGTCGGGCGGCCGGCGGCAGCTCACGGTCGGCGTCGCGGACGCCGTCCAGAAGCTCATCGTCTATCCGGAGGTTGCTTCGTCCGGCGCGATGCGCAGCGCCGAGCCGACAGTTCAGATCGTCTGTCGTGCGGACAATGCGGAGCAGCTCGGTGGCGCAGTTGGCGACGCACGCGCTCGACGTCGGTGCAGTCGCCGACGCGCCCGCGCCGCCTCCACGTCCGAGTCAAGGTGTGTTCAACCACCTGCTCGGCGAAATCGCCGATGGCGTTCTTCGCACCGCCGCGCCTTGCCGCGCCCCGAGTCAGGACGATTCCCACGTGTCTGCTGGCGTCCTCGCCCGTCCTGCCTTGCCGACGGCGGAACGCACGGCCCTGCGCCGGGGCCTCGACCCAGATGGTTCGAGCGAATGGACATTCGCCCCAACGTGTGGTCGGGGAGTTCGAGGATTCTGCGTTGATGGCGTAGGCGTCTTCGGCCCGGTCCGCCCGGTGCCGTGTTCCCGGCACCCGGCCGTCATCGCGCGAGGAGGTCGCACGGCTATCGCGGCGTGCGGTTAGTGGGCGATGTCGATCATCGTCCGCTGAACGCTACTACTGCCATCTCCGTTGAACGGCGGTTGAAGCATCCCGGTGTGCTGGCGATCACTGGGCGCCGCGCGCGACCTCTCCGCCACGATGAAGGGCGCGAGCTGCGGGCAATCGTCGCAGGACCCAGCGATAGCCCGTCGGATCGGTGACGACCGACGGTGCGGTCGCCCATGGCTGATCCTCGGCATCGAGTCACGCCCGCCCGGCGCGCTCAGCGCCTCGGCCTGGCCGATCGGTCCACGATCGCTGAGCATCGGTATACAATGCGCTGCCCGCCGCCGCTGTGCTTCGGCCAGCCGAACCGCCGCGCCGAACGAAGGCATGATTGACGGACTCACCGTGGCGCACTCTCGCGCGTATCGCACCTGGCCATCGGTTGTCGAAGGAAGGACGACACACCGCGTGTAAACGCAGAACGTCCGCTCGAGGAGATTCCATCAGAGAAGCGGTGCGACGATCGGCCACGGCCAGATGGGTGACGTGACCGTGATCTGCATGCCGGGCGCGGGAGCCGCTCGACGGTTCCCCTGGCGGGCTGCAGCCGTTGTGGGACGACGTCCAGCGGCCTTGCCCGGGCGGCGCCTCGATGATCTACTGTGGCACGCGCCGCCACGGGGGGCCAGTGACCCCCATCAATCCTGTTTCACCGTGAGCGCCATGAGTCGGGAGCGGAATGGTAGCCTTGCGATCGGGCGGTGAATTTGCCTGGGAGCAAGCGCGGGATCACGCCTGCCGGGGTTTTCTTCTTCGAAACGGGCGTATCGTATGCCGCGACCGATTAGCGAGACTCGCGCCAGTCTTGCCACGGCGCGATGCGCCGGGAGTGATCCGATGGAGAGCTGTGTCATGGCTGCAAACAGGGCCTGGGCGTCGAGCACCTCCTGCGCCGGGCGGAGCTTCGTGGCGCAAGCCGGGACTGGAAACCTGAAGGCGTTCGGGGCATGTCCACCAGCGCCGTCCTGCAGCAGCTTCTCGGTTACGAGGGCAACGGCGGGCGGTATATCGAATTCGAAGATCGGCGCTGTACCCTGCCTACGCATCGTGCCAACGCTGCCGGTGGCTACTCGCCGGCGCGCTCGAGCATCAGCGCCCGCGTCAGCGCGCGATCGTGCTTGTTTGTCCACATGCTCCACACGGCGCCCATTGCAGGAGAGGATGGCGCTGTTTCTGCCTACAACCGTTCGCGCTTGACGGCTTACACCGAGATCGCCGGCGGCGCGGGAGATCTTCAGGCGACGGAAGAAGTGCTGGCCCTCAAGTCCGGCGAGCTTCCGGACCCCGGGTCGGATCGAGATGTTTCGATCGCGCATCGAAGGAGTTTTCGTGATCTGCTGATCGAGGTGGCCGAAAAAGGATCACGGCGATTGTCTCTGCTGGCTCGAGCGGCCGTCTCAACTACGCGCACTGCGGCCGCAGGAGAACTGCGGCCGCCGCAGGATCGTGGGAGAGCTGTTCACGTTCGGCATCGGCCGCCGCAGCTTGCAGCGTGGACGATTATGCGCTGCGGCGACGAAAGGTGTTCACTGGGTTGAGAACTCTCGGCGTGTCAGCGCGGCCCAACGGCGCCGACGCGTCATCTGGACGGGTTCTGCTAGCCAACGCCGGCCAGCGCGAGCGCCTCGGCGAGGGCGTTCGCCTTCCCGATCCATGGCGGGGCCAGTTCCACGCTGATTCCGGCGCGCCCGCCCGCCGTATCCGGAGCTGCGGGACGGCATCGCGACTTCATCACCGCACTGGCCACCGTCCTGAAACAGGACGACGGCTGAGCAAGCCGGAGAATCGTAATGGAAGTTCTTCGTCAGCGGAGATCGTCGAAGACCCGAGCCCGTCGACGATTGGGCGACGCCGACCAACGCCTATCTGCCGAACCTGGCGCGAGCGTCCCGGTCGCTCGTGCGCTTCATGCTGCGATTCCCGTCAGTTCGAGAACCCGGAGATACGCTGTGCGCGCGCGTTATCGCTGTGCCGGTCCAGGCACGTCGTGCGCTTGCACCGGTGAAAGGAGGTGGGCTGGAGTCAGGCTTCTCGATCGACTACCTTCCGTACCGCTCTGTGGCGCGGACGGGACAGATCGCTCTTCGAGGCGCGCCGGATGTAAATGGGTGGGAGCTCAGGTCCAGAACAGTGGTTCACGACCGGTGCGCATCGCTCGCGCGGATGAATCGTTTGCCGCCACGCTGGCGAGGCAATCAGCGGACCAGCCTCGTGCGCAGAGGCAGGGCGAGTGCCGGATTCGATCGCCGGAGTCGGTGCTCGAACTTTTTCCTCGATCGTCTGACGCCACGCACCGACTCGAAACGAGAATGCGGCGCAGCGACTTGCTCGCCATATCTCCGAAGACCGGCGGTGCGCGTGGACGCGGTCGAAATCGCCCAGCTCGGACGAAAGCGGCCGGCCTCGCGCGGCTCATCGTCGGATCCGGGCGAGTGCCGGGAGTCGTCGCCAAACCGGCCCGGACCAGACGACCTGAGACTGGGGCAGCCAGAAACGAGACCGAGGTCGAGCATGCCGCTGATTCACACGTCGAGGAACTTCGTTCGGGGCTGGCGTCGCCTGGCGTTCACGGTCAGTTTCACCCGCGCCGAAAGCGTTCACGACCGACATCGCACTGGAGCGCAGAGCGCGCCCGGAGTGCACGCCTGCAGCCGTGGTGGTCACCTACCTCGGGTCGGCAACGACGCGCTGGCGGGCGTCACGGTCAGTCCCCTAATCTGGACCCCTTCTGACTACAGCCGTCGATCCGGGCGATCGCGGGTTTCCGGCTGGGGACGTCCTGCACAAATCCGGCGGCGAGCTCGGGCGGCAAGGCGCTCGGGTTGCACCCCCGCAGCTCGGTGGCCTGCGCCAGCGTCTACAGCTCGAGGGACGGCTGGCCATGCTGTGCAGCGAGCCGGGTAATCGGGGCTACGAGCCGATCCACTTTCAGGGCTTCGACATCACCGGGCACTGGCAGATCCAGCGCTGCCGACATCGGCTGGATGGCTGGAGGCGCTACCTCGGAGACCATCCCCGAAGAACTGCGAAAACTTCGTCGGTTGGTCGACGACCGCGAGAATACCTGCGAGGCGCTGCTCTCGCTGTGAAGTGAGCGATGCCGGAGGATTCCCGATGCGCGCCGAGTAGCGTCTTTGCCAGCCCCAATACCGGGAACGAGGCGCTCTAGCAGGCGGCGAGGCTGCGGCGACTTACGGATGTCCGCACGGCGTCGCCGATCAATCGACCCCATCTGGCCGGTTGTCAATCGCCGGGACGGCCACTGGCGCGATTTCGACGCACTCGAATCGCGTGGCGACCGCGTTGCCGGAGTCATCAGGGCGCCGTGGCCTATCCGGCCAGTGGCGTCCGCTGCCGGCGTTGCTGCACGGTCGCCCGGTTCGAGTCGTCCACGGCTTGCCGGCACGCGCGTGTGATAGGAGTGCGGAGCCGGAGGCTGTGACCACGCCATGCCGGCCAGGGCGCGCAAGGTGGCCAGCTCATGCGGGGCACTGATCGGCGCGTTCGGCGGCGGCCTCGCCTGGCGTTCTGCCAACGACCTGCGCAGCCAGGGGCTGCCATCTCGGACCCGCCGCTCGTCATTCAGGATTCTCCGAGTTCGGCCGCCGCATTTCCGAGAGCGGAAGCGCCGATGCCGACGCATGGCGCTGCCGCCGATCATGATCGCGATCGGGCGGGCGGTGCGCGGTGGTCTACTGGTGCCATCGGCGTCAGCTCAACCCGGAGTTCAGTAACCCGAGACGCTACCGAGAAGCGGCGGTGGCGGCGTCGCTCCGCTGACCGACTTCCGGGCGATCTGCGCGCTAGCGGCCCGCTGGACAACTGGCTCAGGTGTGAGGCTCGGCGGCCATTCTTGAGGCGACTTCCGGGCAGGGGCGCGCCGATCGTGTGTAGCTTCTGCCCCACTGAGCACTTGCGACTCGCTGCGCGGGTATGGAACCAGCAGCGCTTTCGAGTTCGACGTAGCGCGAGTTCTTGGGTGCTGATTCTTTGGTCCTTCGTCGCGTTGTGGTCAAAGTCACTCTGGTCCGCCAGCGCTCGGTCAGGGACGCCCCAAGTAACACTTCAGTCCAGCGACATAGGTAACACATTCAGCCGCAGCGCCGGATGATACCGAGCGAGATACTCGATGCCGTGGCGGGAGACTGTCGCCTATGGAGCAGCGTGCAGCTTTGTGCGGGAGTAGAAGGCGGATTGTTCACGATGACCGAGCTGGCGGCGCAGTATGGCGTCAGCCGCAAGACGGAGAGCTACAAATGGGTGGCGGGATACGAGGCCGCGGCCTGGCCGGCTTGCGGGATCGATCGCGTCGGCCGCATCACAGCCCCCACGCGACCGATGCGGAGGTGGTCGACGCGATCCTCGCCATCCGTCGACGACATCCGCGGTGAGGCCGAAGGGGTGCTGGCCATCGCCCAGCGCGCCGCCACCGGGGAATGGCGTGGCCCGCGCGATCGACGATCGCCGCCCTGCTGAAGCGGCGCGGCTTGGTCACGCCGCGCCGGCGGGAGGCGCAGTCGGTGGTGCCGGGGTCGACCCGTGGCGTGATCACGCGGCCAATGAGGTGTGGACGGTCGATTACAGAGCGAGTTCTCACCGGCGATCGCCGGTACTGCTATCCGTTCACGCTCCGCGGTGACGGTTCAGTCGGTATGTATATTGCGGTGCGATGCGCTGACGGCTACGCTGGCGGTAACTCGGCCGCGGTTCGAGCGGACGCTTTGCCGCGTATGACGCGATCGGATTCGCAGTGACAACGGGCCGCCGTTTGGCGGACCCGGGCTCGGGCGCTTGTCGACACTCGCCGTCTGGTGGATGCGGTTGGGCAGTGTGCCCGAGCGCATTGATCAGGCCGCAGAGCAAGAACGGCTCGCATGAGCATTCCATGCCGTGCTCAAAGGCGGAACCAGCGCGGCCGCCGGCTCCGAGTGCGTAGCCCAACAGCGACTTCATCCGGTTCACGCCGATGCAGCAGGACCGCCATGAAGCCTTGGACCAAACCGTCCCGGCGCAGCACTATCAGCCGTCATTGCGTCCGTGGCGCGGCGGCTGCCGCCGCTCAGTATCCGGGCATGCGGGATCCGGCGGGTCGGATCCAGAATGGCCATCTCTGGCGCACGCCGCTCTTTGTCTCGGTCGCGCTCGCCGATCAATCCCGTGGCCTTTGAAGTCGATGACGGCATCTGGACGGTGTCCTTTGCCTCGCCTGGTGCTCGGTCGCTTCGACGAACGCCGGCGCCAGATTCACCTATTACCGCGATCGAGGGCGCTCCGCCAGCTCCGCTGGCTCCGCGCCCCTGCAGGGCGAACACAGGATGACGATGACGAAAAGAGCCCAATCAGCTATTACCTATATCGTTGAACTAATTTGTTACCCCATGTCCCCGGCCGCCCACGCCGCTGGACCAGGACGAGGCACAGGACGGACCAGGCACCAGAACCACGGACTAAAAAGAACGACTGGAAACAAAAACGGCTCTGGATGCGCTCGCAACGCATATCCGGCCGGGTGGCTCGCAGCGCGGTTCGAGCGTCGAGGTAACGAAACGCGAAGCCGTGTTCGCGCGCGATGTCGGGCAGCACGCAGCGGCGTTGCCCGCCGAGGACCAGCGCGTCAAGCCCGTCTCCACCGAGCGCCAGGCGCGAGCCAAAGCGCCGGTGCCCTTCCAACCACGACGGGCGCCCCGTGCCCCGGCCGAGCGTTCCGAGAGAAGCCTCTTCGTTGGTGGCTGGACCCGGCGCAGTGGCGTTGAGCGGCCCCACGATCGCCCTGGGCGTCGCGGCGCCAGCGCACCATCGCCGATCCCAGTCCTGCCGCACGTGATCCATCGACGAGGCACTGTTGTCCGGCCCCACGGGACCGCCCACGAGAACATAACCTGGAGGGCGAAGCCGCAGGCTGTGGCGGTGCGCCGCCCTCGCGCTGCGGCACGACCCCGTTCTCCACCAGCGCGACGCGGAGTTTGCCGCTGCCCGCCTGACTTGCAACACCCTCCCGAAGATCGCGCGCCAGCCTCGGCCAGAAGAGGGATCCAGCCCGGCGCGGTCCTTTCGGTCGCCGGCTCGCGTGCGCCTCGATCTCCGTAGACGCCGAGCGGCGGAGCTGCTGATGAACGCCGCGGCGGCGGCGTTCGCGCCGGCACTGATGGCGCGCACCCCGGGGTTGCCGGTTGCCTTGCTGCATCGCGGCTCTCGCGAATCGCCGCCTTTCGCGCCGCGGTCCATCGGCCGCCGCGATCGACGCTTTCCACGCCCGCCAGGTTGACGACCGGCGCTGGTGTCGCTGGGGAGCGGATGTCCACGGCCGGTGCTCTCTGCCACGGCGACCAGCGCATCTCGTGGTCGTGCGTTGGGATTGCGCGTCGGCACGACGACCGCGTGGCCGTCCTGGCGCAGTGCGTGGGCGGGACTTGTGCCCGCCAGGCCCGTCCCTCCCGCGACGATGAGGATGGTCACGACGCATCGTCTTTCGTCGCGTTACTGACGACAGTGCAGCGGCGGGTCTTCAGACCCGCCGTATCAAACTGGCGGGTGATCACTGGCGAGTCTAACCCGGACTTCCGCCAAAGCTGTCGACGAGTCCGCCGGGCTTCGGCGAAGGCGGAAGACCGGCCGCGACGTCTGTGTGAAGCGAGGTTTTTCAGTCCACGGATTAAACCAGGGTTGACAAGCGCCCGCTCTCTTGCTCTACTCATAACTAACTGGTTGGTTAGCTTACGAGTCGTGAGCGCTCGATGCGCGATTCCCGCAGTGCGATCTTCCGCGCGCCGCCGCGCAGATTTCGCCGGAGCGCGGGTGCGGGCCGCGGGCACCGAGACGCATCGACGCCCCGCGCGCGTCGACCACGCACAGGCGATGCTCTGCCACTTCGGAAGTAAGGCCGCCTCTACGCCGAGATCGTGCGCGTACATGGTCGGCATAAGCCGTGGGACACGCGTCCGCGCGATCGCCGACGGCCCGGGCTCTGCGGAAGGCAGAAATTGGACCTGGGTGGATCGGACGCGCTCGCGTCGAAGGAAGCCGCGGCCAGCCCGCAGTTTCCCACCCGGCATCATGCTGCGCTGAAGGCGGCACAGCCGCCCGGAGGCGCACACATTTTCGAATGCCGCCACGTTTCACGCATGATGAACGCCGTGCTCGCCGGCGGTGTCCGTGACGTGATCGCGCAGGGAAAGCGGGAGGGCACGTTTCGCGACGTCGATCCGCTGCTCGCCCATCTCTCGATCATGCCCCCGGTCCTCATTTTCTGGCAGCTCGTCAACGCGTGCTCTCCGGTCGAAAACTCCGCGGTGGGTCTGGCGAGAGCCGCGTCCGCTCGACCGGTTCGTTGCGCCATATGCGAGGCCTCCGCGAGGCATGCTCCATGCTATCGCGACCTCCGCTCGTCTGCTGGTGCTCGCCTGGGCACGCGTGCGTCGCGGCCTGCCGCCGCTCCGCCACCCACCGATCGACTGCGCGTCTCCGGGACGCCGTCGAGGCGACGGAGGACACATTCACTCGGCGGCCGAGATCGGCGAGCCGGCTGCTGCGGCGCTGCGCGTCCAGGAAGAGGGCGACCACCACGGCATCAGAAATGGGCGCGGTCGTCATTCGCACGCCTCGACACCGAGGACGCGTCACGTTGCAGATCGCGCGGACCCGTGCCGATCGCGCCTGCGACCGCGCGCTTTGCACGTTGCGCGTCTGCTTTCGAGGCCGGGTCCGATGTGGAAGACATCCGGCAGGCGAGCGCGCAGGTCGATGCGGCGACCGCGCCGATGCGGCGGCACAATCGATGCCGAGATCGAAGGCGATGCTACAACTCGACCTCGACCGGTTCAGGCGCTGCTCTCGGCGAGGCTACGGGTTTCGAGTCCCAAGCAGCGCGACGATGCCCAGAGCGCGGCTCGACGCCGCCAAAGCGCGCCAGCGCGCGGCGCAAGATCGCGTGCGGTCGAGCTCGGGAAACGCAGAGCCGCGGCATCAGGCAGGCACTCGCCCCAGGAGAGTCCCAGGCCGCTCAGGCGCGCGTCGCTGCCGGGGACGCGCAGATCGCCCCGTTCTCGAAAAGTCGCTGCGAGACGCCAACGTCCCCTCTCCCCATCTCGGGCATCGTCACGCGAAGCTCGCGTCGATGCCTGGCGAGATCGTCGCGCGCGGCGCACGCCGCTCGTCGTCGATCCGCAGACGCCTCGATCCCGCCTGGGCGAATCTCTTGCTTTTCCGTGCCAGAGCCGATGGTGCCGCGCATCTCGATCCGGACGAGCCGCGACCGTGCTCACCGACGCTGGCGGGCAGGGGCTCGACAGCAGGTGGCGTTCATCTCCCCGCGCGCCGAGTTCACGCCACGCAACGTCCAGACGGCCGAGGAGCGATCGAAGCTCGATATGCTGAATCCGGGTGAGCGTGGACAATCGCGCCAGCGTCCTGAAGCTCAGCATTGCCCGTTAGCGCGGAGTTGACTCATGAGCGTATCTCGCTCCACCGTCAAGGTCGCGAAACGCTACGGCGCAACCGAGGCCCTGGTGAACTCAGCCTCGACGTCCGCCAGGGGCGAGATGTTCGGCCTCATCGGTCCCGATGGCGCGGAGCAAGGCGACCGGCGATCAGGCTCATGTGCAGGGTTGCACTCACGCCGATGCCGTGAAACTAGCGATGCAGCGGCTCGTCGACCAAGGACCACCGGGCCGTCACCGAGCCAGGTCATTATCTCACAGCGGTTCAGCCTCTGACGACCTCGCATCGACAGCCATCGCGCTGCCGAGGTCAGCGATCGCGACTATCAGCGCCGCCGCCGATCGTGCTATCTGATGACACAGTTGACGCAATTCCGCGACCGGCTTGCCGATCGCCTGTCCGGCGGCATGAAACCAGAAGCTCGCGTTGGCTGCACGCTGGTTCTGACCTCGTTGATTCTGCTCGACGAGCCGACCACCGGTGTCGGTCGTCTGCGTCGCCGGAGTTCGACTCCTCTCGGAGTTTGCGCACGGCATCACCATCCTGATCATCCACGCCCTGCCTGGACGAGGCAGGCGATGCTCGCCGCGTCGGCTTTGCGCACCAGAACCGCCTGCTCGCGATGGACGAACCGGCGCCTGGCTGCCTGCGCTCATCACCGGCAGGATGCTGGAAGTCGTTGCCCGGGGACGGACTGCGGCGAACATCCTGCGCCGGAAGGTTGCTACCGGCGTGGTGGACGCGCAGGTCTTTCTTTACGGCTTTTAATTCCACATGCGACGCTCGGCAGCAGCGGCGACGATGCAGGCCGCGTTCAGGCCACGCTCGCCGCCCGCATGATGGCGAGCGTTCGTTCGCGCCGATTACCGCCGTCGCTTCGAGGATGTGTTCATTGCCCGGCTCTCAGGTGCGGGGGACATCTCGCCCGCGTCGTGACGTGTCTGATCGCGGCCGCGCTGACGGTGTGCCGCTGGCGCAGCGTCGCGGCCCAGGTCCCCGCCGGCACTGCGGCTGACACTGGACGAGGCGCTGTCGAGGCGGCCGAGGACGAGGTCACCGGCTCGCCGAGGCGCGGGCTCGCAGCGCCGCGCAGGCCGGCGTGGCCGTTCGAGAATCGGCCGAGCGTCCGACGGTCACCGCGAACGCCCAGGTTACGCGCACGAACCGTGCTCCGTTCCTCGGTCCGCCCACCGATTGGCGTTCCGCTTCTGGTCTACCCGGACGTGCCGAACAACTACAGCACGCGCCTGAGATGCGATGGCCGATCTGCCTGGGCGGCCGGACCGACGCGGCTTTCGAGCGCGCGGCGCAAACCGGAGCCGGGCGATAGGAGCCGGAGCGGCAGACCGCGCAAGCCGATCTGCGGCTCAGTCGCGCGCGCCTATTGCGCCCTGGTGACGGCGAGGGCGAGCCTCGATGTGCTCGAACAGGGGTCGCGCGATCACGGGCGCACGTCAACGACGCGAACCGGCGTTTCCATCGCGGGACTCGTCCCGCCAGGACCGAGGATGTCCGTCGGCCACGGCACAAGAAGGCGCGCGCGCGCACGGTTTGCTCGCCCGATCGAGGCGCGCGCTGCAGCGCGACGTGGCGATGGCCGGACTGGCGCATCTGATTGGATCGGCGCCCGATCCCAGCCGCGATCGATCCGGCCGCCACGATCTGACAGGTGCGACGGCCGCGGTCACGAATCAGCCGCTCGTGCCGCTCATTGAAAGCGCTCCACGCACGCGACGCGGCAGGACACGGCGCGCGTTGCAGCTGGCAGGGCGACCGCGGCCGATGCGCAGCGCGACGCACTTGGCCGCCGCAGCGGGCCCCTCTGCCGGCGATTCAGTTCCTCAGCGTGACCTCGACTAAAAGCCGGCCCAACCCGAGGATCTTCCCTCGCGCCGACGTCGCCGGGACGACTCGTGGGACGCCGGCGTCGAGCGCTCACCTGGTCGTTGTGGGACGGCGGTCGCGCCGCCGCCGACGTCGCGCAGGCGGCCGGGCGCCGTCACGGCCGCGCGCCGAGCGCCTGCGCGGAGTTCGACTCGGTGCTCGGCCGTCGAAGTGCGGCAGCGCGCGCTCGAGATCGCGTCCGGCAGTCGCGGCGGTGGCCGCTGCAGACGAGCGCCGTCACGGCGCGCCGTCGAGGCGCGCGCGCGTGCGTGGGCGAGCGCTATCGAGCCGGCGTCATCGCGCAGGGCGACGTGCTCGACGCCGAGCTGCGCGCTGCTCCAGAGCCAGCTCGATCGGACACGCGCGCTCAGGCGTCCGTGCGCCTGGCCGAGGCGCGGCTCGATCGGGTCATGGGCCGATGACAGGAGCGATGAACGCCATCGAGGTGCGCGCATCTCACGCGCCGGTTCGGCGACTTCGTCGCGGTCAACGACGTGTCGTTCGACGTCGCGCGCCGGCGAGATCTTCGGCTTCCTCGGCAGCAACGGCGCCGGCAAGTCCACGACGATCCGCATGCTGTGCGGGCTGCTGCGGCCGACGTCGGGCACCGCGCTCGGTCGGCGGCATCGACGTCGGCCGCGATCCCGAAGGCGTCAAGCGGCGCATCGGCTACATGTCGCAGCGCTTCTCGCTCTACGAGAGCGCTGACCGTCGATCGAGAACATCCGCGTTCTTCGGCGGCGTCTACGGCCTCGACCGGCGACCGCCTCGCGCGCGCGCCGCGAGTTCGTGCTCGAGATGGCCGGCCTGCGCGGCCGCGAGACGACGCTCGACGCGCGACGCTGTCCGGCGGCTGGCGGCAGCGGCTCGCGCTCGGCTGCGCGATCCTCCACGAGCCGCCGATCGTGTTCCTCGACGAGCCCACCGGCGGCGTCGATCCGCTGTCGCGCCGGCGCTTCTGGCGGCTCATCGACGATCTCTCCGACGGCCGGCGTCGCCGTGCTCGTGACCACGCACTACCTGGACGAGGCCGAGCACTGCCATCGCATCGCCATCATCCAGGCCGGCCGGCTGGCGGCGCTCGGCACCGTCGACCGAGCTGAAGCAGATCTTCGCGTCGCGTCCGATTCGTCGAGGTGCAGCGCCTCGCGGCCGTCGAGCGCGATGCAGCGCGCTCGACGCGATGCCGGAGGTCGAGAAGACGAGCATCTCGGCACCGCCGTGCACGCGGTGCTCCGACGCCGACCGGCCCGATCCCGCACGCGGTCGCCGCGCGCCTGCGCAGGCGGCCAGGCATCGCCGTCGTCGTCGTGCGGCGTGGTCGAGCCGTCGCTCGAGGACGTGTTCCTCGACGTGGCCGAGCGGAGCGCGGCGTGACTGCCTGATGCTGGAAGGCGCTGGCCGTCGCGCGGAAGGAGCTGCGCCAGATCCGCCGCGATCGGCGGATCGCTGCTCATCCTGCTGTTCGTGCCGGCGTTCTTCCTGCTGATCTACGGCTACGCGCCTCAACTTCGACATCCGCAACATCGCGGCTCGCGGTCAGGACGACGATCGCAGCACCACCAGCCGCGAGCTGATCTCGGCGTTCGTCAACTCCGGCTACTTCGACCTCGTGGCGACGCCGTCGGACGAGCGACGATCGTCACCGGCGTCGCTCGACCGCGGCGACGCCGCGCGCGCGGTGCTGGTCATTCCGGCGCGGTTCGGCGACGCGACGCGCCGGCCGGCCGTCAGACCGCCGTGCAGATCCTCGATCAACGGCGACAACGCCAACACGGCCACGACCGTGATGGGCTACGCGACCGGGCTGGTCAGCGCGCGTGTCGCTGCGCTACGAGGTGCAGGCGCGGGTCGGCATCGCCGCGTGCGGGCCGCCGCTGACGCTCGAGCCCGCGGGTCTGGGCATAACCCCGAGCTGCGCAGCACGCTGTTCCTCGTGCCCGGTCTCATCGCCTACATCGCGATGCTCACCGCTGTCGTCTCCACCGCGCCTCTCGGTCGTGCGCGAGAAAGAGGCCGGGCACGATGGAGCAGATCCGCATGGCGCCGATCGGGCCCGTGCCCTACGTCGTCGGGCAAGACCGCGCCGTATTTCGTGATCTCGCTCGTCTCGTCGCATGGCATCGTGGTCGGCTGCGATGCTGCTCTTCGACCTGCCGATGCGCGGCTCGTGGCTGGCGCTCGTCGGCTGTCGTGTCGCTCTTCCTCGTCGGGGCGCTCGGCGTTCGGCCTGCTGATCTCGACGCATCGCCGACCGTCAGCAGGTGGCGTTTCAGATTGCGCTCCTGACGCTCGTTCCTCCCGACGCTGATGCTCGTCGGGTTTCATCTTCCCGATCAGCGAGCATGCCGACGCTTCCTTCAGGTCGTCACGCGCATCGTCCCGGCGCGCTACTTCCTGGTGGTCCTGCGCGGACTCGCTGCTCAAGGGCGTCGGGCCGTCGGCTTCTGGCCCGACGTGGTGGCGCTCGTCGTCTCATCGCCGTGGCGATGCTCGCGCTGGCGTCGGTGCGCCTCAGGAGGGCAATGGGCCTAGCAGGCATTGTTGATTAGTGATTTGACGATTACTGATTCGTTGGCGATTGGTGATTGTTGATTGGTGATTTGGATTGGTGATTTGGATTGGTGATTTGGATTGGCGATGGCTGCGATGCTGCCATCGGTGATGTGCGATCGGTAGATGTGCGATCGGTAGATGTGCGATCGAGCACGTTGCGCTCTCAATCGTCAATCGACAATCGTCAATCAACAACGAATCACTAATCAAAGATCCCGGAATCTAAAATGATTAGGTCGGTCCACATCATTCGGAGGAGTTCCTTGAGCTGCGGCAGCGATCCGCGGCTCTTCGCGCATCGTGATCGTCGCGCCGCTCGTGCAGCTCACGCTGCTCGGGTACGCGGCGACGACCGACGTGCGCAACGTGCCGCTCGTCGTCGCTGGACGAGGACGCCTCGAGCGGAGAGCCGCGCGCTCGTCAGCCGGTTCGACGGCGTCGCAGAACTTCGACGTGATCGCGGTGGCTCACATCGACCGGCGAGCGTCGACGCCTATCTCGAATACCGGCACGCGCGTGGATGGCGCTCGACATCCCGGCCGGCTACGGCGAACGGATTCGGGCGGGCGAGCCGGTGCAGCGTGCAGGTCGTCGCCGACGGCACCGACGCCAACTCCGACGAACGTGGCGCTCGGATACGCGGGCACGCTCGTCGCCGCGCTACAGCCGCGAGCTGGCTGCCGCCTCGGGCGCGGCGCCGGCCGAGCCGCTCGTCATCTGCGCGAGGTCCGCGTGTGGTTCAACCCGCAGCTCGAGAGCCGGATCTTCATGATTCCGGGCATCCTGGCCCTGCTGCTGCTCGTCGTCACGACCAACCTGTCGTCGATGGCGATCGTGCGCGAGAAGGAGCTGGGTACGCTGGAGCAGCTGAACGTCACGCCGCATCGCGCCGCTGGGAGCTGATCGTCGGCAAGCTGCTGCCCTACGCGCCTCATCGGCGTGATCGACGTGCTGCTGGTCGTGGTGGTCGCGATCTTCTGGTTCGAGGTCCCGCTGCGCGGCAGCTTGCCTGCTGCTGTTTGCGCATGATGCCTGGTCTACCTGCTGACCACGCTCGGCCTCGGGCTTGTTCGTCTCGACGATCTCGAAGCACGCAGCAGCAGGCGATGATGACCGTCGTCGTTCTTCTTCCTGATTCCGATGGTGTTCCTGTCGGGGTTCGTGTTCCCGATCGAGAACATGCCGGCGGTGGTCCAGCCGGTCGACGCTACCTCATCCCGCTGCGCTACTTCCTGGTGATCCTGCGCGGCATCTTCCTCGAAAGGCGTCGGCCTCGAGACGTTGTGGCCGCAGGCGCTGGCGCTCGCTCGGGTGGGGCGTCGGCATCCTCGTGCTCGCCACACTTCGATCGAGCAAGCCTGGCCTGGGCTACCGTAGCGGCGGGTCGTTACCGTTACTGGGAATCCGGGACGATTCAGGCGATACGGTCGTCACCTGCCATCGAGGCTTCCGCGTCCGTCACGGCTGTTCGCCGCGCAGAAGCAAGAGTGCACCCGTCCGGTCCGCTGACCACGTCGCGAAGGCGACTCGTAAGGTCCCACCGAGCAGCCGTTCCTGCGTCGTGATGCGGCGCGCCGGCGCTGGTCGATCGTGAGCCGAGCAGGTGTGTGCCACGCAGCGTGGCGACGAAAAGATCGTTCTGCGAACTGGGGAAATCTGCTGACCGCGGTAGAGAGGCAACACCTGACGGCGCGATCGTCGAGGGATAGAACGTAATCGGCGTCTCCTTACCGGGTGCCGAGGCCGATCCCTGGATGTTCGGCCAGCCGTAGTTCGACCCCCAGGACTGGATCACGCCGGATCTCGTCGTTGCCGGTGCTCCGCGTGCTCCGACGCCCAGGTGTCTCCGCTGACCGGATGCCAGCCTGAAGCCCTGCGGGATTTGCGATGGCCGAATGTGAAGACGGGCGAGCTTTGAACCACGATTCCCCGCGGGCGATGATGCGCCGGTCGAGGCGGATGCGGCGGACGCTTCCTCCCGCCGTTGCCGAGACGTCCTGGGCGAAGGGACGTATTCGAGGCATCACCGGCGTTGCCGTGCATAAATCAACCCGTCTGCGCCGAACTTCAGCCGAAACTGCCGTCGTGGATGGTCGATGCCGGGATGTGCCGTCGAGCAGGGCGCGCCGGCTGCGTAGGCGCTCCGCCGATTTCACGATAGCTCTCGATCTGGCCGCGCCAGCCAGCCGCCAAGGCCGTGGTGGCATCAGCGCCGCTGCCGCCAGCCAGCGGTAGCCGCTGACTCCCGCCCCCACCCGACACGGCGGAGTAGTAGAGATACGACGAATGGCTCTCCGAAAACCCCGGATCGAGCGCCAGTCCGAGGAGCCTGGCTTCGCCTTGCGCGTAGACACCGCCAAGCGTCAGCGCGATCTCGGAAGCGGGCGCCGACAGGTTTCACGATCCGCACGCGGCCCGGCCGCTCGGTCACGAGGCTGGGCGGCCATCCGGGGTGCGAACGCGTGAGCGCCCAGGGCACCTCAGGTCGCTGAGCACGCTAAGGCTTCCACGCGGAGAAGCGCACGCCGCCCGCGTCGTGAACACCTGACTGGGCGGAGTCGGGCATCGGCGTCGCGCCGGGCGACGCTGGAGAATCCGGGGGTCTGGCGCGCGCGTGCCCCGCCGTCTGAGCTGACGAGCATCACATTACGCAATTCTCCCAGCCGCCGACGAACGTCCACATGAGCGGCGACCTAGAGGAGAGCGCTGACTAGAACGCGTATCGATACAACGAGCGGAAGATCTTGTCGCGCAGCCCCTGGGAGTTGAGGCGAACCAGGAGGTTGCGTGTTCAGGAGCAACCGTCCGGCGAGGTTGATCTTAAGCCCGACCGGCGCTGCTGAGCTTCGGTGGATCGAGCCGGTATCGAAGGCGATGTTGGGCATTACCGAGTGGCCGTCGAGCGCATGGAACTCGTCGAGTCGAATGCGCGGCGAGTCGATGATGTATCGCCCAGAGCGACGTCGACGGCGGCGGTCACCGTAGGATGCACTGCCACGACCGCGCCGAAGGCGTAGACAGCCACGTCCGGCGAGATCTCCGGCCACACCCGGCCTCGAGATCCCCACCGAGGGACGCTCGATCCATTCCACTGGTAACCGAGGTTGATGTGCGCGAAAACGTCCCATACGTCCCCGACCAGGCGACGAACGGCTGAACGGCAGCCGCGCCAGTGCCGAGGAGGTTCCGCTCGTCACCGGTCGGGAGGCGGAGATCGACGCCGAGGGCCACGCCGTTTTCCTGGCTCCTTTCACCGACCGCTTCAACCGCACGGTGATATCGCCGAGTCCGCTCGCGTGCCCGGACGCGGTGAACATCGCGACGGTCTCCGATGCTGTCGTCGACAGCACGGAAGAAGTGAATCTCCGGCATGCGTGGTGCCGATCCGCTGGACCGTCGCGTCTGAGGTCACGATGTCAGTGGAGACGAACGGAACGGCGATGGACACGTCGAGTGGTATCGGTCACACCGTAGCTGACGAATGCCGCCGAGCGCGTGACCACGGAGTCGATCGAGTTGACGGTCGTGATCACATCTTCACGACCACCACGAAGCTCGGCGTTGTCGTGTGTGAAGACGGCCGGAATCGACTGCAGATCCATGTTCTCGATCGCGCGAAGGCGGGCGCTGATAGGCGAAGCCGATCGAAACACGGCGGCGCGCCAATCGTGTCGGCGCGTTCGGCGAGGATCGGACCGAAGGTAGACGTCGATCGGATGAACACACCCAAACCGGGATCGAACCGGTATGAAGCCGGACGCCGGGCGCCGGGAGGGGCAGCGAGACGATCTGGCTGGTCAGCGCGGTGCCGAACTGCGAGAACTCGCCTCTCGAAGGCGCTGTTGAAATGCGCTGAGTGCGACGACGCCGCCGGCAAGCGCGCCGAACTGTTCACGACGAGGCCGTTAGGTCCGTACAGCTCCGTGAAGATCCGCGACAAGCTCGGCCGACGTTTCACGGTGACGTTGTGCGGGTCCTGCGCGTGCGCGGCTGCCGCTAGACGAACAGCGTGATCACGGCTGCGACAATCGCGACGCGCATCTGTCCTCCAATGCTCGGCGGTAGACTTCGAGGAGCCTGAGGCCGCTCACTCGGCGATGATCCAGCCGGCCTCGGTCTTCTCGAAGCGCAGGGTCTGGGTGATGTTCTGAATTTGACGGCGTCCGGCGGTCGTGAGTGTATCCCGCCGCATGAGTCGGAGCCGATGCTCTTCGACCGTCGATCTCCGGACCCTCGACACGCATATCGATCTCCTGAGAATCGACCTGCTTTGAAGCTATTCATCAGCACCGTTTCTGCCGAGCGTGAGAGGTTCGGCCGCACCGAGCGATACAACGCGATGTTCTTGCTTCGATCGCCTGCTTCGTAAATACGGATCACGCGGCGTATGGTCGCCCTCGTCGGTCTCGACCGGGCTGGCCGCCGGAGGCGAGGCGCTCGGGTGCCGCAACGGCGCGCGGGTGGAGGTGTGGCCGGCTACTAGAGCCGGGGGTGGTGGAGCTAGGGGCTGGTGCCTCCGCCGGGGCGCAGGCTGCTGTTTCACCTCCTGCGCGGCGAGGCGTTCGGCTGTTGCCGTGCGGAGTGGCCGGCAACCGGCATGCGACTGGCGAGGCGGCGTCGCCACCGCGCAGGTGGCTCCGGAAGCGCGCCCTGAGGAGTCGGTGCCGGTTCCTGGGGCGTCGTCGCACGGGTTCGCGCCGGTGCTGCGGCGGGGCTTGGGCCGGTGCGCAGGCACCGCCCGTGAGTCCGTGCGCAGGCGCGCAGGTGCAGGCAGCAGTATACGTGCTGGTGCAGCTTCGATCGGCGAGGCGCCGGCGCCGGCGCGATGTGGACGGGCGCGGAAGGCGGTATGGACGTGGCTGGCTCTTCTGCCACGGACGTGGCCGGCGCTGATCTCCGGACGTGCTCTGTCCCCGCCAGGGCAGCGTCGCGCCCCGCAGATCAACGCCGCGGCGATGACGGCAGCAAGAACGGCGATGACGATCGGTCGTCTTGTCTCCACCGACTGTGACCTCGACGGCGGGCTGTGAAACCGATCGGCCAGACGCGGAGGCGTCATCTCCCGCGACGACAGAGATCACCGTTCGGCTGGCGGCGGGTCCCGGAGTCGAGATCGCGGCGGATCCGTCTTCATCTCCGCCTGAGATCACCGTCGCATGCTGGCAGCGCAGATCGCGATCCTTCTCGAGCGCGGTGGCGATGACAGCCTCCGAGCCGCGGCTGGAACCAGTGGGTTCCAGGTCCGCGATCGGCCGCGGTGGCCGGTTGAGGATCGCGTCGTAGATCAGCTGGCCGTCGTGCCGCCACTGAACGCCTGGTTCCCGTGACCATACCATACAACACCGCACCGAGCGAGAACAGATCGCTACGGGAATCGATCTCCTCGCCACGCGCCTGCTCCGGTGACATGCAACGACACGGTGCCGAGCGCCGTGCCGGGCTGCGTGATCTGGATGTCCTGGTACGGCTCGCCTGGCGACGTGGTGTTGTTCGGTGCCCGAGCGAGACGAGGGCAATGTGGTCAGCTTCGGCTGCGCCGCAGTCGAGCACCTTTACGCGGTTCTGCGATCGCCCAGGAAGATGTTCGCCGGCTTGATGTCGCGATGCACGATGCCCTGCGCGTGTGCGCCGCCTCGAGCGCATCCGCGAGCTGGATGCCGATGTCGAGCACGTCGGCCACCTGCAGCGCGCCTTTCGGAGATCCGCTCTCGGAGCGTCTCGCCCTTGAGCGCCTCCATGACGATGAACGGCGTGTCGCCGTCCTGGCCGATGTCGTAGATCGCGCAGATGCACGGATGGCTGAGCGAGCTGGCGGCTCGCGCCTCGACTCGAAAGCGCTCCAGCGCCTTCGATCTCCTGCGCCACAGCTTGCCGGCAGGAACTTGAGGGCGACTCTGGCGTCCCAGCCGAGCGTCTTCCGCCAGGTAGACCACGCCCATCCCACCCGATCCAAGCGGGCTCAGAATGCGATAGTGCGAGACGGTCTCGGCCGATCATGGTCGAGCTTCGTCAGCAGGCGACGGAAAGGCGCAGCAACCAAGAAGCATGCGTGAACCCCCGCGGTCCTGTCAAAACCCTTCAGTCGCCGGCGTCGCGGGATTGACCGCGCCTGGGCCTCGCCGGCACCAACGTCGACGCGTGTCAAGACCAGAGCGCCCATCACGAAAAACACAATGATCGACAGCAACCGCGGCCCGGCTCGAGCTGAACAGCGCTCACTGACGCCGCGAAGAGCGCGGGACCTGCGATGCCGGCGAACTTTTCGAACACCGCGAAGAAGCCAAAGTACTCCGGATGACTTGTGCTTCGGAATCATGCGCGCGAAGAGCGACCGGCTGAGCGCCTGGCTGCCGCCCTGCACCGTGCCGACGAGGAACGCCAGCGCGAAGAACTGCCATGCCGACGGTCATGAAGTAGCCGAGCATGCTGATGCCCGTGTAGATCGCCGAGCGCCAGGAAGACCGCACGTTTGGCGCCGATGCGACCGGCCAGCGCGCCGAACAGAAACGAGCACGGGCACGCCGACGAACTGCACCAGGACGAAGGCCGCGATCTGCGCGTTCTGGTCGATGCCGACTTCGGCGCCGTAGATCGACGCCATGCGGATGATCGTCTGGATACCGTCGTTGTAGAGCAGAGAACGCGACGAGCATCAGGAAGGCCTGGCGATGGCCCCGCAGCTCGTGAAACGTGTTCCAGAGCCGGACGAAGGCCGACGCGATCGAGTTGGCGCCGCGGCTCTCTCATCGACGTCGAGCCGACCGGTTTCGGTTCGGCGCACGCGAATGAACAACGGCAGCGAGAACACCAGCCACCAGACGCGCGACGCTGACGAACGACAGCCGAATGGCCGCGACCGAGTCGGACAGTCCAAACGGTCGTCGGGGCTCAGGATCCACGCCAGGTTCATCAACCAGCAGGACGCCGCCGCCGAGATAGCCGATGGCGTAGGCCGGCGGTCGACACGCGATCGATTTCCTCAGGCGCGGCGATATGGGGCAGCAGCGAATCGTAGAAGACGAAGCTCGCGGCGATCGCCGATGTTGGCGATCATGAAGAGCGGCCGCGCGCGTAGGTCCACTCGCCTCGCGTGATCGTGGCCATCGAGGACCGTTGCGACGATGCCGACGGCCATCGACGACGGCGAGCAGCGTCTTCTTCAGCCCTCGCATATCCGCGATGGCGCCCAGCACCGGGGCCGAGGACGCGCGGTGATCGTCACGGCGATCGTCGTGGCCCACGCGAATCGCGGCCGTCGCCTCGGCGGACGGTGAGCCCCGCGGCGGCGAAGTCGCTGAAGAAGCGTGGAAACACCGCCGTGATGACGGTGGTCTGAAATGCCGAGTTCGCCCAGTCGTACATCGCCCACGCGCGCAACTCCGGACGGTTCAGACCCGAGACGCGACAAGAGCCCGATCGGATTCCAGGACCCCGCCGTCAGAACGTTCTCCGCGCGATCCATTCGCGCAGCAGCGAGTCGACCACGACGTAGCTGGCTGCCCTCCTTGAGCGACGAGGTCCTGCTTGACGAGAGCCGCGAGCGAGGTTTGCGGTGCTCGACGGCCCGCCCAGACGATAGCGGCCGCGAGCGTCGCGACGAGAGCAGGGCCTCGCCCGCTCTGCAGGACGACGGCGCGAAAGACGGCGCGCTGGGCCAGCGTCAGCCGCTGCCAGACGGCCTCGAAGATCGTCTCCTGCTCGGCCAGGAGCCGCGCGAGCGTGACGTGCAGCGCATCGAGCGTCGCGCTTCGTCCACCCGACGCCCGCACGTCGTCCCACGTTTCATGCGCGAGCCGCTGGACGTCGTACGGAAGGTTGCCGGCGAGGTCGACGATCGCCGCGCCCGAGCCCGGCTTCGGCGCGGATGCCGCTCTTCGCGAACCTGGTCCTCGATGAAGTGCGGCGAAGACGTCGGCGCGGAATCTTCTGCAGGCGCATCACCGGTCCGGCCTTGTAGAACGGCCGCCGCGGTCCGATCATCTTTTCCATCAGGCTCGGCTCGGAGCCGGCGAACACGTAGCCGACCTGGCGCTGCTGCTGCGCGGCCGCGCGCAGGGCGTGTTCGACGCTCCCGCCGTTGAACGCGTCGATCGCTTGAAACTCGTCGAGGGCCACGACGACAGTTCGCTTGCTGTTCCGCCGCCAGTCGGCCCGGCAGCGTGAAGACCTCGTTCGCGAGGCGATTGATGTCGCGTTCGCTTCTCGACCAGCGGGAAGGCGACCGAGAAGCGCCCCAGGTCCGGTGGCGTTCGGCGTCGTAGCGCGACCTCGGGGCGCGTCGAGCCGATGACCTTCGTGAGCCAGCCGCGCGCGCGTTCCCACCGCGGTCTCGACCGCCGCGAGCGCCCGCGCGTAGCCCTCGAGGAACGCCAGTATGAGCTGTAGCTGCTGACGGTGACGTCGACCGTCAGCGCGCCGCGCCTGGCCACGGCTATCGAGCGCCTGACGGATCAGGCGACGACTTGCCGTAGCGGCGCGGCGAGATGAGGAAGACCTTCTGGCCGGCGGCCGAGATCGCCGATCAGCCGGTCGAGCTCGACCTCGCGATCCACGAACGCTTCGCCCGGAACGACTTCGCCGTAGACGAACGGGTTGTGCATTGGCATTACGTGAATCGACGTAACGGTTACGTCAGGTAACGTAACACAGGTGGCTGGGGAGCTGGGGTTGCCCGGTAGCTGGGAGCTGGGTCGCTGACCGGCTAGCGCTCAGCGGCAGCTGGTCCCGTGTAGATTGCCATGCCGACGACCGGCGTCGATGCCGGCCGCGTCCAGCTGATCGATCTCATCCCACGTGGTGATGCCCACCGGCAGCCGTCACGCGGCGCGTCGTGGCTGACGCGGACGGCCATGATGGCGTGCATGTCGGTGCCGCCGCATCAGGCCCTCGCTATCGACGTGGGTGATAGGAACTCTGAGCAGAACGGCTCGAGCGCTCGTCACGGCCTCGACCGCGGTGATCGGCAGGACGGTCTTCCAGCCGTGGATGACGACGTGGCCGCCGCGGCTGTCGACGGCGGCGATCACGCGATCCGACGCCGACGGCTTCGGCGAGCGACGCGCGCAAACGCGACGTCGACGGCGCCGTCGCGGAAGAGCGCGGAGCTGGCGATCACGGCGTGCGCGCCGGCGTCGAGCACGTCGCGCGCACGCTCGACGACCGGATGCCGCCGCCCACGCGGCAGGGAAGCCGGCCGCAGATCGCACGACACGATGGCCGCGTTGTCGCCACTGCCCGTCGCGGCATCGAGGTCGATCAGCTGCACGCGCGGAAAGCTGCGAGAACTTGCTGATCCACGGCTCGGGGTCCGGGCGCTTCGATGGCGAGGCGTTCGCCCTGCACGAGCTGGACGACGGCGCCGTCCTGCAGGTCGATGGACGGGATCAGCATGTAGCGTACGAAGAGTACGATACGTCGTGCAAGCGCACGGACGATTCCGTGCACGCAGATGCCGCTTCAGCTCGCGTCACGCTCGACTCCGGCGTAGTGGAAGATCGACGCCGCGAGCGCGGCGTCGGCGTGGCCGCGCGTGAACACGTCGGCGAAGTGGTCGAACGTGCCGGCGCCGCCGGAGGCGATGACCGGGATGTTCACGGCGTCGGACACCGCGGCCGTCATCTCGCAGTCGAAGCCGGCGCTGCGTGCCGTCGCGATCCATCGACGTCAGCAGGATCTCGCCGGCGCCGCGCGCTTCGGCCTCGCGCGCCCACTCGACGGCGTCGCGCGCGGCGTCCGGCGTGCCGCTGCGCACGTAGACGGCGAAGCCGTCGTCGCGCGCGCTTGGCGTCGATGGCGACGATCACCGCCTGGCTGCCGTAGCGCGCTGGCGAGCGTCGTGATGAGCGACGGGATCCTGCAGCGCCGCCGTGTTCAGGCTCACCTTGTCCGCGCCGGCGTCGACGGCCGCGTCGGCGTCGTCCTCGGAGCGGATGCCGCCGCCGACGGTCAGCGGCAGGAAGATCTCCTGCGCCACCGCGTCGATCGTCCGCGCCAGCGCCTGACGCTTCTCGAGCGTCGCGGTGATGTCGAGGATCACCACCTCGTCGATGCCCTCGACGTTGTAGCGGCGGGCCAGCTCGCCCGGATCGCCGGCGTGGCGCAGCTCCTGGAACTGCACGCCCTTCACCACCTGGCCGTCGCGGACGTCGAGGCAGGCGATGATGCGCTTGGTCAGCATCAGGCGCAGACCTCGAGGAAGTTGCGCAGGATCTGCAGCCCGGCGTCGCTCGACTTCTCCGGGTGGAACTGCACGCCGAAGATGTTGCCGCGCTCGACCGCCGACGCGAAGCGTATTCGGCGTGCGTGGTCGCGGCCGCGCACTCGGCCGTGACCGGCGCCGCGAACGAGTGCGTGAAGTAGACCTGCGCGCCCGACGTCGAGCCCGGCGAGGCAGCCGCGCCGGCTCGCGGAACTCGAGCGCGTTCCACCCGACGTGCGGAATCTTCAGGCGCTGCTCGGCATCGCCGTCGAGACGCTGGATCCGGCCCGGGCAGCACGCCGAGGCCGCGCGACGTCCGGGCGCCTCGTCGCTGCCCTCGAACAGCCACTGCATGCCGACGCAGATGCCGAGCAGCGGCGTGCCCCGCCGCACGGCGTCGCGCGATCGCGTCGCGCCACGGGCCGTCGAGCGCCGCGGTCGCGGCGAAGTTGCCGACGCCCGGCACGATGAGCGCCGGCGCGCCGCCGCGCACTGCCGCCGGAGTCGCGGGCGTCGCGAACTCCGCGCCGAGCGTCGGTCAGCGCCTTGCGCACCGACGTCAGGTTGCCGGCGCCGTAGTCGACGAGCGCAATCACAGCAGCCCTTTCGTGCTCGGCAGCATCTTCGCCAGGCGCGCGTCCTTCGCGCACGCGACGCGCAGCGCGCGCGCGAACGCCTTGAACACCGCCTCGATGTGGTGGTGGCTCGAGCGGCCGTACAGCACCTTGACGTGGACGTTGGCGCGCGCGCCCGATCGCGAAGCCGTCGAAGAAGTCGTGCACGAGCTCGGTCTGCAGGTCGCCGACCATGCGCACCTTCACCTTCAGATCGACGACGGCGTGCGGGCCGGCCGCTGAGATCGATCGCGGCGACGGCCGAGCGTCTCGTCCATCGGCATCACGAAGTAGCCGGCGCGGTTGATGCCCTTGCGGTCGCCGAGCGCCTTCGAGCACCGCCTCGCCGAGCGCGATGCCGACGTCCTCGACGGTGTGGTGCTGATCGACGTCGAGGTCGCCCGTGGCGTCCAGCGTCAGGTCGAAGCCGCCATGCCGGGTGAACAGCTCGAGCATGTGGTCGAAGAAGCGGATGCCGGTGCGAACGTCGTAGCGGCCCTGTCCGTCGATCGTCAGCGCGCCCGTGATCTGCGTTTCCGTCGTCTGGCGGTCGAACGGCGCCGCGCGCTTTGCTCATCGCGTGTCCCTCGCCGACAACGTACCGACTCCGAGCGCCTCGATCGCCGCGTCCGCGGTGTGGTCGACCAGGCCCGGCCGTGATGCGGATGCATCCGGGCGTGGTCGCGATCCGCTTCGATCGATCGCGGACGTGGACGCCTGCGCGCGGCCGAGCGCGCCTCGACGAACGAGCGTCACGCTGTCGCCGACGCGCACCATGACACGTAGTTCGCGGCGCTCTCCCAGTAGCTCGAGGCCGAGCCGCCGGCACGCGGCGTAGAGCAGCTCGCGCGACTGCCGCGACCTGCGCCGCGTAGCGCGGCGGGAACTCGCGTGTCCTCGAGCGCCGCCAGGACGTGGCCGCCAGCGCCACCGCGTTGATGTTGAACGGCAGCGTGACCGCTCTGACCGGGTCGAGCGACGTGCGGCTGGCCGATCACGGACGCCGACGCGCATGCCGGCGAGCCCATAGGCCTTCGAGAACGTCCGACCGACGAGCACGTTCGGGTAGCGCGGCGAGCTCCGGCAGGAAGACGTCGCCGCCGAACTCGATGTACGCCTCGTCGATGAGAACGATCGCGTCGCGGCGCCGTTCGGCGATGCGCCGGAGATCGGCGATCGGCAATCAGCTGTGGCCGGTCGGATTGTTCGGCGTGTTGAGGAAGATCATCCGCGTCCGCGGCGTGATCGCCGCGATGCACCGCGTCGGTCGGAAACGCGAGCCCGGCCCGGTCGGTATGCGCACGGACGGTCGCGCCCGACCGCGGCCGTCGAGTTCGGATACGGGTCGAACGCCGGCAGCGTGAACGATCGTTTCGGCGTCGTGGATGCCGCGCGCCAGGCGATGTGACCGATCGCCGCCATCAGGATGCCTTCGTCCAGCCCGTTAGTCCAGCAGGACCCAGTCGGGATCGACGTCGAAGTGCGCGCGCAGACGCGCACGCACCAGCTCGGGGTACGACGGATAGCGTGGACACGTCGGTCGTCTGTGAGCCGCGCTGAATCGCCTCGAGCACACGCGGCGAGCAGCCGCCGGTGTTCTCGTTGAGGTGCAGCCGCAGCCCGTCGCCCGGATCTGGATACCCCTGAATCGCGTCATGCATCTCCGGCGGGTCTGAGCTCGCCGCGGAGCGCCGCGCGTAGCCTGCAAGACGAACCTGACGATGCGACTCGGCGGCGTGCGCGTCGAGCCACATTCCGCGCGGTCGCGAGATCGATCACCGCTGCCGCCGATCGCGCGCAGATCCTGCGCGCGTCAGCTCGCTGCACGGTGATCTGCCGGACGAAATCCGCGGCCGACAGGCCGCCGCGCACGCGAGCGGCGCCCGCCGTCGGCAGCGACGTGGTTCGAGCCGATCGCGTAGTCGCCCGCGACCTGCGCCGACCAGCGGGCCGACGAACAGCGAGCCGGCGCTGCGCACCTGCGCCGCCATCGCGGTCGTCGTCCACGACCAGGTGCTCGGCGCGCCGCGTCGTTGGCGAGCGTCGATCGCCTCCGGCAGCGACGCGGTGACGATGACGCCGCCGTGCGCGCGGATCGACGCGCGCGCCGGGCCGTCCGCCGGCATGCGCGCCGTCGACCGCGGCGCGACCACGCGCTCGGCCAGCGTGCGGCTCGGCGTGATCGAGCACCGCGCGCGCGTCCGGGATCGTGCTCGGCCTGCGCGATCAGATCGGCGGCGATCCAGTCGGCCGGCCCTTCGGCGGCGACGATGACGATCTCGGTGGGCCGGCGTAGAAGTCGATGCCGCAGTCGGACGCGACGAGCGCCTTCGCCGACGCCACGCAGCGGTTGCCCGGCCCGACGATCTTGTCCACGCCGCGGCACGGTGCGCCGTGCCGTAGGCGAGCGCGGCCACCGCGTGCGCGCCGCCGAGCCGGAACAGCCGCGACACGCCCGCTTCGAGCGCCGCCGCCATCACGACCGGCTCCGGCCGCGGGCAGACGGCGACGACGTCCTCGACGCCGGCCGGCGATCGCCGGAATCGCCGTCATCAGCAGCGACGAGGGCAGGGGATAGCGGCCGCCGGGCACGTAGCAGCCCACGCGGTCGAGCGGGATGATGCGCTGCTCGACGCTGACGCCCGGCGCGACGCGCGACCCGCCAGCCGCGCGGCACCTGGCGCTTGCGCCACCGCGCGGATGTTGCGCGCGGCGTCGCGGATGGCCGCGCGCACCGCGCGCGGCACGGTGGCGGCGGCCGCGCCGCATCTCGTCGCGTGACATCTCGATCGGGCTCGTCGAGGCCGGTCGAACGTGCGCGCGTAGCGCAGCAGCGCGCGCGTCGCCGCCGCGGCGCACGTCGCGCGACGATCGCCGGCGACGCGCCGATCGGTGGCGGCGTCGCGCATCGCGCTCCGGCGCGAGCAGCGCCTCGCACCGCGCGCCGGTTGGTCGAGTCGACGATTCTCGAGCATCGGCACCGTCACACCACGATCTTGTTGAGCGGATACTCGACGATGCCCTGGCCGCCCGCCGCCTTCAGCTTCGGGATCAGGTCGCGGACGGTCCGCTCCTCGATGATCGTGTTCACCGCCACCCACTCGTCGTCGCTCAGCGACGAGATCGTCGGCCGCTGCAGCGCCGGCAGCAGCGCCAGGATCTTGTCGAGGTCCGCGCGCTGCGGACGTTGAGCATGATCCCGACGCGTGCCCTGCGCCTCGATGGCCGCCTTGCAGCAGCAGCGCGATGTTGTCCGAGCTTCGTGCTTCTTCCACGCGTCGGCGAGCGCCGTCTTGTTGGCGATGAGCTGCGTGTTCGACTCCATCACCGTGTCGATGATGCGCAGCCGGTTGGCGCGCAGCGACGAGCCGGTCTCGGTGACTTCGACGATCGCGTCGGCGAGCACCGGCGGCTTGACCTCGGTGGCGCCCCAGGAGAACTCGACGCTTCACCGTTGACGCCGAGCTGCTCGAAGTACGCCTCGCGTCGCGCGCACCAGCTCGGTCGCGATCGTCGCGCCCTCGCAGATCCTGTCGGCGACTTGATAGCGCGAGTCCTCGGGCGCCGCCAGCACCCACCGCACCTTGCCGAAGCTCTGCTTCGCGTAGACGAGGTCGGCGATCGGCTGCGATCGACGCCGGCTCGACGCCGTCGCCGAGCCTCGTGCTCGGCGATCCAGTCCGAGACCGGTCAGGCCGGCGTCGAGCACGCCGTCGCAGACGTAGCGCGCCATCTCCTGCGCGCGAATCAGCATGCACTCGATCTCGGGGTCGTCGATCGACGGGAAAGTACGACCGCGTGTTGACGTAGATGTTGAACCCCGCGCGCGCGAACAGCTGAATCGTCGCGTCCTGCAGCGAGCCCTTGGGCAGTCCCGAGCTTGAGCTTCATGGAATCGTGATCCCTCCGGCGCGTATGAAAGAAGCAGGTGCGCTCGCCGGTGTGGCAGACGTTGCCGTCGCCGAGCGCGCTCGGCCTTCACGAGCACGGTGTCCTCGTCGCAGTCGATGAGGATGTCGCGCACCGCGAGCTTGTTGCCCGAGGTCTCGCCCTTGGTCCACAGCTTGTTGCGGGTGCGGCTGAAGAAGGTGACGTAGCCGGTGCGCAGCGTGATGTCCCAGGCTTCTGGGTTCATGAAGCCCACCATGAGCACTTCGCTTCGCCCCGCGCCTTCGTCCGATCCTGCACGACCGCAGGGATCAGGCCGTCCAGTTTCGAGTACTCCATGCGTTCACCGCCTGTCACGTTCGTTCCAGGTTCCGCCTCCGCCGAAGGCTACGGCGAGACTCGCCGAAGCGCCCGCGCGAAGGCGGGCCAGGTGCTCGGGCTATACACAAACCCCCGCTCAGGTTGTTCCGGCGGGGTTTGCGCAACCTCTGCCCTATCCGTCGAGTCAGTGTCTAGTCCGTCTGCGCGCACACACCCACCGGCCGGCCATGGTGGCCGGTGATGGTGGTGTGCGTGGCGGAGACCGTTCGACATCGTCTCGAAAGAGCACTCCGAAATTCTGCAGTCCGCAAGTGACCTGATCGAGCGGCGCCCTCGCGAGTCACCCCGCGGCTAGCGCGGTTGGCCGTGCTCTTTGATATAGCCGGTCGCAAACGCCACGAGCTGTGGGTTCTGCAGGCCGATGGCTTCGGCCTCGGTTTGCGCCCGGTCGATGGCCCACCCGTCCTGCAGGACCCGTCATCCACACCGCGCCGACACGATTGGCCGACCCGCAGTGAATGAACACCGGCTGGTTGGACTTGTCTGCGACCGCCTTCAGGAAATCCGACACCACTTCGTCCGCGCCGCCGCGTTGAACGGCAGGTGAATGGTTGAGCCCCCGCGGCCTGCGCGGCAGCTCGGCCTGCGTCGACGTCAGCGCCTGCTTCGTTGGCCAAGCGAAGATTGATGACCGAGACGTAGCCCCTTCCTGAGTGCTGACATCGCAGTTGGATCGACGGCGCCCTTCGCATCCAACCGTGGCATCCACGCGTGAATAGTTGCGGACGCCTGGCATCTCAGCTTCTTGACCTGTGCCGACAGCGACGACACAACCAGCGCGACCAGAGCGATGACCGATAGTGCTCGAACACCCATGCCGTCTCTCCAGATCGGGAATCTTACCGTCTTCGCACGCTGCCGTGTTGTGACTCTTTGATAGTGTCCCCTCGCGACTCGTTAGAAATGTCCCCTACGCTGGCGACCCTGAGTGTCGCAGATGAGCGCGGACGGGCGATGAGCGCATGACGGAGCTGCGAACGGGCGGAGATGCTTGGCGCGCGCGTCGCGAGCCGGCGACGCTGACGCGTGGTGGACGCGGCGGCGGCCTTGCTCGACGGCAGTTACCGCCACGCCAAGCGGCTGTGGCGGCCGGTATCGCGCAGGCGGCGGTGCGAAAGGCGCTTCGACACCGCCAGGTAGCGCCGGTCGCGCTCCAATCGCGCGGCACCGCGGCGACGATCGCGCAAGCGGGGTATCTGGCCCTCATCCGCGCCGAAGTACGCCGGCGGTGTGGCCGCGCGCTTCGGCCTCGACGCTGGGCGGCCGAGCACTTGGCGACAGCGAGGACGGGCTCGACCGCCGATCACGAGACGCTGCGGGCCGGTGGATGCTCGCGGCCGGACCTGTGGAGTCGGGGCCCGCGGAAGCGGCACGCCCGCATCGTTGCAGCGCCGGGCGCGGAAGGCGCACTTCGGCGAGCTGGTGCAAGCTCGATGGCAGCTTTCATCCGTGGGCATGAGGCGCGCGGGCCCCAGACGCTGCCTGATTGCCACGCTGGACGATGACGCGACCGGCCGCAGCCGCAGGGCGGCCCGGCGCGCGAGGAAACCATCTGGGCGGCGGCGGCGTGGTCCTGCGCGGCCTGGATCGAGGCAGCACGGCGTACCGCGGGCGCTCTACACCGACTGGAAGAACGTCTATGTCGGGCCGGCACCGACGCGGAGATCGCCGCCGGCGCGGGTACCGCTGACGCAGTTTGGTCGGATGTGCGCCGCGCTCGAGATGCGGATTATTCCGGCCAGTTCTCCGCAGGCCAAAGGCCGCGTCGAGCGGAATCACGGCACGCATCAAGATCGGCTGGTGAAAAAGCTGCGGCGCCGCGACGTGGCGGACGATGCGACGGCCAATACCTTTCTCCTGACCACCGGGTATTGGCCGGCGCACAACGCGCGCTTTCGCGCAACCCGCGGCCGCGGCCGAGGACTTTCACCGGCGGGCGCCGTCGGCTCGAGCCTCGATCGCGTCTTTCGGCTCGAGGAGACGCGGGTGGTGGGTCAGGACTGGGTCGTGCAGCATATCACACGCGCGTCCTGCAGCTGCAGCCGCAGAGCGGTCACGCGCCCGCGCGCAGTTACGGTGTCGGTGTGCGAATGGGAAGACGGACGGCTGGCCATCGAGTATCGCGGCCAGGCGATGCCGCTGGACCGAGCTGGCTCGGCCTCGACCCGCCATCGTCGGCGCCGGGACCCGCGCCGACGCCCTCGCCGCCTCCGGCGGCTCGGCCGCAGCCGCGCGCCCGGCGCCGATCATCCGTGGCGCCACCGCGTCGACCAGTTCCGCACCCGAACAAAGACGCTCTGGCAACGCCGATGGAGAAGTGAACCCAGGGGACATTTCTAACGAGTTAAGGACGGGGACATTTCTAACGAGCTTTGACCACCGTTCGCACGCTGCCGCTGACAGTGTGGAGCGGCGAACGATACTTATGGGTCGTTTGTGCGGTGATTTCCACGACTTGATGGACCGCACGTGCCGGGCCGCCTGGCATATCTGTCTAAGTCGCGAACAGCCCGCGACCATCGCGGGCTTTTTTTGGAGTGTTATGGACAAATATATCTTCTCCTCGGAGTCGGTCGGCGAGGGCCATCCCGACAAGGTCGCCGATACGATTTCCGACGCGGTCCTCGACGCGTGCCTCGCCGGGACAAGTATCAGCCGCGTCGCCTGCGAAACCTTACGTCAAGTCGAACGTCGTGGTGATCGGCGGCGAGATCACGACCAAGGCCAAACTCGACTTCGAGACGATCGCGCGCAAGGCCATCCGCGAGATCGGCTACGTCAACGACGACGACGTGTTCCACGCCGACAAGGTGTTCGTGAACCTGCTGGTCACGCAGCAGTCGCCGGACATCGCGCAGGGCGTCGACGCGAAGAAGGCCGCGGGCAAGAAGACCGCCAAGCAGGGCGCCGGCGACCAGGGCTGATGTTCGGCTACGCCAGCAACGAGACGCCCGGAGCTGATGCCGGCGCCGATCATGTTCGCGCACCGCCTCGGCCGGAAGCTGACGCAAGATCCGCAAGGCGCGGCGGCGCCGCGTGGCTGCGGCCCGACGCCAAGTCGCAGGTGTCGGTGGTCTACGAGGACGGCAAGCCGGTCGGCATCGCCAACGTCGTCATCTCCACGCAGCACGCGGCCGACGTCTCGCACAAAGAGATCGAGAAGTTCTGCATCGAGAACGTCATCAAGAAGGTGCCTGCCGGCGCGGATGCTGACCAACAAGACCGAGTTCCTGATCAACCCGACCGGCCGCTTCGTCGTCGGCGGTCCGCAGGGCGACACCGGCCTCACCGGCCGCAAGATCATCGTCGACAGCTACGGCGGCATGGGCCGTCACGGCGGCGGCGCGTTCTCGGGCAAGGATCCGACGAAGGTGGATCGCAGCGCCGCGCTACATGGGCCGCTGGGTGGCGAAGAACGTCGTGGCCGCGAAGCTGGCCGCCAAGTGCGAGGTGCAGTTCGCCTACGCGATCGGCCACCCGGATCCGGTGAGCGTGCACATCGACACGTTCGGCACCGCGACGGTGCCGGTACGCGAAGATCATTCGCGCCGTCAACCGCGTGTTCAGCTTCCAGCCGTCGGACGATCATCGACCAGCTGAACCTGCTGCCGCCCGATCTACTCGAAGACGGCCAACTCACGGTCCGCCTCGGCAAGAGCGGCGACAAGAAGGACCCGACGTGGGAGCAGGCGACCACCGCTGCGCCGGGCGACGCATAGCTGAAGAAGCGATCTCCAGCAGCCGGAGCCGCGCGAGCCTCGGACATCAATAGCCCCGCGCGTTCAGCGCACCGCGGGCATTGGCGTGTGAGGCGCGTCGAGAGACGGCCGCCTCTCCCATCCACCGTACTGTCACGACCACCGGATCTACCGAGCCTCACCGTCGGTGGCGTTACCTGGCCGGACGAGCGTCGCCGTATTGCGGTCACCGGCCATCACAGCGGCCGAGCCCGCGCCGGCGCCGATCGATCCGCCGATGGCCGCGCCTTTGGCCCCGCCGAGGATTCCGCCGATGATCGCCCGCCACATCGCCGCCACCGCCGATCTCGCGGCGCTCTCGCGGCTCGGGGACTCGCCTTCGCGATAAATCGTTTCTGAGCGGATGGGCAGCCGCGTTCCATCTGCCAGGACCACGGAGGTGAATCGCACACCGAGTCGTGCGCGCTCGCGCAGCTTGCCGCCGCGCTCCACGAGCGTGACTTCACCAAAGGCCTTCGCCCCGGCAGGGATCGCGACGCGATCGCCAACGCGCACCTCGCGCGTCACGCGCAACGATGCTGTCTTCGACTCTGCGCCTTTCCGTCGAGACCGGCGATTCCAGCTGCAGTCCGATCACCGAATCCGCGCGCGACGACCAGCTCTTCGAAGACGGGGGCCGGTGGCTCGACCGAGCGCGAGGCTTGGTTGTCGGTGATCGGCGCTGGCGCGATCGTGCACCGCCGACCGTGAATCCTGGGTCAGGACGGGCGCGGCAGTTCGGCGCCGGCTCCGGCGCGCGAGGTGCTCGCCACTCGGGGAGCCGGGGCTCGCCGCGCCGGGGGCGACTGGGGCTGGGTCGGCTTGGCCGCCCGGGGGCAACTCGGCTCCGGAGACGGGCCGGCAGCCGCCGTGCGGCGTGCGCTCGATCACCCTCCGATTCCTGCCACCGCGGCAGTCGCGGGCGACGGGGCCGCCTGGATTTGCTCAGTCGTGGTCACTGGGGAAGGGGCGTTCCTGGCTGCCGCAGGAAGGTCCCGCCCGCGCCAGCGGCTACGCAAAGAATCGCAAGAATGCCGGTCGCGGTCCTGCTCTAGGCGTCTTGATCCTCTCAAAGTCTGGCAGAGCAAGGGCTGTGCCTCAGGAAAGCCGCAAAACAGGCCCGATCCGCCACGCTCCCCGGCCGGCACCGACCAGGTTTTCGATCTGTCCTCAATCCCCTGCACTCGAAACAGGGCTTCCGTGTCCTCCTCAGGTCCTGGATCCGGCCGAACAGCGCCCTGCCCCCATATCGTCAGGGCCCGCTCGCCGAGCGGGCTGCGTGATCTTCAACCGACGAATTTATATCCTGGGGCCGTGGACGGTGTGAATTGTACTGGGGGTGCCGCGGGTTGTCCTCGATCTTCTGGCGCAGCCAGGCGACGTGGACGTCCACGGTTCGGGTCGAGGGCATCGCGTTGTAGCCCCAGACCTCGTTCGAGCAGCTCGTCGCGCGACAGCGCCGCGCCGCGGTGCTCCGACGAAATAACGCAGCAGCTTGAACTCGCGCGCGGAGAGCTCGATCGGCTGCGCCCGCCTTCGTCACTTCGGCCTTGCGGAAGTCGATCGAGATGTCGCCGAACGCGGAAGTTCTCCGTGACGCATCGGCGCGCCTGACGCTGGCGCCGGCCACGGCGCAGCAGCGCCTCGATGCGGGCGAGCAGCTCCGCCATCTCGAACGGTTTCACGAGGTAGTCGTCGGCGCCGAGCTTCAGACCGACGCACGCGATCGACGACCTGGCCGCGCGCGGTGAGCATGCAGGATCGGCGTCTGGACGCCGCGCTGACGGAGCGGTGCGGCAGACGTCGAAGCCGCTGCCGCCGGGCAGCATGACGTCGAGCAGGATGGCGTCGAAGCGGCCCGGTCGTGCCTGCGCGCCAGGCCTCTGACGGCGTCGCTCTCGCTCTCGACGTCGCAGCCTTCCGGCCATGAGTCGATCGGTGAGCGTCATCACGAGGCCAGGTTCGTCCTCGACGCAGGAGTATGCGACGCGACACGAGTCGCTGCGCCTTGGTCGCCGGTGAACGGCTACGAGTGCGTGGTCTGCACTGGCTGGCGACGGCGCTCGCCGATGACTCGCGGTTCGCCGATGGCAAGGCAATGGTGAACGAGCTGCCGGCGCCGGCTCGCGTCGATGACGGCACGCGGCCGCCGTGTGCGCCGCGACGATCTGCCTGCACGAGCGACGAGCCCGAGTCCGTTGCCGTGAACCTGGCCGCGCGACGGCGTCCGCGCCGCGGTAGAACGGGTCGAAGATGTGCGGCAGCTCGGACGCCGGAATGCCGGCGCCGTGATCGCTGACGGTGATCGCAGATCTCCGGCGACGACGCTGGCCGTGCCGTGCTCGACGCTGACGCCGACCCAGCGATCGCGGCCGCCGTATTTGACGGCGTTGGCGATGCAGGTTCTGCACCGCCGACCGCAGCGCGGCGGCGTCGCCGACGACGGTCGGCAGGTCTGGCGCGAAGTCGCGCTCGATCGTGAGCTCGCCGGCGTCCGAGCAGCGCGATCGAGCTGTCGATCGCGCGTTCGATGATCTCCGTCGGCGCGAGCGGCACACGTGCGCCTGTGGCCGAGCGCCTGACTCGATGCCCGCGTACTGCAGCACGCGTCTCGACCATCTCGCCGAGACGTCGCGCCTCGGTCTCGATGCAGCCGGCCCGTAGCGCTTCACGCGATCGCCGTGCTGTCGACCACGCCGTGCGACAGGTTCTCGGCGGCCGACCGGATGACCGCGACCGGCGTGCGCAGCTCGTGGGAGACGCCGGCGACGAACTCCATCTGCTGCCGCGCCAGACGGTGCGCGCGGCGCGAGGCTGCGCGCGAGGAGCCGACGCTGACGTGAGCAGCAGGAGCAGCGCCAAAGCTGATCGCCGATGATTCTGTCGCCGCGCGCGGCGCGACACGCCGGCCTCGAGCGAGCCGCTCTGGTGTTGCACGAGCAGTCGCCATCGTCCCGGGGTCTCTCCGGCGGACCAGCTGCCCGCGCGAACGTCGCCGAGCGGTCCCCGGCTGCGCAAGCGCGTCCCTCTTCGCGCCGGGTGACCATCGGGCCTCGCGGGACCGAGCGGGCGCCGGAAGAAGAACGACTGGCCTCCGAGACCGACAGAGCGCCGCCGATGCGTCCGCGTGGAGCGGATCTGACGCGGCGCGTCCGGATCCGATCGATAGAGCACGTTGTCCGGCATCGTCGGACGCCGGTGACGGCTACGCGATACACATCGCCCTTCGACGCGCGTGAAGTGTCGCGCCGCGAGCCCGGGCAGCATCTGCTCGCGGATGTAAGGCATGTTCAGCTCGAGGATCGTGAAGCCGAACACGCGGGCGTCACCGTCTGTGGACCAGGCGTCGGACGAGCAGGAAGCGACACGAGGTTACCGCAGCGGCACCAGGATGGAGTCATTCACCGCGAAGCTGCCGCCCGTCGATCGAATGCGCGGCCGGGCGTTGAAGTCCTCGAAACTCCTGCTCGAGCTGCGAGTCGCCATTTCTCGAGCGGCGCCCGCCACTCGGTCGCCTCGAGCGCGTCGAGGTCGGGGTTCCATCGCCCGAGGCCGGAGCTCGACCGCTGTCGCCATCCGACCGACGAGTATCGCTCCGAAACGATCTGGTGGATGGCCGGCGGTATTCAGCCAGGTGTTGCAGCGATCAGAATATCGTTCGGACACGCCCTCGCGGACAGTGGCCGGCCCGACCTGGAGACTGAGGCGCGGCGCGAACGTGACTTCGCCGTCGAAGGCCCCTCTCTGAACTGCGCGGCGGCGATGCGAACGTTGCGCTGAAGGCGCTCTCGCGGCGGCGCGTGCTCAGTTGGCCGACCCACTGATACTGGAGCGACCGCCAGCGTCGGCAGCAAGGATCAGCGAGGGCCACCGTGACGAGCGTCGTTCCTGATGGTTTCTTCGAGCTTCACCGGGCGAATGTTAACGTGCATAAATCGCGCGTAAGGTATTGAATTCTAAGCTTTTACATTCTTAACAATCTCTTTGCCCTCACTTAACCATGCTCCGATCCGAGGCGCACGGAATAATCAGAACTATGCGGACCCGTCAGTGGCTACGTTGTGTCTTCGCAGTGTGCCCTGCTTGCTCGGGCTCCCGTTCTGCGGTTCAGCGGCGCAGCGCCGGTCAACAGCCCGAAGAAGCCAAGGCCAACAGCCGTGCATTCGCTGAGGCGCGCAGGCGCTTCTGGCAGGAGACAAGCTTGCTGGCGGTCAAGAGACTCGCAGGTCAACGGGACCACGAAGCCGGGCCAATGGCAACTTCAACCTCGAAGGCGACACACGGAGATCTTCCTCGAGCTGCCCGACAAGTTCCGTCGCTGGCAACGAGGCGCTGACGCTCGGCGCCGGCAGCGATCCGCGATCGAGCGCACCGAATTCATCAACTGGCAGCTGAGTTCTCGACCGGTAGGTCAGCGGCGACTTTGGCGGCCGCGGGCGCGGTCGCTTCGGTGAGTGGCTTCCGGGCGGCGGCGCGGGTGGCGCCGGTAGCAAGCGATGGCGCGAGGTGCTCGCGCCGTCTCCGAGAGCGTCAGGAGCGCTTGCGAGACTTCCAGCGTCGCAACCTGCAGAGCGAGGTCAGCCGGCTTCTCGTCGCGCTGCTGTTGACGAGCGATGCACGCCTGTCTCCGATGGATCGGCACCGCACAGGCGCCTGAGGGTAGCGCCGATGTCTGGAGTGAAGACACGCGGATGGTGTGGCCACGCGCGTGCTTCATCGACGCGATGACTCACATGCCGCTGATGCTCTCGTGGACCGGGCCGGCCGGGCGCGGCTTCGGGCGCGGCGGACAGGGTCGTCAGGGGTCAGGCGGCGCGCAGATCAGGCGCGGTGCCGCCCATGCGGCAGGGCTGCTGCGGCCGGTGACCCGCCGCAGGTGCTGCGGCGGGCGCGGGCGCCGATACGAACGCCGCGGCTGGAGCGCGCGCCTGCTGATGCGGCCCGGCGCAGGGACGTCGCGGGCGCGGCGCTCAGGGACCGCCCGCGACGCTCGAGATGCACCTGACTGAATTACAAGGCCGATCAACGGCATCAAGTTCCGCATCTGATCACCCGCGGCGCGAGCGGCGAGACGAACGAGGAGTGGATCATCAAGAGTTACAAGATCAATCCGAACCTCAAGGCGAACACGTTCACCAAATGAAACGGATCATCCTCCACGTTTCATCGTCGCACTCCTTGCGCTGCTGGTTGCGGCGCCGTCGTCGGCCCAGAACGCCAACAACCAGTCCCAGCTGCGCCTGGTCGTCGTCGACGAGACCGGCTGCCGGTATTCCCCAGGCGACCGATCATCGTCACGCCTGCGGCCGGTGAGGCCGCTGCACGTTTGCAAGCGACGACCGCGGCCTCGCGATGTCGCCGTCGCTCGCGCGCCGGCGCCGTTCAACTGCACGTCGAGTTCCCAGGATTCGAGCCCTACGAGGGCCAGATGACGCTGCGCCGTGGCGCGGCCAATCAGACCGTCACGCTGAAGATCGCAGGCTCCAGGAAGAAGTCGGTCGTGAACGACACGTCGGCGACCGACGATCGCCGGCGGCAACTCGATTCACGACGACGCTCGAGCAGGCCGAGATCGACGAGCTCCCTGACGATCCCGAGGAGCTCGCCGACGTGCTGCACGCAGATGGCCGGCGCCGCGGGCGCTGCCTTTCAGGTCAACGGGTTTCGCGGTGGGCGACTGCCGTCGCGCGACGAGATCCGGCAGATCCGGTTTCCGCACCAACTCGCTCTCGGCCGACAACCACGACGCCGGCCGCACGCAGATCGAGATCATCACCAGGCCCAACGTCATCGAGATGGAACGGCAACGCCAGCCTGAACTACCGCGGCGACACGAGATGAACGCGCGCAACGCGTTTGCCACCATCGGAGACGCCCGAGCAGAACCGCCAGTTCAACATGGGCCTTCGTGGTCCGATCGTGAAGGGCAGAACGTCGCATCCGGTTGAACGTCGACGGACGCCGCGATCGACAGTCAGACACGATCACCGCGCTCGACGAGAGACGGGAACCGCATGGGCGACGTCGTGTTCCGTCCGTCGGAACAGACCAACGTCACGGTCGGTATCGAGCACGCGCTGACCGAGGACCAGACGCTCGCGTCGAGATACCGTCGCGGCAACAACGCCACCGACAACCTTGGCGTTGGCGGTTTCAACGCTGCAGAGCGCGCGCTACGACCGCAACGCGGATCAGAATCATCAGGTTCGCGCGCAGGTGCAGGGGTTGCTCGGCAAGACGACGCTCAATGAGCTGCGACTGCAGTTCACGCAGCAGAGCAGCCAGGCGGCGTCGCTGTCGAACGCTCCCCTCCGTGATCGTGCTCGATGCGTTCAGCCAGGGTCGGCGCCGGCGTCTGGAACAATTCGTCCTCGCGCGGGTTCGAGCTGGCAGACAACCTCGACTTCAACGTCGGCCGCAAGCATCAGATGCGCGTCGGCCTTCTGCTCGAGGGCGATGAGTTCAGCAACTTCGACGCGCAGAACAACGCCGGGACCTTCACCTTCAGCGATACCGTGGCCGTTCGACGCGGGACTGCCGACGTCGTTCACGCAGCGCAACGGCGAGGTGAACACGAAGTTCAATCAGCTACCAGCTCGGCGTCTACTGGCAGGACGACATTCGCCTGAACAGCAAGTTCTCGGTGAGCGTCGGCGTGCGCAACGAAATGCAGTCGCACATCGACGACAAGCTGAATCTGATGCCGAGGCTCGGATTCACGGCGACGCCCTGGAAGCTCGCACCGCGCATCCGCGGTGGATACGGCCTGTTCTACGACTGGTATTCGTCCGAACCTCTACGACCAGACGCTGCGCGTCAACGGCGTGTCGCGTGCGCGATCTGCTGATTCTCAATCCCGGCTATCCGGATCCGCTCAATGGCGTCGACGGCGCAGATCCTGCCGCGCGGTCGCATTCAAGCCTCGTCCGGATCTGAGCATGCCGCAGGTCCATCAGGCATCGATTGGCGTCGAGCGGCGGCTCACTCAGAACTTCAGCGTCCAGACGACCTACCAGATGCTGCGCGGACGCCATCGGATCCGTTCGATCAACATCAACGCGCCCGACGCGTTCGGCAACCGGCCCGGACCCGACGGTCGGCACGGTGACGCAGTTCGAGTCCACGGGACGGGCCGAGACCGATCGCGCTGACGTTCGGCGGCAACTACCGATTCCCGCAGCGCCGGATCTTCGTGAACATGAACTACACGCTGGGGCGGATCAAGAACCACGCCGACAGCGAGACGTCGCTGCCCGCCAACAGCCTCGATCCGGACGCCGAGTGGGGCTACTCGCGCCAGGACGTGCGCCATCGCCTGCAGGGGACGGTCAACGTGCCGCTGATGCTTGGCCTGCGCGCCAACGTGAACATCAACGCGACAGTCGGCGACGCCCTACGACGATCACGACCGGGCGGGATGACAACGGCGACGGCACCAGCAACGACCGCTCCAGCAGGCGTCGGTCGCAACACGGAGCGTGAGCACGGCGACGTTCGCTGACCAACCTGCGCGTGAGCCGCGCGTTTGCGCTCGGTGGTCAGCGCTACCGGCGGTGGCTTCCCGGGTGGCGGTGGCCGACCCGGCGGTGGCGGGTCGGCGGCTGGCGGCCCCGGCGGGTGGCGCCGGCGGCTCGCCGGACAGACGCTCAACGCGCAGGGACAAGGCGGCGGTCGCGGCGCTGGTGGCTGGCGGCCGCGGCGGCAACCAGGGCGACGCCGCGTTCAATGCGCGCTACATGATGGAGCTCTTCGTCACCGCCGACAACGTGTTCAACCGCGTGAACTACGGCGGATACAGCGGCAACCTGCTGTCCGGATTACTTCGGACAGCCGACGATGGCGCAGCGCCCGCGGCAGGTGCAGGTCGGGATGCAGTTCCGGTTCTAGTCAGGCTTCGGCTCTCAGGCTCTGGACTCTGGCGTACCAGAGCCGAAGGGCCGTAGAGTGCAGAGCCGATATAGAATTCCCCATGTGAACATCACCGTCGTCGGTGCCGGCATCGTGGGCAGCGCAATCGCCCACGAGCTTGCGCCTCGCGGCGCGCGCGTGCAGCTGATTGATTCCCGCGGCGTCGCCCGTGGTGCCACCCGATGCCTCGGCCGGCATTCTTGCTCCACAAATCGAAGGTCACATTCCCGAGCTACGCAAGCTGGCCGCGCGCAGCCTGCGCGATGTACGACGACTTCATCCGCCGCGTCGAGCGCGACTCCAGACGATCGATCGAATACAGCGGAACGGAACGCTGCAGGTCGCGCTCAGACGAGCAGGAAGCAGCGGCGCTGTCACCGCTGATGCAGCAGCGCTCGCGCGGAACGGTGTCGAGTACACGCTGCTCGATCGTGAATCGGCGCGGCGAGTGAGCGCTGCGCTCTCCGATCGAGTCACGTCCGGCCTTGCTGGTGCCGCTCGCATGGTTACGTTGCGGCGATGCGGCTGACCGAGGCGTCGTCGATGCGGCGCGCGCTCGCGGCGTTCGCAGTGATCACGACTGCTGTTCGCAGTATCGAAGGCGCGACCACGACAGCGCGCGTGACGACCGATGAGCACGATCATCGAGAGCGACGTCGTCGTCGTCGCATCCGGGAGTTGGCCGGTGCCGTCGAGGCCAGCAGGAGGGCCGCCGGTCAAGCCCATTCGCGGTCAGCTCGTGCGGTTGCGCTGCGACGACGCACTCGCGCGTCACAGGTCGATCTGGGGGCAGGCTTGCTATCTGGTGCCGTGGAGCGATGGCATCGTGCTCGGTGGGCGCGACCGTGGAGGACGTCGGATTCGACGAGCGGCCGACCGCCGAAGGCGTCAGGAGACTGCTGAGTGCGGCCATCGATCTCGTGCCGTCACTCGAGCGCGCGCATTTCGAAGAAGTCCGCGTCGGTCTCCGGCCGAAGACGGTCGACGAGCTGCCGATCATCGGCCGCTCCGAGACGATGCCGCCGGTGTTCTACGCGATCGGGCACTATCGCAACGGCGTGTTGCTGGCGCCGCTGACCGCCGCGTTGATGGCCGACCTCGTGCTCGAGGACAAGGAACGCGCGGAGCTCGCGCTCTGTCAGACCCGGACGGCTCGCAAACGCCTGAGACGTCCGATGCGCCTCAAGAAGCATCTACAGCTCGCGCGAGGTCGCCGTGCTCACAGGGCTCAGCGCGCGCCAGCTGCAGTGGTGGGACTCGCGCCGTCTGTTCGCGCCGGCCATCGCGCTCGCATCGAACCGGAGGCCGGCGGCTTTCACCGAGCGGCGCTACACGCCGATCGACGTCCTCGAGCTGCAGGTGCTGGCCGACCTGCGCCGGCGCGGGTTCTCGATCCCGCAGCTGCGACGCCTGCTCGACGACGCTGCGCGACGTCTTCGGCATCCGTCTCTACGAGGCGATCGGCGACGGCGGTCCGATGTCGCTGTTCGTCGGCGGCGATCAGCTCTACGCGCGCGACCGAGGACGGACGGATGTTCAATCATCGACGCGCCCGACCGCAGCCGCTGCTGATGGTTGGAGAGGAACTGCCGCTGCGGCCGCTCGCCGCGCGAGAGCGCAAGCGACGCCGCGCGCGTCACCGCAGAAGCTGTGAAGAACTGCAGGGTCTGACCCTACCGGATCGGAAAGACTTTCTCGAGGTCGTCGGCCGGACGCGGCGATGACGTGGACGCCGATCAGCTCGCCGACGCGGCGGGCCGCGGCCGCGCCCGCATCGGTCGCGGCCTTCACCGAACCGACGTCGCCGCGAATGAGCGCCGTGACCAGCCCGGCATCGACCTTCTGCCAGCTCACGAGCACGACGTTCGCGGTCTTGAGCATCGCGTCGGCCGCTTCGATCATGCCGACCAGGCCCCGCGTCTCGATCATGCCGAGCGCGTCGCCGATCGTCTGCTTTGTCGTTGCGCCACGGCCGGCGATCTTACCACCCCTTCGCGCGCCGCAGCTCGGTGATGTGCGCGAGATGATGGTGCGAGTGCCAGGCGTAGCTGCTGCAGGTGCGCAATCGAGCGTGAGCTGCGCACCGATTTCCGGGTGCACGAAGGCGCGTTCGAACTCCGTCGACGGTCATGCGCGTGATAGACGGCCGCCCAGCGCGCGTGAACGCCGTCGATGCAGGCCCAGCGAGACGTCGACCGGCAGCTGTCATGTCGGCGAGCAGCGCCCAGGCGTTCTCGTCGCACGGCTTGATCGTCGGCGTTTCTTCCGTCAGCGCGAGCTTGACGCCGAATGAACGCCGTTCATGTGGCTGTCGGCGACGTGATGCACGACCTGCCGCACCGGTCCAGCCTCCGGGCCGATACGGCGTGTCGAGCTGATCGTCGGTTGAGATCGGCGACCGCGGCGCGCATGCGGTCTGGCAGCCCGGCGATGGCGTCGATCGCCGCGGCGCGTAACTCGCTGGTGACAGGCATCACCGCGCGGAAGCGACCGATGGGATAGCGCAGGTCTTCGGCGGTCTTCGTCATGCCCATCTTGTCAACAAAGCCGCTCGTATCTCGTCGGACGCATGCAATTCATCCTCAATCCGCATGAGAGTCGTCGTCGCCGAAGGCCCGCTGCTCGATCAGATCACTCAGCCTCACGTACGACATCTGGAACGAAGGGCTGACGCGAACGCGGCTACTCGCAGTGGAACGCCGCGCAGACTGCGCACACCGTGGGGCCGCGCGCATCTTCAGCGACTGGCGCTGGTGGACGATGCCGGCCGGTTGCTCGCGACGGCGAAGCGCTACCGCTATCGCGTGCGGCTCGACGGCCGGGTTGGATGGATGTCCGGCATCGGCGCCGTGTTCACGCCGCCGCTGCAGAGGGCAAGGCTGCGCGTCGCAGCTGCATCGAGCAGCTGCTGGAGATGGAGCGCGCAAGGAGGGCGCGCTCCTGGCCTGGATTGTTCTCAGAGATCGGAGCCGAGTTCTACGAGCGGCTCGGGTTCAGGCCGGTTCCGATCGACGAAGTGACGGTCAACGTCGACACGCCGCAAGCGGTGCGCCCGCCATGCTCGTCCGCGCCGGCGACGACCGCGACCTGCCCGCGGTCGAGGCGATGCATCAGGTCCGATCGCTCGGGCGCCAGGTTCGCGCTTCACCGCGATCGGTCGATCGATTCACTACGCGCTGTCAAGAAGCGGCTGCTGGCGGGTCTCGGTCCGCGGGTCTGCGTCAGGTCGGAGTTCGTCGTCGCCGAGGAAGGTGCATCCGCGGTCGCGTACGCCGTGCTCCACGAGAACGCGAACGGGTGGACGCTCGAAGAGGCCGGCGACCGCGATCCCGCCGGGCGCGCCTCGGCGCGATGCTGCAGGTCCTCGTCGCGCGCGAGCCGTCAGCGCCGACACCGCTCATTCGCGCGTGGTGGCCGGCGTGCGCTTGCCGGTTCCGCCGCAGGTCTCAGCTGACCGACAGCGGCTCCGCGCACGATCTGTTCATGGTGAAGCCGCTCGCCGACGTGCGCGATGCCGGAGAAGGCGGAGGACGTCTTCTACTGGCACAGTGACTACTTCTGACGCGCCTCTACCTGGCGCCAATCGGATCTGGAGGGTCAGATCCGATCGCTGCTCGCCCTCACGGAAGCGAGAACGCGTCATCGCCTGCGACCGCAGGCGCTCGAGGAACTGAGGATCCTGTTCCTCGCCTTCTTCCAGAAAATCGACGGCGACGGCGAGTAGCCGTTCGTCCGGTGGCAGGCCAGTGATCCTGAATTGGCCGCGCTCGTTGCGCACGCGCTGTCCGCACGTATCGACTCGGATAACTCCATCGCGTCACGTCGTCGGGGAAGACCGACGACGCTGTAGTTCTGAGACCTCGCCGGCGACGCCTGCACGGTACCGCTGATCGTCGTGACGCGGTCGGTCAGGACGACTCGCGCGCCGAGCCGGTCCGGCCCTTCAGATCGATCGGCTCGTCGGTGACGTCCACGCCGTCCACCGATGATCTGGCTCACCGCCCAATCGTCGGGAAGACCGTTGATGCCCAGATAGAACGGTCCCGACATCTCCCGCCAAGTCGGAACGTCGGATCCCCGGCCGCCCTGCATCATCGACGGACTGCCGCCACCTTTGGCCGGGCGCACTTCAGCCGACGCCCCGTTCGGAAGCGGTTCGCACGACTCCTGCGTCGCGCCACGAACGAGCCGGCTGAGGACGCCGCCGCGTTTCGTCGTCAGCGCGAGATCCGACACGTTGTCACCGGCCCACGACGATCGACATCGTCGCTGTCTCCGGCCCTCGTTCCGTGATCTCCCGCATCGCGGGCGGAGGACCGGCGTTCGGATTCCCAGCCTGAGTCCGGCAATCATGCCTCGCAACGAATGAACTGTTCGCCGTGAGCACGTACGGACCCGGAGGACGTTGTCGATGGTGAACCTGCCGTCGGCGCCGGTGTCAGCGTTGATCGATGAAGACGCCGGTGGTGGTCCTGCGCTCTCGAGCGACAACCCGATGCCCACTGCCTCTGACGTGAGTTGCACCATCGCCTGCACAGGCGCGCCGAGGCGTTGAACACGATGCCGGAGACCGCGCGCGTTGCGCAGCGGCTATACCTGAAAGTCAGCGGCCGCCTCGGTCCCGGCAGCGAGACGTGATGCTCTCGCGCTTCGGGCTGGGTGCCAGGGAAAGAAGATGGGTGGATCTCTTCACACTGAATCGGCGGGACCCGTGCTCGCCGTGACGTAGCAGTCCCCTGGTGGCAAACCGTAAACGCGGAACTCACCGGTGTCGTCCGTCAGATCGCCCCGGGCCCATCGTCTCTGCAGGCGTCGCTGCCCCCGGATCATGCGCGACCGCAGAACCTGCACGCGCGTGCCTGCGAGCGGGTCGCCAAACTTGTCGATCACGCGCCCCGGATCGCTCCGCCTCGCGTGAGCGCAAGGTTGGCCGTGAACGTTTCAGCCTTCGGCGAGGTTGATCGTCGGTCGGGGCTTCGAGCGGACGACGCTGGCCGAAGACGAGCGACGTAATCCGGTTGCGCGAGACGGTCAGGCCGGGCTCACCCGCAGGAAGGTCGCTCAAGCAAGAACGATCCATCGCCGTCCGTCGTCACGAGCCGGTTGTAACTCCCGCGACTGGAGAGTCGAGACCTCCGCTCCGCGAACGCGGCGTGCCCGTGTCTGCAGTCGTGACCACTCCTTTGATGCCGCCGACATCGGGTCGACGCGCGGCCACTCTGTCTGGGCCGCTGCTGCCGCGAGATCGACGTGCGGTAGCGAGCAGGATTCCGAGCGCGACAACGAGGACGTGCGCTGCAGTGTCTTCATCGCTCCACGACTACTGTCCAACTCGAGCGTGCGTGTCCCGGCTGTCATCCAGCGTAAACGGCGCCGCGGCGGTTCCTGATTCCGCTCGAGGAACTCGGGATCGAGATGCTCATCGCTCTCGAGATAGTCCGTCGCAAACGCCAGGTGCTCTCCCGGCGGCAATCCGGCGATCGCGAAGTTCCATCGGCGTCAGCATCGACGCGACGGACGTAGCGGAGCGATGCCCCCACTTCTCGGGGTTCTCCGGAAGCACGACGATCGAGCGAGCGATGGCCGGATCGGCTGCCGTCGCGACCCCGCTGACCTGGGTCAGACGGTTGGTCAGCACGACTCGCGCGATCCCCTGCTCGCCGGGCGACAACTCGATCGCTCTGTCGAGCGCGTCCATGTCATTGACGGTCAAGCGCCTTCACCCCCAGCCTTCGGGCAGTTCATCAACCATGAGTCGGAACGGCTCGCTCAACGAGACCGATCGCGAACTTCACGCGTCTCCGCTGTCGAGCACGGTGCCGCTCTCACGATCTGAGAAGGCGACGACCCTCAGGAACCCGGCTAGCCGCGCGCGAGACGCCGGAATCGGCCACGATCGTTCCCCGCACGATCGCCGGACGACCCGTGACGAGCGTGACCCGGTCAATTCATCGCCGTCGACCACGAGCGGCTGGGATGCTGATTCGTCCGGACCATCACCGCGGAGGTGGCTTTCAATGCACGTAGCGCCCCGGTGAGACATCGGCGAGCGTGAACGTCCCGTCAGATCGCGTGACGCCCCTCGGCCCCGGCCCGGCATAAGTCCGGATCCCCTCTGAGTGTGAGATTCGAAACGCGTCGGCAGGTGAACGCCGGCGCTGTTCAGCACGACACCTGATATTCGAGTGGAACGAAGCGAGAGAAGCGAGAACGTTGCGGAGCTTCAGCGCCGAGCCCGCTTGCATTCGCTGCGCGTCGGCCAGACTGCCGGTGCCAGGAAAGTATGTGGGTGAGTAGGTGGTCTCGACGATTGAATCAACCAGCGCGACGCGGAGACTCGCCGGCGACGTAGCGTGAATCGCCCGGTGGCAGGCCGTAGACGCGATACGCATGCCCGTAGTCGTCCGTCATGTCGGGAACGCCCACGGTTTTCAACCGTCGCGTTCCCTGTTCCATCGTTGCGCGATACACACTGACCTGAGAGCCCAGAGGAGTCGCCCGACGCCGCATCGTAAACGCGTCCCGGAGATCGCGCCCCCGCGCGTGAGTGGAATGTCAGCGGTGAAGCGCTCGCCCCGCTTCAGCTCGATTGGCGGTGGTGTCTGATACGGCCTCCGCTGACCGAACTGCCAGGTGACGTACTGCCCGCCTTCGATGCCGTCACCACCACTCGCCCACCGTCAATCGTTCGAGCTGGTAGGCGCCGTTCTCGTCGGTCGTCGTCGACACACGTCGGCCGTTCGTTGCTCATGGCCACGACGTCTGCGGCACGCACCGGGCTGTTGGAATCAGGCGTCAGCACATGGCCGACGATGGAGGCGTTGCCGCGAGGAGTCGCAGCTGGGCCAGTGGCTTCAGGGCGCGCCCCGGCGGACCTGGGCCTGAGCGGTCCGCATCGAGACCAGCAAGAAACGCGAGTAACACGGCGACGATAGCTGTATCTCGCATCATGTTGCTACCTACTGATCGAGATCGGCCGATTGGATTACCGAGTATAGGCAGAACCGCGCCTCACTACCGCTCGCCGCCAGCCGTCCGCTCGTCCCCGTCATGAATCCCCGGGATGGGTGCCCGCTCCGCACAAGTAAGCCCACGAATGCGGACCGGCATAGCCCGCATGGCCGAAGGATTGGCCGCATCGTGAACAGCTGATCGAGCGCAGAGCTCGCCGTGAAACATGTGGCCCCCGCTCAGCCCCAGCTCCTTCTGGTAGCTCGGCCGGCGTCAGGACGTCAGCACCGACGACCAGAGCCCGAATCTGCCAGGCGCGTAGGTGTCGAGGGTTCCCAGGGTGTTGGTGCAGGGCATGTCCTTTGCCACGTCCCGGAGACGCGCCTCGGAGGCGCAATGGCGCGTAATGTGTGTAGATCGATGCAACGTGGGCACCCGCCGGCGCCAGTTCCGTGTCGGCGATCGACGGAATCGTAATGTCGAGCCACGGACGCGTGGAGACCTCGCCGATGCTTGACGCAATCGAATGCGCGCTCGAGATAGTCGAGCTCCGGTCCGATGTGAATGTCGGCCGGCCAGGCACATTCAGGTTCAGACACGCCTCCGGAACGCAGGCAGCGATGACAGCGCCAGATTGATCTTCGCCACCGTTCCTGACGCTCGATAGTTGCGTATCTGCGTCGCAAACTCCGGCCAGCGCGGCGGGGTCGACGAGGAGAGCGAAGGTGCTCCGGCGGATCGAGCCCGGACAACACGGTCACGCACGAAATTTCTGGCCGCCTGCAACGACGCCAGTGACGCGCCGTCGGCAACGAGGATGCGCTCGACCGACGCCGGTGCGAATCTCGGCGCCGGCGTCGCGCGCCGCCGCTGCGATCGCGGCAGTCAGCGCACCAGGCCCTCCACGCACACGCGCAGCGATCGCCCACCCGCGCGAAGGCGGCAGGCCTCGCGCAAGAGGAACACCAGCGAGCTGCCGGCGAACGAGGGACCGAGCATCGTGCCGGAGAGTCCTGGTCCGGCGAGCAGGGCTCCGCAGCCGTTCGTTGCCGAACCACTCGATCATGAGATCGCCGATCGGCATCGGCAGCCAGCGCAGAAGTCGGTAGGCCGTCGCGCGAGCCGAGCGAACGGAAGCGCCGGCCCGGCTTGAGGAGACCCCAGAGATCCTGGCGCGCTCGGATTGGTCGATATCCGGAGGCAGGCGAGTCGAAGCGTCGTCGCCAGATCACCGGCGGCCAGCCGTTGGACAGAGGCACGGAACTGCAACGTGTGGCGTCGGCCGTCCTTCGCGCTGAAGCAGGCGAAGGCCGTTGGCGCTGGCAGCAGGATCGTCCTGCAGCACGAGCGCGCACCGTCCGGCGATGGCGCGCACACGAGCGTCTGGAGCGGGATGAACTCGGCGCCGTGTCGTGCCGAGATTCCAGGTCGTCGACGATCCGCTCGTCGAGCAGAACCTCGTGTGAGAAGCGCGGACATCGAAAGCCCTCGGTGGATCTCGCGTGCGTCACCGCGCCGCCGCCCACATGCCGGCTGTCTCTCGAGCACGACGGACGACCGCCGGCTTTCGCGAGATAGAAGGCGGCGACCAGCCGCGTTGTGCCCGGCGCCGATGACGATCACGTCGTGCGTCGATCCGCTCACGCGCGCGTCTCTGCGAGGATGGTCATGCGCGGCATTGCGTCCGGGCGCGCCCATGATGCCGCCGCCGGGATGCGTGGCCGAGCCGCACATGTAGAGGCCGTCGATCGGCGTCTGGTACTGCGCCCAGCCGGGCACGGGCCGCAGGAAGAAGAGCTGCTCGAGCGTCAGCTCGCCCTGGAAGATGTTGCCCTCGGAGAGACCCCACTCGCGCTCGAGGTCGAGCGGCGTCACGACCTGGCGGTGGCAGGATGATGTTCTTGATGTTCGGGCGCGTACTCGGCGATCGTGTCGATCACCGTGTCGCCGAACGCCTCGCGCTGCTCGTCCCAGGTCGCTCCGTCCTTCAGGTGATACGGCGCGTACTGCACGAAGCAGGACATGACGTGCTTGCCCGGCGGCGCGACACGACGGATCGGTCAGGCGTCGGAATCACCATGTCGATGTAGGGCCGCCGCGAGAAGCTGTCCGTACTTCGCGTCGTCGTAGGCGCGCTCCATGTAGTCGACGCTCGGCGAGATCGAGATCGCGCCGCGCAGGTGCGGCGCCCGGCCGGGCACGACACGTGAAGTCCGGCAGCGCGTCGAGCGCGAGGTTCACCTTGCCGACGAGCCGCGGAACTTGTAGCGCTGCACGTCTTCGACGAACTCGTCCGGGCAGGTGCTTCGTCGCTCGATGAATCTGCAGGAACGTCAGGCGCGGATCGACGCTCGACGAGCACGACGTCGCGCGTCGATCTCGTCGCCGCTCTTGCAGCACGACGCCGTGCGCGCCGGCTGCCCTTGACGAGGATCGCGAGCGACCGCGCGCCTCGGTGCGGATCTCGACGCCGGCCTCGCGCGCCGCGCTCGCGATCGCGTTCGAGATCGCGCCGGTGCCGCCGCGCGCGAAGCCCCACGAGCGGAACGCGCCGTCGATCTCGCCCATGTAGTGGTGGAGCAGCACGTAGGCCGTTCCGGGCGATCGCACGCCGAGAAACGTCCCGATGATGCCCGACGCCGACATCGTCGCCTTGAGCACGTCGGTCTCGAACCACTGGTCGAGGAAGTCGACCGCGCTCATCGTCATGAGCTGGACCTGGTTGTAGCTGGTCCGCGTCGGCGAGGCGACGGAAGCGCTGCCGCAGGAAGAGCAGCTCCATGCAGCCCGCGCGGGTCGAGCGACGTCGGATCCGGCGGCGTCATGTCGAGGATCGGCTTCGACGAAGCGCGCCCATCTCGACCATCGCCTTGCCGTATTCGTCGTAGGCCTCGGCGTCGAGCTTCGAGTGGCGCGCGATCTCGCGACGCGTCTTGCGCGTGATCGTTCACGCGCCACAGGTAGTCGCCGTTCGGCATCGGCGTGAACGTGCCGTCGAGCGGCAGGATCTCGAGGCCGTGCCGCGGCAGGTCGAGGTCGCGGATGATCTCCGGCCGCAGCAGCGAGACGACGTACGAGCAGACCGAGAAGTGGAAGCCGGGGAAGACCTCCTCGGTGACCGCGGCGCCGCCGAGCACGTGGCGCCGCTCGAGGACGAGCACCTTCGCGCCCGCGCGCGCGAGATAGGCGGCGGTGGTCAGGCCGTTGTGCCCGCCGCCGATGACGATGGCGTCGTAAAGTCATCCCGCGGCCTATCCTAGGGCAAATGTTGGCGAGCGAGCTAACATCCAAAAGTGGTCGAGTCATTTAAAAAGAGCGAGATCGACGACCTGCTGGACGCACCGACCGACGCGGCTCCGATACACTCTTGATGTGCCCAGCCTGATAGAAGCCATCGAGATCAAGCGGAAGACGTTCTTCGAGTTCGAGAACGCGCCCCTACGCACTGCCTCGACGTCGAGGTCTCGCGACCGACGGCGCGCGGCGGCCAGACGCTCGTGCGCGCTCAAGATGCGGAACCTGCTGACGCGCGCGGTCTTCGACAAGACCTTCAAGGCCGGCGAGAAGTTCGCCGAGCCCGATCTCGTGCAGGTCGTCGGCGACGTTCCTCGTACGCCGACGGCGACGGCTTCCACTTCATGGATCAGGAGAGCTTCGAGACGCTCACGCTGCAGCGCCGACACGCGTCGGCGACGATCGCGAGCTGCTCGTCGACAACCTCCTGGTGCAGATCCTCGAAGTACAACGGCAACCCGATCGGCATGCAGTTCCCGCCGCACGTCGAGCTGACGGTGACCTACGACCGAGCCTGGCGTCCGCGGCGACACCGCCAGTCGGCGGCGTGACCAAGGCTAGCGACGCTCGAGACCGGTCTCGAGATTCGCGTGCCGCTCTTCATCAAGGAAGGCGAGAAGGTGAAGGTCGCACACCGAGACGCGCAGAGTTCGCCGGCCGCGCCTGACGCGCTCGGAACGGTCGTTGCCACGCGCCTCCGTCCACGATATGTTTCGAGAGACGTGAAATGGCGGCAGTCCGTCGGTATCGCATCGTGCGCAAGCTCGGCGAGGGAGGCATGGGCATCATCGTCTCTGCCGCTCACGACGAACGGCTCGACCGTCCGGTCGCCATCAAACGTCTGCGCCCTGACAGCGAGACGGACAGGAGCCGAGAGCGCCTCTGGCGTGAGGCTCGGACGCGGCGAGCGTCAGCCATCCCAACATCTGCCAGCTCTACGAAATCGACTCCGAGGGCGACGAGCTCTTCCTTGACGATGGAGCTGCTCGATGGCGAGGCGTTGAGCCGCCCGGACTCGGCGGGCCGCTGGCGTGCCGAACGAAGCTGGTCAGGTCGCGCTGTCGGTGCTGTCCGCGCTTGGCGCCCTTCATCAGAAGCGGCATCGTCCATCGCGATCTGAAGCCGTCGAACATCTTCCTCGACGCAGCACGGCGTCAAGCTGCTCGACTTCGGGCTGGCGCGCCGCGATTGACGCCAGCGCGCTCGACGCAGCGGGCGTGCGACGTGACGCATGCCGGGTGTGGTGATGGGGACGCCGCGCGTACATGGCGCCCGAGCAGCATCGACGGCGGCGTCGGTCGACGCGCGCAGCGATCTGTTCGTGCTCGGCGTCGGTGCTCTACGAGATGCTCGCGGGCAGAGCCGCCTCAACGGCAGTGCTCGGTGTTTGCCGTCGCCTCGCGCGATCACCAGCGAAGAACCTGCGGCGCTCGGCGGCTCTTCCGGGATCGTCGCGCTCGATCGCGTCATTCATCGGGCGCTGCGCAAGAAGCCTGACGATCGCTATCACAGAGCGCGGCGGCGTTTGGGCAGGATCTGCGCGCGGCGCTGCTGGCGATCGACTCGGCGAGCATCGCTCCGGTTCGGCCCATGACGCGGCTCGTGGTGATGCCGTTTCGGTCCTGCGTCCGGATCCGTCCATCGATTTCTGGCGTTCAGCTCTCGCGGATGCCGTCAGTTCCGCGCTGTCCGGGCTCCGCTTCGGTCGTTATTCGATCGACTGCGGCGGCGTCGAGGTTTGCGAGCGATACGCCTGATCTCGCGGCTCTTGCCGCAGCGCTCGACGTCGATGTCGTCCTGCTGGGATCGATGCTGAGCAGCGGTGGACAGGTTCGCGTGACCGCGCAGCTCGTTCAGGTGCCATCGGGCACGTTGATGCGCGCGATCACGTCGCAATCGCCGGCAGACGAGATCTTCCAGCTGCAGGACGCGCTCAGCGAAGCAGATCGTTGACTCGCTCGCGCTCGTTGTCGAGCCGGGAGCAGGATCGCATCAGCCGGGACACGCCCGCCGATGGCGAAGGCCTACGAGCTGCACTTGCGCGCGAATCAGATGCAGCTCCTGATCTCTCGAAGTGGTCGGAAGCTCTCGAGCTGTATCGCCGATCGGTCGATCGCGATCCGCAGTTCGCGCCGGCGTGGGCGAGGCCTGGGCCGCTGCTACAGATTGATCGGGAAGTTCGGTGACCCGGCCAGCGCGGAAGCGAACACGGCCCGGGGAAGCAGGCGATCGAGCGTGCGCTCGCGATCAATGCGATCTGTCACTCGCCCATCAGTTCTACGCCTACGTCGAGGTCGAGGCCGGTCACGCTCGCCAGGCGATGGTGCGGCTGCTCAATCGCGTCCGCCATGCTCCGTCAGAGCCGGAGCTGTTCGCCGGACTGGTTCACGCCTGTCGCCACCGCGGTCTGCTCGATGCATCAGTGGCGGCATACGAGCGTGCGCAGCGGCTCGATCCCGGCGTGGTGACCAGCGTGGCGCAGACGTTCCTGTTGCTCGGTCAGTGGGAACGTGCTCTTGCCGTGGATCGGAGCGAGCCATCGATCGCCAGACCGTCGGCGCTTGTATCAGATGGGCCGTATCGACGAGGCGCTCGCGATGATTCGCCCCTTCGCGACAACGCGATCTCCATCCGCAGTTGCGGACGGCGCTCGACATCATGATTCGGCGTTCGAGGTCGAGGTGGGAGACGTCATCGCAATATCAGAAGGCTGGTCGATCCGAACTTCACGCGATCCCGAAGGGGCCCTTTCACTGGGCGGGAGCCTCTGGCGCGTGGCCGGCGACCGGGACGGTGCGCTCGGAGATGCTCGAGCGAACCGTCGAGGCCGGGTTCTACCCGGCGTCGGCACTTCGTCAGCTATCCCAACCTCGATCCGCTCCGCGCGACCTCTGACTCTCGTCACATCGTTCGCCGAGCCGAACGAGCGGCAGCGCGAGGCGCTCGACGCGTTTCGCGCCGCGGATGGCCCGCAGCTCCTCGGCTGCCGAACGTCTGATCGACGCTCCTCATATAATCCGCGTGAAAGTGCCCGTCGGGACGCCGTTTCATGCGCGCACGTTTCCAGCTGTGCGAGTCGCTCAACTACCGCGACTGGTCGGGGCATTACACCGTCAGCGGCACGAGGCGCACCACGAGCACGGGAGTACAACGCGATCCGAAACGCGGCCGCGCTGATCGACGTCTCTCCGCTGTTCAAGATACATCGTCGCCGGGCTGGACGCGAGCACGCTGGTCAATCGCGTCATCACCGCGACGTGAGCCGCATGTCGGTGGGCCAGGTCTTACACCCCGTGGTGCGACGAGCACGGTCACGTCATCGACGACGGCACGGTGTCGAGGCTCGAGGAGCAGCGCTTCCGCTGGACGGCCGCCGAGCCCAACCTCAGATGGTTCACGCAGAACGCGCAGGGGCTCGACGTCACAATTGACGATGTGTCGGAGAGGCTTGCGGCGCTGGCGCTGCAGGGACCGCTGTCAGCACAGGTGCTGCGGCGCTACTCGACATCGACATCGATCGATTGAGTGACTTCCGGGTCGCGAGTGGACGTATCGGCGGCATCGCCGTCGATGTGTCGCGGACTGGATACACCGGGGATCTCGGCTACGGATCTGGATACCAGCGGAGAGCGCACTGCTGTCTGGGATGCGATCGTGGATGCCGGCCGGGCGTTCGACGTGCTGCCGGCCGGCATGCTCGCGCTCGACGTCGCGCGCGTCGAGGCCGGGCTGCTGCTCATCGACGTGGACTTCGTCGGCAGCAAGAAGGCGATGATCGCCGACCGTGAAATTTACACGCCGTTCGAGCTCGGTCTCGCTCGCCTCGTGGATCTCGACAAGGGCGCCTTCGTCGGGCGATCGGCGCTGCGTGAGGCGGCACGATGCGCCACGCCGGCAGATCGTGGGCCTCGAGATCGACTGGTCGCACGTCGAGGCCATCTACGAAGCGTGTCGGCTTCCGCGCTTCACCCGTCGCGCCAGCGGCGGCGTCGCGGACGCCGGTGCCCGTGCGGTATGGCGACAGCAGCAGGTCCGGGAGAGCCACGACGACGACGTGGTCGCCGACGCTGAAGCGCCTGGTCGCGATCGCCTGCATCGATGCGCCGCGCCACCGCGGAGGCGCGCGCCTGCGGTTCGAGATCACCGTCGAGGGCACGCGCCACTTCGTCAGGCGCGGACGGTCGTTCGCACGCCGTTCTGAGCCCCGTCCGCAAGACCGCGACGCCGCCACCGCAGTGACGTCACCCCGCGAGCGCCTCTGCATCGTCGCGTGCGCCGGCATGTTCGTGTTCGGGATGATTCTCGAGGCTGCCGGGCACTCGTGCTCGGTCCGGCCGGGAACCGTTCAGCAGTTCAGGCTGACGCTCGCCGATCACGGTCTGGCTCATCTCCACGCTCCTTCACCGGGCAGCTGCTCTGGCAGCCTCCTGTCCGGCGCTTCGTCGTATCCGATGCTGGGGCAGCGTGCCGTCGCTCCGATGCTGTCGTCGGCGCTCGTCGCGCTCTGCCCTGCCAGGCTCTTCGCGACGGCGTCGAGCGCGCGGTCGCGCGCGTCCCGCCGCCGCTCGCCCTGGCAAGGCCTGCAGCGTCGGCGAAGCATCCAGCACCGCGTCGAACGCGCGCTGTCGTCAGAGCTCTTCCCGAGCAGGCGCGGCCGTCGCATGAACGGCATCGCCATCATGGTCGGCCTCTCGGCGGAATCGCGATGCCGACCGGCGACCGTGCTGGCGTCGCACCTCGTACGTCCTGGCGAGCGGTCGTCGTGGGTGGAGGTGTGCCTCGGCGCTCGTCGCGCTGTCCGGCCTCATGCCGATCGCGCCGCCGCCGCGCAGCTCGTGTGAAGCGGTTCGACCCCATCACGGCGCGCTGCGTCAGCTTGCCTGGCAGCCGGCGTTCGCGCCGTGCTCCTGCTGCTCATCATGCTCGGTGGCGGCGGCGAAGCATCGATGGCCGGCTGGACGTCGAGCTACCGTGAGCGCATCGGGCCTGAGCGCATCGGTGGCGGCGTGTGGTGCTGTCGTCGCGCTGGCTGGGCCTGACCCTGCCGCGCGCGCTGTTTCTACTGAGTCGCGATGGATCGCGCCAGAAGGAGATCGGCCGTCGAGGCGGAGCGCCGTGCTCGAGCGCCCTCGTGCTCCGCGTTCTCGTCGTCTGTCCGGTCGCCGCGGTTGTAGTCATGTTCGGTCCGTTCGTCGTAGGTGTGCGTGACCGCGCTGGTGACGCCCCACGTCGCCTGGCCACTGCGGGCGCGAGCGCATCCAGGGCGAACCCCGGCGCGCTCTGGCGGTCTGCTCACGCTCGCGCAGGTCGGCGGCATGGTGCTGCCGGCGGGGCGATCGGCCTCGTGGCGCACACGAACGGCGCGACTGGACTCGCGCTGGCTAGTTGGCAGCTACGGCGTCGATCGCACTGCTGCGTGCGGCGTCTCTCGCACGGACGGCTTCCGGCGGCCGCCGAAAGCCGGGTAGAATCCGGCGCCACGACTGCAGAGAGGATCACATGATTCCAGAACGCTACGCTCCGATGGCCTATGCGCTGTTCCGCATCGTGTTCGGCCTCACTCGTTATTTACCATGTTCGGTACCTGCAGAAGCTCGTCAGGCATCGCTCGGCGGGCACAGGCGGCGCCGCTCGGCGAGCATGCTCGGCGCCGCAGGAGTCATTGAAACCGTGCTGCACGGTTTCCCGCTCATCATGGTCGGTCTTCTTCGTCAAACCCGCCGCGTTCCTCGCCAGCGGCGAGGATGGCCGCCGCGGCTATTTCGTCGCACACGTTCCGCAGCAGTCCGCTCCCGTCCTCGGCGAACATGGGCGAGCGCGCCGACGATGTTCTGTTTTGCGTTTCTCTACATCGCCACGCGGGGCGCGGGCAATTCCGGAGCGTCGATAGCGTGATGCGGAAGAAGTAGAACGACTGAAGCCTAAAGTCGACGCGGCCCCATGCCCTCTCGACTCAGCTCCGGCAAGTCGCGCTGCGCTCGCTAACCGAGCTCCGCGAGTCTCTCCTTGGCGACCGAAATTGCACGACCAACGCCGCGACGGAGCTCGAGCACCACAGCCCACGGCGAGTCACCTGCCTGGCATCCCGCCGGCCGCCCCGGACGTCGTCGTCTATCCGCTCTCGACCCACGAAGCGAGCGCCGGTCGTTCGCGCCGCCGCGCGCATGTCGGTCTTCCCATCGTGCCGTTCGAAGATGCTGGGCTCGTCGCTTCGCAGGTCACGTCAACCCGCTCGGAGGGGCGTCTCCATCGACCTCTCACGCATGAATCGCGTGCTCGGCGTGAACGTGGAGGACCTCGACGTCACCGTCGAAGCCGGCGTGACGCACCGATCGCTCAACAAGGCGCTCGCCAGCACGGGGTCTATTTCTGGGTTGATCCCGGAGCCGCGCGACTATCGGTGGCATGGTTGCAACGGGCGCGTCGGGGACGACAACGGTGCGCTACGGACTATGCGCGAGACCGTGCGCGGGCTGATCGGTGCTGGCCGACGGCCGCGTGATTCGAACGGGTGGCCGCGCACGCAAGTCATCGGCCGGCTATGACCTGACCCGGCTGTTCATCGGATCCGCTGGGCACGCTCGGCGGATAGCAATACGTAACTGAACGAAGTACAAC
>ERZ1370068.1051-contig-10961_pt1 | contig 59392 bp, 65 predicted proteins | sample MGYA00561227_ERZ1370068 | MGnify/ENA primary metagenome ERZ1370068 (study PRJEB38410, sample SAMEA6850437) | metagenome | study: Metagenomic assessment of the ecological functions of the soil: analysis of the soil microbiota associated with the... | reverse complement strand
TTATTACTTCGTTCAGTTACGCGTATTGCTCATGGCCGCTGCGGGAATGCCCGTGCTGGCCGACCGGGCCGCGGTGGCGGCGCAGGTCGCGCCGCTGGGCAGGATCGCCGCGGACTCACTGCGCCAGGCCACCCGCCGGGCCGAACGGCGATGCCGGCCCAGTTGCTCGGCAAGGTCCGCAAGTCCTCACCGTCTGGGCGCCGCGGCGGCAGATGATCCGCCGCGGGGCTGAACGCGGTGGGCATGATCGTCGCCACTACCGCGGCGGCGGCAGGTATACCGCCGACCACCAGCTCGCATGGATCACGGTGGCGCTGCGCGACCTGCGGGTCCGGGACGACGCCTGGGCCCGGATGGACCCGGTGCACCAGGACGCGCACCGGCGGTGCTGTGGACCGACGTGACCCGGCGGGCGCAGCCGGATACGTGGCCGCCCCGCGCGTCCCTGCTCGCCTTCGTGGCCTGCAGGCTAGGCGACGGGGCGCTGGCGAACGTGGCGCTCGACCGCGCGCTTCGCCGACGAGCCGCGGTACTCGATGGCCCTGCTGCTCCGGCAGGTGATCACGGCCGGGGCGCCGCCGTCGCTGAAGCCCGGCTGCCGATGATCCCCGGAGGAGGTGGCCGCCAGCTACGACGACGCCGAAGGCTGACCTGGACGACGACTATGACCACGAGCTGGACCCCGACGTCCACGACCTGGACCCGGAGGGCGAACATTGAGGTCAGGCCGATGCCGAAGACCTCGTTTGGAGGCTACGCCTGCCTGCCGAGATGTTCGTCCAGCTCAGCGCGGATCTCTGGCCGTTTGTCCGTCCCCGGCCGTTTCCATAATAGGTAACAGCCCTTTACCGGAAGGATGCACGTGTTGGATGCCCGCCGACCTCCGGCGCGCACGAGGCCGCGGTCGCCCGGCTCCGTCGAGGCCTACGCGGCCCTGCCGCCGTGGCGCGCACGGTCGGCTGGCCAAGCGCACCTCCAGCCTGTTCAGGTTCACGCGACGCCAAGCGGGTGCATGCGGGCCGGAGCCCAGCTGATGACGTCTCGCGCGTTCGGCCACGTGCTGACGTCGATCCGGTCACCAGGACGGCCCGCCGGGGGCATGACCACCTACGAGGACCTCTGCGACGCCACCCTCCGCACCAGCTGATGCCGCTGGTGGTGCTCGCAGCTCAAGACGATCACCCTCGGCGGCGCGGTCACCGGCCTCGGCATCGAGTCCACCTCGCTGCGCAATCGGCATGCCGCACGAGTCCGTCACCGAGCTGGAGATCCTCACCGGCGACGGCGCGTCGTCGTCGCCACCGACGACAACGAGCACGCTGACCTGTTCCGCGGCTTCCCGAACTCTACGGGACGCTCGGCTACAGCCTCTCTCCTGACCATCGAGCTCGAGCTGGTCCGGCTCTACGTGCACCTGCGCCACTTCGCCGTTCGGACCAGCGCCGAAGCCTGCATGGATGCCGTCAGCCAGATCGCCGCCGAAGGCAGCTACCGCAGCCACAAGGCGGACTTCGTCGACGGGACCGCGTTCGCGCCCGACGAGCTCGTACCTCCACCGTCGGCGCGTACAGCGACGTGGCCCCGTAGGCAGCGACTACACCGGCCAGCAGATCTACTACCAGTCGGTCCGGCGGGACACGGAGGACTTCCTCGCCATCCGCGACTACCTGTGGCGCTGGGACACCGACTGGTTCTGGTGCTCGCGGCCCTTCGGATCACAGAAACCGCTGGTCAGGATCGTTGTGCGCCGCGCCGCTACCGGCGCTCGGATCGTGTACAGGAAGCTGGTCGCCCTGGACCGCCGCTACGGCCTGACCATGGCGGCGCTGACGCGAAGCGGCAACCTCCCGTCCCGCGAGGCGGTGATCCGGGACGTGGAGATCCGAGTCGAACGCGGTGCCGAGTTCCTGCGGTATTTTGCGGCAAATGCGGGGATGAGTCCGGTATGGATGTGCCCAGCTGGCTGCGCGGCGAGCGCTCCTGGCCCCTCTACCCGCTCAAGCCTGGCGAGGTGTACGTGAACTTCCGGGTTCTGGGGGACCGTGCCGCTGCCCGCGGACCGGTACCGGGCGGACGGCTATTACAACCGCCTCGTCGAGGACGAGGTCAGCCGGCTGGGCGGGCTACAGTCGCTGCTGCTCCACGTCGTTCTATCCCGAGGACGAGTTCTACACAGCTCTACACGGCAGGCGGGCGTACCGCGCACTCAAGCGCGCCTACGACGGCGAGGGCCGGTTGCTCGGCCTGTACGAGAAGTGCGTCGACCTGACGACTGACCGGAAAGGAACGGATGCGATGGCACCTGGCGGGGTCTTCGAGGCGTTGGCGGGGCCGGAAGCCCCGGTGGAGTTCGACGGCCTCGACGACGGCAGCCATGCCATGGAGCATGGCCGGATCTCCGGTGAAGATCACTGTCCGTTCAGCGGCGGCCCAGTGGCCCTACCTGGCCCAGGCGTCGGGAGAACTCCGGCCTGGCCCAGCCTACGTGGCCAGGCAGCTGGACGCAAGGCGACATCGTACCATGGGCCCTGGCCAGGATGACCAAGCGCCGAGTCCAGCAGCAGCGACCCTGGCGGAGAAAGCTGCGCCTGCTGCAGGCCTCGGCGACCCTGGCGCCGCTGCTGCACCGGATGCCGCCGCCGCCGCAGGAGTCACGCAGACCACGCCGCTGGCTGACGGCCCGCTGCACTCCAGACCCGCGACGCCAGAGGCGATATCCCATCACTACGACGTGTCCAACCCGGTTCTACGAGTGGGTGCTCGGGCGTGTCGATGGCGTACACCTGTGCCTGCTATCCCCGCGAGGACCTAGCCTGGAAGAGGCGCGGCAGCAAGTTCGACCTGGTGTCGCCCGCAAGCTGGGGACTGCGCGAGAGCATGCAGCTGCTCGACGTCGGCTGCAGCGGCCGGGGCGGCGTGGTGAGCTGCACGCGGCAGGGTACGGCGTCAGAGCCCTCGGCGTCGCGCTGTCCGCGCCAGCAGGCCGCGTGGGCGCGAGCCGCCATCGAGCGCGAGGAGTCTGTCCAAGCTCGCCGGGTCCGCGCACCTGGACTACCGCGACGTACCGGGGCATGCGGATTCGACGCGGTCAGCTCCGATCGGCCTGACCGAACACGTCGGCAGCAGAGACCTGCCCGTCCTACTTCTCGTTCCCTGTAGCGGGAAGCTGAAGACCGGCGGTAGGCTGCTGAACCACTCATCACCCGGCCGGACAATATCGAGCCCGCCATCCGCAAGCGCGGGTTCATCAACCGGTACACGTCTCTCCCTGACGGCGAGCTCGAGGGACCCGGCTACCTGATCTCGCTCATGCACGACACCGGCTTCGAAGTGCGGCACGAGGAGAACCTGCGCGAGCACTACGCCAGGACCCTGGCCGCCTGGTGCTCAACCTGGACGCGCACTGGCGCGAGGCGGTCCAGGAGGTCGGCCAGGGCACCGCCCGGTGTGGCGGCTGTACATGGCCGGCTCGCGGCTCGGGTTCGACCGCAACCACATCCAGCTGCACCAGGTGCTGGGCGTGCGGCTGGCCGCCGACAAGATCCTCCGGCATGCCGCTGCGGCCCGACTGGGAGCAGCCCCGGGTGCTAGCCGGTTAAGTTACCGAACGGGCCGGGCTTCCCGCCTCGGCCGCCGCTGACCGCCCCGGCGGCGACCGCCCGGAAGGCTCAGCTCCTCCGCGGCGCGCATCGCGGCCTGGAACGTACACGCCCGCCCGGCCACGGCGAGGTCGTGGAATTCGGCGGATCCCGCGCACCGGGGAACCGGCAGGCCATTCCGATGATCGCGACGGGCTCGCCGCGATCCCCGACGCGTCCATTGCCCTCCGTCACCCCGAATGGGTTCGATTCCCCAGTAGGAATAGGCGCTCCCAGCCGGCCGGTCAGAGGGAATGACGAGACACGCTGATATCCCCGCGCGCCATGCATTTCCCGCACGCGATAACACCTTTTGCCCCACCCGCCAATGCCGCCCGGCCCACGCTCACGGCCGCCGCGCAGGGCCTCGACCGCAACGCGCCAGCGGTAACGGGCGGATGCGCGGCACGTGCGCTATCCTGATGCGCATGCGTGCCGTCCGGCTGCTCCTTACCTAGCCGCGCCGACCTACCGTCGTTGGCGCGGCTGCCCTCGTCTCGAGGGGCGTTTTCATTGCGGGTGATCATCACTCGCAGAGCCGGACCGAATCAATGGTGAGGAAACGATGACAGCGGCCGAGAGCGCCGACGTGGCGCAGCGCCTACGACCCCCGTGACGTCCAGGAAAAGTGGCAGGCGCGCTGGGCGGGACTGGACCTGTTCCGCGCCAGCGAGGATCCCGCCGATCCGCGGGCGCGCTTCTACCTGGTGGACATGTTCCCGTACCCGTCGGGTGACCTGCACATGGGCCACGCCGAGGCGTACGCCATCGGCGGACGCGCTCGCGCGGTACCACTTCCAGCGCGGCGAGAACGTGCTGCACCCGATCGGCTGGGACGCCTTCGGCCTGCCCGCCGAGAACGCCGCCATCCGGAACAACTCGCACCCGGCCGACTGGACCTACGCCAACATCGAGACCCAGGCCGCCTCGTTCCGGCGGTACGCGACCTCCTTCGACTGGTCGCGGCGGCTGCAGACCTGCGACCCGGCCTACTACCGCTGGAACCAGTGGCTGTTCCTGCGGCTTCTACGAGCGTGGCCTGGCCTACCGGCAAGTGACGGCTACGTCAACTGGTGCCCGGTCGACCAGACCGTCCTGGCCAACGAGCAGGTCATCAGCGGGCAAGTGCGAGCGCTGCGGCGCCGACGTGGTCCGGCGGATGCTGAACCAGTGGTATTTCAAGATCACCGAGTACGCCGACCGGCTGCTGGCGGACGCCGGCGCCGCTGGAGGGCTAGCTGGCCAGACCCGTGTCCTGCTGATGCAGCGCAACTGGATCGGCCGCAGTCGAGGGCGCCGAGGTCCGCTTCACCGATCGAGGGCCGCGACGAGCCGGTCACGGTGTTCACCACCCGGCCCGACACGCTGTACGGCGCGACGTTCTTCGTGGTCGCCGCCGACTCGCCGCTGGCCGAGCGAGATCTGCGCCCCGGATCGCCGCGCCGAGCTGCGCGCCTACCTGGACCGAGGTGCAGCAAGCTGACCGACATCGAGCGGCAGTCCACCGACCGCGAGAAGACCGGCGTGTTCCTGGGTCGGCACGCGGTCAACCCGGTCAACGGCGAGCGGATCCCGGTCTGGGCGGCCGACTACGTGCTGCCCGACTACGGCACCGGCGCGATCATGGCGGTGCCCGCGCACGACCAGCGCGACCTGGACTTCGCCCGCGCCTACGGGCTCGACGGTCCGGGTGGTGGTGGACACCGGGCCGCCGGATCCGGCCGGAGACCGGGATCGCCACCCCGGGCGACGGCACGCTGGTCAACTCCGGTCCGATCGACGGCCTGGGCAAGGCCGAGGCGATCGCCAGCGATCACCGCGCATCCTGGCCGAGCAGCGAGCAGGGCGAGGCGGCGGTCAACTACCGGCTGCGGGACTGGCTGGTCTCCAGGCAGCGCTTCTGGGGCACGCCGATCCCGATCGTCTACTGCGCCGTCCTGCGGCGAGGTGCCGGTGCCAGGACGACCAGCTCCCGGTCGTCCTGCCCGACCTGCGCGGGCAGGACCTGGCGCCGCAGGGCGTGTCCCCGCTGGCCGCGGCCGAAGACTGGGTGAACGTGCGCCTGCCCGCACTGCGGCGGGCCGGCCAAGCGGGACACGGACACGATGGACACCTTCGTGGACTCCTCCTGGTACTGTTCCTGCGTACTGCTCGCCCAGCTACACCGAGGGCGCGTTCGACCCGAGCCGAGTGCGCCGCTGGGCGCCGGTGGACCTGTACGTGGGCGGCGTCGAGCACGCCATCCTGCACCTGCTGTACAGCAGGTTCTTCACCAAGATGCTGTACGACATGGGCATGGTCGACTTCACCGAGCCGTTCACCCGGCTGATCAACCAGGGCCAGGTGATCAACCAGCGGCAAGGCGATGTCCAAGTCGCTGGGCAACGGCGTCGACCTGGGCGAGCAGATCTGGCGGCTCACGGCGTCGACGCGATCCGGCTGACCATGATCTTCGCCAGCCCGCCCGAGGACGACATCGACTGGGCGGACATGCACCCGGAAGCCATGGTCAAGTTCCTCGGCCGGGTCTGGCGGATCGCCGCCGACGTGGCCGAAGCGGACCAGGGCACGGCCGAACAGGCGGCTGCCACCGGCGACACCGAACTGCGCAGGGTCACCCACCGGACCATCGACGAGGTCACCCGCCAGGTGGAGGCGTACCACGGCTGAACGTGGCCGTGGCCCGGCTGATGGAGCTGGTCAGCGCCACCCGGAAGGCCATCGACTCCGGCCCGGGCGCGGCCGACCCGGCCGTCCGCGAGGCGGCGGAGGCGCTGACCGTGCTGGTGTCGCTGTTCGCGCCGTACACCGCCGAGGAGACCTGGCAGCTGCTCGGGCACAAGCCGTCGGTCGCGCGCGGCACGGCTGGCCGGTCCGATCGATCCGGCGCTGCTGGCCCAGGAGAAGGTCACCTGCGTGGTGCAGGTCAACGGCAAGGTCCGCGACAAGCTCGAAGTCTCGCCGCAGATCGGGGAGGACGAGCTGCGTGAGCTGCGCGCTGGTCGCGCCCGGGGTCGTCCGGACGCTGGGTGATCAGCAGGTGAGCCGGGTCATCGTGCGGGCGCCGAAGCTGGTCAGCATCGTCGCGGCGTAACGCGCCTCCCGCAGGGCGAGCGGCGACGCCGGCGATCCGCCGGGAGCCGCGTCCTAGGACGCGGCCCCGGCTCAGGCACCCGCTCGGACAGTCCCGTCGCTCCAATCTGGTAGAGCCGCTCAGACGCGGCGCAGCACGGCCACGACGCGGCCGAGGATGGTGGCTCTCGTCGCCGAGAATCGGCGTGTAGGCCGGGTTGTGCGGAATCAGCCAGACGTGCCCGTCGCTCCGCTTGAACGTCTTCACCGTGGCCTCGCCGTCCAGCATCGCGGCCACGATCTCGCCGTTCTCCGCGTCTTCCTGCTGCCGGACCACGACCCAGTCCCCGTCGGTGATGGCGGCGTTCATCATCGAGTCACCGGCCACCTTGAGCAGGAACAGCGTGCCCTCGCCGACCAGCTGCCTGGGCAACGGGAACACGTCTTCGATCGCCTGCTCGGCCAGGATCGGCCCGCCTGCGGCGATCCGGCCGACCAGCGGCACGTAGGCGGCCTCCTGCGAGGGATGTCGAAGCCCGGGATGTCGCTGCCTCGTCCTCGTCCCGGGCGGGCTCCCGGCTCGGCTCCGGCCGCACCGCCGGGTGCCCGGGCAGCCGCACCTCGACCGTCCGCGGGTACCGGCCACGTCCCGGTGCAGGTAGCCCTTCTTCTGCAGCGTGCTGAGCTGGTACGAGACGCTGGAGGTGCTGGTCAGCCCGACAGCCTCGCCGATTTCCCGCATCGACGGCGGGTAGCCGCGCTGCTGCACCGACTCCCGGATGACCTGAAGTACCTTGCGCTGCCGCCAGGTCAGGACGTGATTGCGGATCGGGCTTGTCCGGGGTTTCCGGGACGACGACCGGGACGCTGCCCTTCGGCTTGCGCCCTGGCCGCCCTTTAGGTCTGGGTGCCCCGCTGGATCAGTGCCGGACACGCCGGCTGCGGCGCCTCCCATGACGGTTTCCTCCATCTGATGACCTTCCGTGTCCGAGTTCTTGCGTGCTGAGTAGGAGTAACGGTTTCTTATTCGAGATCCCCAAACATCTGTTCGACGTGTCGCCAAATTGTCAGACCCGCGGCGTGCACAACGGCTACATACCCAGTTCGATCGAACAGTATGACGATCGAATGGGTGTACGATCGAACGCAGTATGGATCGAATGAAGGTTTGATCATGGAGGCGCCGTGAGTGCGATGCCAGCAACCGAGCTGACCTGCGATTCCGATATCGAGCCTGGTACGCGCCCTCCGCTCGGTTGGCGTGCTGTCCGGCCTTCGGGAAGACGATCCAGGCGACACGCCGGGCCCTCAGCAGACCGCTGCTTGGCGTCCCGGCGCGACGCGCCGCACGTTCGACACGCCGCGTTGACGCCCCGGCGCGACACGCGCGCAGCCCGCGCGATCGCGGCCGGCCGCGCGACACGCCCGTCGCCCCGCTGCGGCTGACCAGGCGCGGGCGGGTGGTGGTCGCGACTGGCGGCCGCGCTGCTGCTGGTGACGATGGTCTCGCTGCTCCTGGCGGGCGTGGCGCAGGCGACGAACGCACGGTCCGTCCCCGCGCGGCGCGGGCAGAACCTCGTCCGGGTGATCGTCCGCCCGGGCCAGAGCCTGTGGTCGGTGGCCGAGAGCGCGGATCCCGACCAGGACACCCGCGCCGTCATCCAGCAGATCATCGACCTCAATCTCGCTGAACGGCGACACCGTGTTCGCTAGACCAGCAGCTCTGATCCACGCGGCTGAGCCCGAACGCGCGGCTGAGCCAAACACGCGGCCGATCCGCGCGCTCTGAACGCGCGAGCTGACGCGCGCTGCTGCTCGTCGATCGACGTCAAGCCGCGACACTGCCGGCGACGCCGCCCGCAGCCGCACGGCGGCCGGGATTTCCGCGTCCGCCCTCGCGCCCGCTTGCCTCCTGGCGCCGGGTGGTCTACGGTAACCACAACATCTAGTACTTACACCGATGTGTTTTTCCACAGGTTGTGTTCAGCTGGTAAACTGATTGGTGAACACGAACAAGCGGCCAGGGGACATGAACAGCGGCCAGGAGGTGATCGCGTGCACTGCCCGTTCTGCCGGAACCCCGACAGCAGGGTCATCGACAGCCGCACGGCCGACGATGGCACCGCGATCCGCCGCCGCCGGGCGTGCCCGGAGTGCGGGCGGCGGTTCACCACCAGGAGACGGTCATCCTGATGGTCGCCAAGCGCAGCGGTGTCACCGAGCCGTTCACCCGGGACAAGATCATCCGCGGCGTGCAGCGCGCATGCCAGGGACGGCCTGTCAGCGAGGACAAAGCTGGCGATCCTGGCCCAGCAGGTGGAGGAGACGATCAGGGCGCGGGGGCTGGGCGAGGTCCCCTCGCACGAGGTGGGCCTGGCCATCCTGGGCCCGCTCAGGGATCTGGACGAGGTGGCCTACCTCAGGTTCGCCTCGGTCTACCGAGGGTTCGAGTCGCTCGCCGACTTCGAGGATGAGATCTCCGCCCTGCGCCAGGGCCACCACGCGAGGCCGGTACCACGGCCGCGGAACCGGCGTCTCAGGAGGGACGCGGAACCAGCGGAACCAGCATCACCGAGAGGTAGCAGAAGTAGTCAGCGGCCATGCAGGGCCTGGCAGGGATCCGAACAGATCCCGGAAGGGGACACGCAATGACGGAGACGGTGAGCGGCGCGACGACCCGCAAGGGAAGGCCACCCAGGCCCGACGACCCGGGCGGGACGCGCCCGGCTGAGGATGCAGCGCATCCACACCACCCCGGCGTGCACCCCTACGACCAGGTGACCTGGGAACGCCGGGACGTCGTCATGACGAACTGGCGGGACGGCTCGATCAACTTCGAGCAGCACGGCGTGGAGTTCCCCGACTTCTGGTCGGTGAACGCGGCCAACATCGTCACCACCAAGTACTTCCGCGGCGCCGTCGGCTCGCCGCAGCGCGAGTGGAGCCTCAAGCAGCTCATCGACCGTGTGGTGGGCACCTACGACGAAGGCGGCGCGGAGCACGGCTACTTCGCCACCGACGAGGACGCCGAGATCTTCGACCACGAGCTCACGCTGACGCCCTGCTGCACCAGATCTTCAGCTTCAACTCCCCGGTCTGGTTCAACGTGGGCACCAGCCTCGCCGCAGCAGGTCAGCGCGTGCTTCATCCTCGCCGTCGACGACACGATGGACGCCATCCTGGACTGGTACCGGGAAGAGGGCCTGATCTTCAAGGGCGGCTCCGGGCTGCGGCGTCAACCTGTCCAAGATCCGGTCGAGCAAGGAGCTGCTGTCCTCCGGCGGCACCGCCAGCGGGCCGGTCTCCTTCATGCGCGGCGCGGACGCCTCGGCTGGCACGATCAAGTCCGGCGGCGCCACCCGCCGCGCGGCCAAGATGGTCGTCCTCGACGTGGACCACCCGGACGTCGAGCCGAGTTCATCGATGACCAAGGCGCGCGAGGAAGACAAGATCCGCGCCCTCCGCGACGCCGGGTTCGACATGGACCTGGGCGGCAGGGACATCGTCAGCGTCCAGTACCAGAACGCCAACAACTCGGTCCGGCGTCTCCGACGAGTTCATGCACGCGGTCGAGGAAGGCAAGGAGTTCGACCTGCTGGCCCGGCGCACCGGCGAGGTGATCGAGGCGGATCGACGCGCGCAAGCTGATGCGCAGCATGGCGCGAGGCCGCCTGGGAGTGCGCCGACCCCGGCATCCAGTACGACGGCACCATCAACGACTGGCACACCAGTCCAGAATCAGGACCGCATCAGCGCCAGTAACCCGTGCTCGGAATACATGCAGCCTGGACAACTCCTCGCTGCAACCTGGCCAGCATCAACCTGCTCAAGTTCCTCCGGGACGACGACACCGTTCGACGCCGAGCGCTTCGCGAAGGTCACCGAGCTGATCATCACCGCGATGGACATCTCGATCAGCTTCGCCGACTTCCCGACCGAGAAGATCGCCGAGACCACCCGCGCCTACCGCCAGCTGGGCATCGGCTACGCCAACCTGGGCGCGCTGCTGATGGCCACCGGGCACGCCTACGACTCCGAGGGCGGCCGGGCGCATCGCCGCCGCGATCACCTCGCTGATGACCGGGGCCGCCTACAAGACGCTCGGCCGAGCTCGCCGCGGTCGTCGGCCCGTACGACGGCTACGCGCGCAACGCCAAGCCGCACAAGCGGGTCATCCGCAAGCACGCGGACGCCAGCGAGCAGATCCGCCCGGTCGGCACGATCGATCGCGAGATCCTCGACCTGGCCAGCGCGACCTGGCAGGAGTGCATCGAAGCGGGCGAGGGCCAACGGATACCGGAACGCGCAGGCCTCGCCTACTCGCGCCGACCGGGTGCCTGACGCGCGGACACCCTGGTCACGACCGATCGCGGACTGAGTCGAGCTCGGTGAGATCGGCGATGTCTGACGGCGACCGCTGGCAGGACCTTGATCTCACGGTGTCCACCGACCAAGGCCCGCGCCGGGCCACGGAGGTTCTTCGTCAACGGCGAGGAGCCGACCCGCCGCATCCGCACCGAGGGCGGCATGCAGATCCAGGGAACCCTCGCCCACCGCGTCAAGATCGTGAATGCGCTCAACCGGTGCGTGGGAATGGAAGCGGCTGGCCGATATCGCGCCCGGCGACGTGCTGCCCATGCAGATGCGCACCCTGGTCGGCGAACCACGTCACGTTCCTCTGCCCGTCCTCGACCAGGCCTACTACGCAGGCGACCGGCACGTTCGCGTCCCGGATATGGTGACCCCGGAGCTAGCCGAACTCGTCGGCTACTTCATGGGCGACGGCAGCCTGCACGCCAAGGGAATCAGGCTCTGCGTCGCCGACACCGACCTGGACGTCGCCGGACATCTGAGCGTCGTAGCCAAGGAACTGTTCGGACTCGAGCCCGTCATAACGCCGCAAGAGGGATACCAGAGGCTGACTCTGTCCCTCGGTCCGGCTCGCGCGCTGGTGGCAGGCCGCGGGGTTCGCCAAGAGCCTGCCGGACAGCGAGCACAGCGGTAAGGGCTGGATCCCGAGGGTGCCGTCAGCGATCCTCGAGGCCAACGATCCGGTGGTCGTACAGCGCGTTGCCCTGCGCGGCCTCTTCGAGGCGGACCGGAACTGGTTCTCGAGGGCGTTCCGAGCCTCTCGACCGCGCACGAGTCCTTCGCCGCCGAGGTTCGCACGATGCTGCTTACCCATGGACTGGCAGACCGCGACCAGGGAGACGGTAAGCGGCTGGGGCGGCCCCATCTTCCAGGTCCAGGCTCCGCAGCGTTGACCACGCGCTCAACTTCCGCGAGCTGATCGGCTTCATCGGCCAGCGCAAGGACTGCCTCGTCGCCGGGCTGGAACCAGGGCAGTCGGCGAAGAAGGACTACGTGTTCCTGCCAAGTGACATATGGGGCCGAGCTCGTCCCGGCCGGTCATCGCCTCCGGAACGCGATGATGCTGTCGTTGCGCAAGTACGGTGGCGTCCCCGCATGCTCGCCTCGAGGGGTTTTCGAGGAGACGCTCGACACAGGCTGGGGAAGGCGCTCGGTTACCTCTTCAGAGCGGGTGGCGGCCAACGAGGACGGCGGCGTCAGCCCACTTGATGATCTGTCGGTGCCGGAGAACGTCACCCTACGTCGCGAACGGCATGGTGAGCCATAACACCATCGGGCTGATGATGGACTGCGACACCACCGGCATCGAGCCCGACCTGGCCCTGGTCAAGTTCAAGAAGCTGGTCGGCGGCGGCTCCATGCAGATCGTCAACCAGACCGTGCCGCGGGCGCTGCAGAACCTCGGCTACCCGCACGAGCAGGTCGAGGCGATCGTCGAGTACATCGCCGAGCACGGCCACGTGGTCGACGCCCCCGGCCTGCGGCCCGAGCACTACGAGGTCTTCGACTGCGCCATGGGCGAGCGCGCGATCAGCCCCGATGGGCCACGTCCGGATGATGGCGGCGGTCCAGCCGTTCCTGTCCGGCGCGATCAGCAAGACGGTCAACATGCCGGAGAACGCCACCGTCGAGGACATCGAGAAGACGTCTACGTCGAGGGCTGGAAGCTCGGCCTCAAGGCGCTGGCCATCTACCGCGACAACTGCAAGGTCGGCCAGCCGCTGTCGGACGCCAGGAAGAAGCCCGCCGAGGCCGCGGCCACCGCAGGCCCAGCCTGCCCCGGCGTCCGCGCCAGCACGAGTACCGGCCGGTCCGCAGGCGGCTGCCCGAGCAGCGGCCCAGCCACCGTGACCCGGTTCTCCGGTGGCCGGGCGCCGAAGGGTACATGACCGCCTCAGCCTACCCCGACGACGGCGCTGGGCGAGGTCTTCCTCAAGCTCGGCAAGCAGGGCTCCACGCTGGCCGGCGTGATGGACGCCTTCTCCGTGGCCATCTCGGTCGGCCTGCAGTACGGCATGCCGCTCGAGTCCTACGTCGGCCAAGTTCACCAACATGCGGTTCGAGCACGGCGGCATGACCGACGACCCGGACATCCGGCATCGCCAGCTCGGTGATGGACTACATCTTCCGCCGCCTGGCGCTGGACCACCTGCCCTACGAGGACCGCGCCGAGCTCGGCATCCTGTCCGCCGCCGAACGGGCGGCCAGGGGTGGTAACGCACGATCCGGCCGGGCTGGCCGAGGAGGTGGACCGGAGGTACTGGCCCAGTCGGCCGCCGTTGAACAACCTTCATACCGAACGGTCCGCGGTTTCCCGCCCCCGGCTCAGCCTCAAGCCCAGCCTGCGGCCGCTCCCTTTCCGGCCGGGCCGCACAGCACGGCCGAACTGATCGAGTCCCAGCAGGGCCGCACCGCGTGACGCTCCGCTCTGCCTCACCTGCGGCACCAAGATGCGCCCGGTAAGCAGCTGCTACGTCTGCGAAGGCTGCGGCTCCACCAGCGGCTGCAGCTGACTCGGCGCCTTACTAAGCGAAGAATTCCCGCTCAGGAGGGTGTGGCCAAATGGTGCACCCTCGCGCATGCTCTCCTGGAACGTCACGTAAGCTCCATCTCCCCAGGTGCTGCTCGTACGTACTGCGGTGGCAGCGTCAGGTCAGGATCCACGTCGTGTGGTTGCTGTCGCTGCTCGTATCCGGCCCGACGACGAACACGTCCTGCCCGGCCTGCAGCTGCACCTCGCGGCACCGAGACGGAGCACCGACCCACATGCGGCGGCGTGCGCCCATGTAGTGGATCTCCACGTCCACGCCGACCATCCCGACACCGTAGCGCCCCACCCGCACTACGCGGGCCCACCGCGGCACGGTCTTCATCGCGTCCTGCTGGTAATCCCGCATAAACGCGAGCCCCCGGCCCGCAGGTTTCTTCCAGATGCCCATGCCGCATTCTCGCCTGCGGCCAAGCCGGTCATCAAGCTGGCCCGATATAGCGATCCCCACCATTGTTGGTATGATTAGGGCATGAGCGAGGTCGGCCAGCGGCACCAGAAAACTGTCTGCCACTGTTCCGAAGGCGGGCTTGCCGCCCAAATCCGCGAGCGCAACGTCTTGAGCCGCGGCAACACGTTTCCGGCCTACGTTACCCAGGCTCTGCTGCGCCAGCATGAGCACGATCGCCTGTGGTGATCTTGTCGGCACGAAGCTAGAGCAAGACGCGGGGCCCAGTCGAGTGAGAGATATGAGATAACGGCGGCAGCTCGATCAGATGTGGCCGTAGAGAGGTGAGAAACCGTCGGCAACGGGCCCGTGCCGCCGGAGTAATGTGGTGCTCGACAACGAGGAGTATCCAGAAGGCAGCCACCGACCGCGCCATGTACGTGCGGCTTTGAGGGTGGCGTATGAGGATGGCCATCGGGTCACTGACGTCTGCGGCGCGATCCTCGCCGAAATCTTCACAAGCGAACCAGCCGTGACAGCTGGGGTCCGCCGCGATGCTGGCGCGTGTGGCCGTGGAGCCGGTAACCGAGAAGAGCACTAGGGCGGCGGGCGAGCCCGGCCTGATCGGTGCCACGCAGGCATGGCAGCCCCGGCGGGCGTGGATGCGATGGTGGTCGCGAGCCGCGATGGAGAGCAAGCGGACCGTGCGGGGACCGTTGCTGATCGGTCCGCCTCGGTTGCTGATAGTCACCTCCGATCTCCCGGACTTGGCCAGAAGCGGCTGGTCGCCGGGCGGCCTGGAGTTGCCGTCGTGCACGTCAGCCGAAGCTGGGACACAGACCCTCCGGCAGCTGACGTCCCTCCGGCCAGCACGCAAGCACCGTTTTGGGGAGCTCAGTAACATTCCTGGGTGCGCGCCGATCCGTTCAGCTCTCAGACCGCGAAGCTCACCAGGCCGTGATCGGCCGTCCTGCATCGGCCCTCGCCGCCGTGGTCGGCTGCACCTCCCCGGCCGCCATCACCCGAAGCCCGCCGTCCGACGACCGGCCGAACTTCGTCTTCGTGATCACCGGCGACCTGTCCATGGAACCTGGTCAGCCACATGCCGCACCTGATGGCCCTGCCAGCAGGCCGGATACGACCATGTCCCGCTACTACGTGGTGGACTCGCTGTTGCTGTCCGTCCCGCTCGGCCATCTTCACCGGCCAGTACCCGCGACGACGACGGGGTCTTCACCAACAGCTTAAGCAACGACGGCGGGTACTTCGCCTTCAACCAGCACGGCGACCAGCAGAAGTCGTTCGCCGCTGGCGCTGCACAAGGCTGGCTTACCGCACCGCGCTGATGGGCAAGTACCTGAACCAGTACCAGCCCGCCTATCCGAAGCCGCCCGGCTGGGACGAGGTGGGACGCCGCCGGGAACGCCTACGGCGAGTTCGGCTGCAACCTCAACCAGAACGGTCAAGGCTGCAGCACTACGGCGAAGGCGCCGCAGGACTACCTGACCGACGTGCTGGCCGCCAAGGCCAGTTCGTTCATCGACTCATCGGCCGCCTCGGGCCGTACCGTTCATGCTCGAGGTGGCCACGTTCGCCCCGCACGCGCCGTACACGCCCGCGCCCCGCTTTACGCGCACGCCGCGATCAGCAGCTGGCCGCCCCGAAGACCCCGGCCTACGACCGGCTGCCCGCCAATCCGCCGCCGTGGCTCGAAGGGCCACCCGCACCTATCGGCCACCGATCAGGCGCAACATCACTAGCGACATTCCGCAAGCGGGTGCAGGACGATCTCTCCGTCGACGACATGATCGGCCAGCTCGGGGACGAGCTGCGGGCCAAGGGCCTGGACCGGAACACGTACTTTCGTGTTCAGCTCGGACAACGGTTTCACCTCGGGCGAGTACCGCTCTCCTCGGGCAAGCAGACCGCCTTCGAGACCGACATCCGGGTGCCGCTGATCGTGAGCGGCCCAGGCGTCCCGGCTGGCCGCGAGCGTCAGCCAGCTGACGTCCAGCATCGACCTGGCCCCGACGTTCGAGACCCTCGCGGGCGTGCCCGTCCCGGCCAGCGTCGACGGTCGGCAGCCTGGCCGGGCTGTGGCACGGGCAGGATCCGGTCGGCTGGCCGCCTCGCCGTCCTCATCGAGCATCACTGGCCCGAACTTCTCGCCGGATGACCCGGACCGGCAGACCTACAAGGCAGGGGATCCGCCGACCTACGAGGCCGTGCGGACCCCCACCGCGCTCTACGTGCGGTACGCGGGCGGGGCGCAGGAGTACTGACGACACCGCGATCGACACCCGTACGAGCTGGCACAACCTGGCAGGTAAGCGGCGTCCCCGAGAGTCCTCCGCCAGGCGCTCAGCGCCCTGGAGAACTGCCACGGCGGCGCCTCCTGCTGGGCCGCCGCCCAGCACGGCTAGCCCTTAAGCATTCTCGGCAGTTTACTACCGCTGGTAGCATAATCTCATGCGTGCCGAGCAGCTCTGACAGAAGAAGAGAGAGCGCGATCTGCGGGAGATGACGCGGCATGTCCGCGCCCTCGATGCGTATCCGCCAGCCGAGCTAGCCAAGCTGTTTACGTCACCAGGACTGCAGGACAGTCAGGAGCATGATCAGGGCCGTCGCCGCCTCCAGATGATCGGCACGCCCGAGCTCGCTGCCGGACTGGCTCGCCGCTCACCGCGCGGGTCACCCGGGTCCGCCTGCTCGGATATCGTACCGGCCGCATCGTTGCGGACATCAGATACGCCGGGCCAGCCCACAAGGTCAGTTGTCTCGATGCCCGAAGACCTCACGGCCGCTGTGCAGCCGGCGCGTCGGGCGGGAAGTTCAGTCAGTATTGTGCAACGGAGGCCGTCAGCCCGTCAGCTCGAACTGGACCTGCTGGCTGAACTGTCGGAATCGCTTGCCGCTGAGCATGGTGCCAGTTCGGAGGGTATCTGGCAGAGGCGCGCGCCGCGTGGCCGGACGGCGAAGTAACCGGGGCGGGCGCCCCGATCCTCGATGTCGAAGGGATCTTCAAGCTGGCGACGGGCGATGCCCGCACGCGCGGCTATCTGGACAGTGCCCGTCACCGGGGTGCCAGGTAGCCGTGAGTGCGATCCGCGTTGACCGAGGCGCTGCGCGGCGGATCGCGTGATGCTGCCGTGCACCGCGTGGCTCGCCAGGGTCGTCATCTCGGTGACTGAGGCGATCGCGCGCCGAGGTAGGCTGAGTTGCTCGGGACCACCGGCCTCTCTGGGCACCGGTGTGCCATTGATGCCTGTCGTCGCGCCGCCGCGCTCGAAATGGAACGCCTGTGGTGCTCCTGACCAGTGACCCAGATGACCTGAACAAGCTCGTCGAGGAGCCCGAGCGGCCGAAGGCGCAGCGGATCGTCGTCGTCCGCGTGTAACCGTATGCAGCGAGCCGCCTAGCGCGGCACGGTCAGCAGCGTCTTGCCGACCGCTTGCCTGGTCTCGATGGCCGCGTGCGCCCGGGCCGCGTCGGCCAGCTCGAACTCCTGGCCGATGACCGGCCGCAGCCGTCCCGCCGCCGGCCTCGGCCAGGGCCATCCGGGCCAGCGCCGCCAGATGCTCCGGGCTCCCGCCCGCCCCGGCCTGCACGGTGACCTGGCGGTCCTGGGCGAGTTCCGGGGTGACCGGGGCGAACCTCCCGCTGGCCATGCCGAACGGGCAGAACCGGCCGCCCGCGCCCAGCAGGCCGAACGCCGCCAGCCCGATGTCCCCGCCCACGCCGTCGAACACCACGTCCACCTCGCCAGACCACGTCGCGGACCTGCCTCTCCCAGCCGTCGCGGCTGTAGTCCGACGGTCACGTCGGCGCCGAGGTCCCGGGCCAGGGCGAGCTTGCGCGGCTGGCTGGCCAGCGCCACGACCCGGGCCCCAGCCCGCCGGGCGATCTGCACCAGCAGCGTGCCCACCCCGCCGCCCGCCGCCTCGACCAGGACGGTATCGCCCGCGCGCAGGTCCACCTGGCCCGCCAGGGCGAGCGCCGTGCCGGCCGTCGGCCAGCAGCGCGACCGCGTCCCGCGTGGCCAGCTCGTCCGGGATCCTGATCAGGGCGGACGCGGTGGCGACCGCGCGCTCGGCGTATCCGCCCGTGCCGTTCAGGCTGGCCACCACCCGGGCACCGGACCACGGGCTGTCGTCGCCCACCGTCCCGCCGACGCCGTTGCCCAGGATGGTATAACAGCGCTGGCGAGCATCGACGGATGCGGCGGGCGGCCCGCCCGGACCTGCGTCTCGACGAACGTGACGTTGGCGAACTCGACCTCGATGACCACCCTCGTCGGCCTCGGCTCGCACCTCGGCCACCTCGGCAGGCTCGAAGCACCTCCGGCGAGGCCGAACTCCCGTATCACTACCGCTCGCACGCCAGGCCTCCTTCACCGAAACGCTTCTTCCCCGGCAAACGAGCCTAAAGGTTCGCGTCGAGCAGCACAGCGGGCTGCGGTCTAGGCCTATCGCCCTGGCGGCCGCTTCTTTCCGCGCCCGGCATGTCCTTTCCTGCTTCGGCACAGCTGCAGGGCATCTGGCTGCCGCTGCACGGCTACGACTACGCCAGACCCCGCTGTGGGCGGGCATCTTCCTGCTTCCCCTCACCGCCGGGTTCCTGTGTCCGCGGCCGGTCGCGGGCTTTTGTCCGACAAGTTCGGTTCCCGCGGCATCGCGACCGCCGGGATGGCGGTCTTCGGCGGCAGCTTCATCGGCCTGATGCTGCTGCCCGTGAGCTTTCCTTACCCGGGCCTTCGCGCTGCTCATCGCCGTGAACGGGATCGGCAGCGGGATGTTCGCCGCGCCCAATTCCTCCTCGATCATGGGCAGCGTCCCGGCCAGCCGCCGCGGCGCGGCCTCGGGAATGCGCTCGACCTTCCAGAACTCCGGCACCGCGTTGTCGATCGGCGTGTTCTTCTCGTGATCATGATCGCCGGGCTGGCCAGCCGCCTGCCCGGTGACGCTGGCCAGCGGCCTGCGCCAGCATCGGCGTGGCGCCCGGCGTCGCGCACCAGATCGCCGCCCTGCCGCCGGTGTCGTCACTGTTCCGCCGCGGTCCTCGGCGTGAATCCGCTCGGCCACCTGCTGGCCGCCCGCGGCGGCCTGACCGGCCTTCCGGCCGCGGCCCGGCAGACCCTCACCGGCCGGGAGTTCTTCCCCGAGCTCATCTCCGGCCCTTTCCGGCAGCGGCCTCGTCGTCGTGTTCGCCCTGGCCGCCGTCCTGGCCGCGCTCGCCGCCCTGGCGTCGGCCCTGCGCGGCGCCCGCCCCGCTCCCGCCCCGAGCCGACCCCGCTCCTGCCGACCCGGTGCCGTCCCAGCTGACCGGGACTCAGCTGACCGGGACTCGCGCGGACTCAGCTGACCGGGACTCAGCTGACCGGATCAGCTGACCGGAAGGCGCGCGGACAGCGCGCCCGGCCTTCCGGTAGGCCTTGCCCGACGCCTTCGCCGTACGGGCGACCAGGGACGACTCCCGGCGGGCCGTCTTGGCGGCGTGCCGGGTGCGCCAGGCCAGCGAGGGGTTCCCGGCGGTGTCCGCCGCGGTGATCAGCAGGCCGCCGAACATGGACAGGTTCTTCAGGAATCCGACTTCGCTGCTGCGCCTGGTCCGCTTCCTCCTCGGCCTCCCAGAAGCGGTGCCCGGCCGCGGTGGTCGGGTACCAGCGTCGCGGCCAGCGCGAGCGCGGACAGCCGCGGGAACCGGCCCAGCGCCAGCAGCAGGCGCCACCACCATCTGGACGGCGCCGTTGAGCCGGACCGCGTCCTCGGTCTTGGCCGGGACGGCCGGGATCCGTCTCGGCCGGCGGCCGGACCACCGGCTCGGCGCGCGGAGCCACCCGCTCGGGCTGAGCGGAACGTTTCGTAACCCTGGATGACGAAGATGGACGCCACCATGGGCCGGGCGATGGCTCGTAGTACGGTCATCACCCGTTGCTGCCCGCCGGTCACCGTTGTAACCGCGCGATGGTGATCATGGCCTCATAATTGGCGGAGTGAACGAGCCGGAGATCAGGATCAGACCGGTCAGTGAGGGCGACCGCCCGATGCTCTCCCTGGCTCGTCGCCGAGCTGTGGGGTTCCGAACTCGTCGCCGTGCACGGCAGCGCGTGCTGCGGCCCGCCGAGCTGCGCGGGTTCATCGCCGAACGGTCCCGGCGGGTCGTCGGCCTGCTCACCTACCAGGTACAGGGGGACGTGCTCGAGATCGGGTCACGCTCAACGCCATCGAGCGCCGGGTGGGCATCGGGACCATGCTCATCGAGGCCGCGGCGGGCGCGGCGCGGCATTTCCGCTGCCGCGAGGTCCGGCTCACCACCACCAACGACAACGTCGACGCGCTCCGGTTCTACCAGCGCCGCGGGTTCCGGCTGGCCGAGCTGCGGCCGGGCGCGGTCGACCGCTCCCGGCTGGAGAAGCCGCAGATCCCGCGGACCGGCGACTACGGCATCCCGCTGCACGACGAAATCGACCTCGCGCTGCAGGTCTAGCGCACCGAGCGCGTCTAGCCTGTCTAAGCCGGCGACAGGCGCCCTTCACCTGCCGCCCCCGGGCCCACACCGCGGTGATCCTGTCCGGGTCAGCGAGCACGCCGATGTCCGCCAGCGGATCGGCGTCCAGGGTGATCACGTCGGCGTCGTAGCCCTCGGCGAGCCGGCCGCTGCGCGGCGCCTGCGGGCCGAGGGTGACCGGCCCGGATGCGGTGGCCGCCTCGATGGCCTCCAGCGGCGACATCCCCAGCTTGACCAGGTAGCCCGGCTCCGAGCCCGTTCTGGCCCCACGCGTTCGGGAAGGTCGGGGCCGGTCAGCGCGATGTCGGTGCCCATGGCGATGCGTGACGCCGTGCTCGTAGGCCCGCGTCACCGCCTGCGGCGTGCAGGTCGGCGATCGCGTCCAGCTTGGCCATCGCGTACGGCGGGACGGCGTCGCGGAAAGACAGCATGTCCTCGATGATCGTCCGGGTCGGGACCAGGATCGCCGCCGGTCTCCCGCATCGCGTCGCAGCACTCGTCGTCGAGGTAGGTGCCGTGCTCGATGGTGCTGCACCCCGGCCCGCAGCGCCGCCATGATGCCCGGCTTGCCGTGGCAGTGCGCGGCGACCACGCGGTCGGCCAGCCCGGCGACCTCGACGATCGCACGCAAGCTCGGCCAGCGGTGAACTGCTGGTGGACCGGGTCGTCGATCTCGGAGAGCACGCCGCCGGACGCGCACACCTTGATCACCTTCGCGTTCCGCCTGCAGCTGCTCGCGGACCGCCCTGGCGCACTCGTCAGGCCCGTCCGCCAGCCGCATCATCGCTGCCCTGCGCGGACGTAGTCGCGCATCCAGTCGCAGCGGGAAGGAGTGCAGGTCGCCGTGGCCGCCGGTGGTGCTCAGGATGGCCCCCGCGCCGTAGATCGCCGGGCCGTCGATGACCCCTTCATCCACCGCGCGGGCCAGGTAGAGCCCGAGGCCGCCCACATCGCGCACTGACGTGATCCCGGCGTCGAGCGCGGCGCGCAGGTCCCTGGTGCACCGGGCGGCCCGCAGCGCCTCGGGCTCCAGCGGCAGCTGCCCCAGGTCGAAGGTCCTGGTCCCGAGGAAGTGCCCGCGGCACTCCCACATCCCCGGCATCACCGCCGTGACCCGCGTCACCAGGGCCCCGGGGTCGGCGGGGCCTGCCCGGCCGGGTTTGGCGTAGCTGATCGAGGGGCCGTCGTCAGCACGACCACCCCGTCGCTGACGGGACCGCCGTGCCCGGGGATCAGCCGCCCGGCCTCGATGCGATGCATGTAGGTCCTCCCAAGGGGTCTGGGGGATGGGTCCCCCAGGATCGGGGGTCCGAGGGTCGTCCCCCGAATCACACTGTCATCTTGACGGTAGGCCGCCTGCGCGGTCCATCATGGAGGATCGGTCGCGTGTTCCAAGGAGGCGCCAGGTCAAGACGACCGTGCCGTACTTTTCACCGACAGTATCTACGTGTGTGCTGTCGCGAGTACGGGTCATGCGCTATACAGGGACGTACGACTGTCCGGCAACCGGGTGCGGAGATCTGGGCTCTAGGGAGGCAGGGACATAGGGGCGAGGAAGCGTGATGCTGCCAAACGATAGGGCCCAGCCCGCGGCGCCGGACAAGCCGAGCTGGGGGCCCGGCTGATGATGCGTACCGGCAGTATCCCCTCTGGGTCAAGGTCGTCATCGCGATCGCCGCCATTCCCCTCGCCGAACTCATCCTGCTGGCCGCACTGGTCTACGGCATCGTCGCCGGTGACCCAGGGACGGCGCACCGTCGGTGCCTCTATCGCGGTCGCGCTCTGGGGCCTGACGGTCTTCTCCTTCGCCTACAAGGACAACAGGACCTGGCTCTATTCGGTGATCCTGCTGCCCTTCGCGGTCGTGCTGGCCGCCCACGCCAAGCCGCTGGCCCGCAGTTTCGTCCCCTGCCGCACGGTCGCTCTGGGTGCTGGCCTGGTCGGTGCTCAAGTGGCGTCATCGCGCTGAAGGCGGCACCGGGCCAGCCGTTCGTCGGCACGATCGCCGCGTGGCTGCTGGCCGCGGCCGTGCTCGGCTGGCGGGTGGCCAAGAGCATCCAGGACACCCGCATGTACGGCCGGGGCAGCTGGGAACGGCCCGCGGGAAACGCGCCCCCTCGTCCGGCGGGTCAGCCCGGCGGCCATCCGGGTTCTGCGACCCCGCGGTGTCCGGGCGCAGGCCGCGGCGCTGCCCTACGCCGAGCACGCCGCCCGCGACCACCAGGGCGGCACCCCCGGCCGCGGCCCCGATCTCGGTCGAGGACGCGATGGCCGAGCTCGACGCGATGATCGGCCTGACCGCGGTCAAGGAGCAGGTCGCGCTCGATCGCCGCCTCCATCGAGGCGCGCGCGGCGGCGCACGGTGGCCGGCATCAGCACCGAGCGGCCGATGCGGCACTTCGTCTTCCTCGGCCCGCCCGGCACCGGCAAGACCGACCGTGGCCCGGATGCATCGCCAAGATCTTCTACGCGTTCGGCCTGCTGGCCACGCCCGACGGTGATCGAGGCGCACCGGGCCGACCTGGTCGGCGAGTACCTCGGCGCCACCGCCATCAAGACCAACGAGCTCGTCGACTCCGCGCTCGGCGGCGTGCTGTTCATCGACGAGGCCTACAGCCTGGTCAACGAGGGCGACGGGCAGGCGCGACCGGTTCGGCCAGCGAGGCGGTGCAGGCGCTGCTCAAGCGGGCCGAGGACGACCGCGACAACCTGATCATCATCCTGGCTGGACTACGAGAAGCAGATGGAGTCCTTCCTGGCCAGCAACCCCGGGCTGGACGTCGCGGTTCGCGATCCGGCTCAGGTTCCCGGGCTACTCCCCGAACGAGCTGATGGCGCTGGCCCAGGCCGCGATCGAGCGCCGCGGCGAGCGGCTCGACGAGGACGCGCGCGCCGGTGCTGTACCGCATGTTCGAGGAGGTCGGCCGCCGCCGGATCGCCGACGACCTGGGCAACGGCCGGTTCGTCCGCAGCCTGCTCGGAGAAGGCGGGCCAGGCCCGCGACGTGCGGGTGATCAGGCCAGCACGACGAGCCCGCTCGCGCAGGACCTGCGTCACGCATCGCGCGCGGGCGACCTGGAGCAGGGCGTTCGCCGAGCTCACCAGCAGGCTGCGCGGCTACGCGGACACGCCCACGCTGGAGCCGCGCTGGCCGAGCTCGACTGAGCTGGTCGGCCTGGACCCGGTCAAGCAGCCAGGTCCGCGCGATCGCCGCGCCAGCTGCGGGTGGCCAGGCTGCGCAGATCGGCAGGGGCTGGCCAGCCAGCCGCCGGCACGGCACTTCGTCTTCACCGGCCCGCCGGGCACCGGCAAGACCACGGTGTCCCGCATCCTCGGCCGCATCTTCGCCGCGCACGGGCTGCTGGTCCGGCCCGAGGTGATCGAGGCGCACCGGGCCGACCTGGTCGGCGAGCACCTCGGCTCGACCGCGATCAAGACCGGCAAGCTGGTCGACTCGGCGCATCGGCGGCGTGCTGTTCATCGACGAGGCCTACTCGCTGAACAACGTCGGCTACGACGGCGGCGACGCGTTCGGCGCCGAGGCGGTGCAGACGCTGCTCAAGCGGGCCGAGGACGACCGGGACCGGCTGGTCATCGTGCTGGTAAGCTACACCGGACGACATGGACAGGTTCCTGCGCAGCAACCCCGGCCTGGCGTCGCGGTTCAGCACCCGGGTCGCCTTCCCCAGCTACAGCCCCGACGAGCTGGTGGAGATCGCTGAGCTGGTCGACGGGCAGCTGACGACCGGTTCGACCCGGCCGCCCTCGAGGTGCTCCGCGCCATCTTCGCCGCACGGCCTGCGCCGAGGGCCGGATCGACGAGCTGGGCAACGGCCGGTTCGCCAGGTCCCTGTACGAGCGCGCCTGCGCCTGCCGTGACCTGCGGGTGGAGAACCTGGCCGACCCGTCGCGGGACGACCTGATCACCCTGACCGCCGCCGACGTGCAGGCGGCGTACCGCGAGCTGCGATCACGGCACCCGTCCCGCCCGATGGCCGTCCCCGACCAGAATTGAGCCGAACGGGCCGGGCTCGCCGCTTCATGGACGAACCAGGGGCGCTGGGAATTCTGGATCGACCGGGGCGGCACGTTCACCGACATCGTGGCCCGCCGGCCGGACGGACGCCTGGTGGCCCGCAAGCTGCTCTCGGAGAACCCGGCCGCCTACTCCGACGCCGCGGTGGCTGGCATCAGGCAGCTGCTCGGCGTCGAAGCCTGGTCAGGACGATCCCGGCCAGCCAGATCGGCTCGGTCCGGCTCGGCACCACCGGTCGCCACCAACGCCCTGCTGGAGCGCAAGGGCGAGCCCACCGTCCTGGTCATCACCGCGGGGCTTCGCCGACGCGCTGCGCATCGCCTACCAGAACCGGCCGCGGATCTTCGACCGCCGCATCCTGCTCCCCGAGGTCCTCTACGACCGCGGTCATCGAGGCGGACGAGCGGGTCACCGCCGACGGCGAGGTCCTCACCCCGCTGGACGAGGACGCCCTGGCCGAAGAGCTCGCCCGCGGCCTGCCGACGACGGGTTCCGGGCCGCCGCCGTGGTCTGCATGCACGGCTACCGCTACCCGGAGCACGAGGCGCGGATCGGCGACCTCGCCCGCGCGGCCGGCTTCACCCAGGTGTCGGAGTCGCACCGGACCAGCCCGCTGATGAAGCTGGTCTCCCGGGGCGACACCACGGTGGTGGACGCCTACCTGTCGCCCATCCTGCAGCGCTACGTGACCGAGGTCGCGGCCGAGCTGACGGGCGTCAGGCTGCTGTTCATGCAGTCCAACGGCGGGCTGACCGACGCGCGCGGCTTTCCGCGGCAAGGACTCGATCGTGTCCGGCCCGGCTAGGCGGGATCGTCGGCATGGCCCGCACCGCCGCAGGACGCGGGCTTCACCAAGGCCATCGGCTTCGACATGGGCGGCACCTCCACCGACGTGTCGCACTTCGCTGAGCGAGTTCGAGCGCGAGTACGAGACGCAGGTCGCCGGCGTGCGGATGCGCGCCCCGATGCTGTCCATCCACACCGTGGCCGCGGGCGGCGGCTCCATCCTGCACTTCGACGGCAGCCGGTACCGGGTCGGGCCCGACTCGGCTAGGCGCCGACCCCGGCCCGGCCTGCTACCGCGCGCGGCGGCCCGCTCACCGTCACCGACGCCAACGTGCTGCTGCGGCCGGATCCAGCCGGACCACTTCCCGCGGTCTTCGGCCCGAGCAGGGCGACCAGCCGCTGGACGCCGACGATCGTCGCAAGCGAAATTCGCGGAACTGGCTGATCGGATCGGCGCGGACACCGGCGACACGCCGCGGCCCGGAGCAGGTCGCGGCCGGCTTCATCGAGCATCGCCGTGGCGAACATGGCCAACGCGATCAAGAAGATCTCGGTGCAGCGCGGCTACGACGTGACCGAGTACGTGCTGAACGTGTTCGGCGGCGCGGGCGGGCAGCACGCCTGCGCGGTCGCCGACGCGCTGGGCATGACCCAGGTGCTCATCCACCCGCTGGCGGGCGTGCTGTCCGCGTACGGGATCGGGCTGGCCGACATCATCGCCATGCGCGAGCAGGCCGGTCGAGGCGCCGCTGACGCCCGAAGGCCTCGAGAACCTGCATGGGACCGCTGGACGCCGCTCGAGCGGGACGCCCGCGCCGAGGTGGCCGCCGAGGGCGTGCCGCCGGAGCGGATCACCGCCGCGCACCGGGCGCACCTGCGCTACCAGGGCACCGACACCGCGGTCATCGTCCCGGTCGGCTCGCTGGCCGGACATGACCGCCGCGTTCGAGGCCGAGTACTCCCGCCGCTTCTCGCTTCCTCATGCCCGACAAGCCGGTCATCGTGGAGGCGGTGTCCGTCGAGGTCACCGGGGCTCAGCCTGCTACGGGGACGGCCCGGATGACCGCGCGCCCGTTCGGCGAATCAGCCGGCCGCCGGAGCAGCCGCACGACGTGTCCGGATGTTCACCGGCGGGTCCTGGGCCGAGGTGGACCTGCTCCGAGCGGTCCGGGCTGCGCCCCGGCGAGCGCCGTGGACGGCCCGGCGCATCATCACCGAGGAACTGCGCCACCACCGTGGTCGAGCCGGGCTGGCAGGCCGTGGTGACCGGCCGCGGCGACCTGCTGCTGTCCCGCGTGGCCGCGCCGGCCGGCCGAGCGGACGTCGGGCACCGACGCGCCGACCCGGTCATGCTGGAGATCTTCAACAACCTGTTCATGTCGGTGGCCGAACAGATGGGCGTCCGCGCTGCAGGCCACCGCGCACTCGGTCAACATCAAGGAGCGGCTCGACTTCTCCTGCGCGCTCTTCGACGCCCGACGGCGGCCTGATCGCCAACGCCCCGCACATGCCGGTGCACCTCGGCTCGATGGGCGAGTCCATCAAGATGGTGATCAGCGCGCAACGCCGGGCCGGATCCGCCGCGGCGACGTCTACGTCCTGAACGACCCCTACCACGGCGGCACCCACCTGCCCGACATCACCGTCGTCACCCCGGTGTTCGACGCCGACGGGGAGCGACATCTGGTTCTACGTCGCCAGCCGCGGGCACCACGCCGAGATCGGCGGGCGTCATCGCCGGGGTCGATGCTCAGCCGGCCAGCACGCAGGTCGAGGAGGAGGGGTGCTGATCGACAACTGGCTGCTGGTCCAGGACGGGCGGCTGCGCGAAGCGGAGACCGCGCGAGCTGCTGACCGACGCGCCGTACCCGTCGCGCGACCCGACCACGAACGTCGCCGACCTGCGCGCGCAGATCGCGGCCAACGAGCGCAAGGGCATCGCCGAGCTGCGGCAAGATGGTCGAGCACTTCGGCCTGGACGTGGTGCACGCCTACATGGGGCACGTGCAGGACAACGCCGAGCCGAGTCGGTGCGCCGGGTGATCGACGCGCTGCGCGACGGCGAGTTCCGGCTACGAGATGGACGACGGCGCGGTGATCAGCGTGGCGGTCCGGTCGACCGGGCCGCACGGCGCGCGCGACGATCGACTTCACCGGCACCTCGCCGCAGCTGCCCGAGCAACTTCAACGCGCCGTCCGCGGTGGCCATGGCCGCCGTGCTGTACGTGTTCCGCACGCTGGTCGACGACGACATCCCGCTCAACTCCGGGCTGCCTGCAGCCGCTGCACATCGATCATCCCGCCGGGCTCGATGCTCGCCCCGGCGTACCCGGCCGCGGTCGCCGCGGGCAACGTGGAGACCTCCCAGGCGATCACCGGCGCGCTGTACGCCGCGCCTCGGCGGTGATGGCCGAGGGCTCCGGGACGATGAACAACGTCACCTTCGGCAACGACCGGCACCAGTACTACGAGACGGTGGCCAGCGGGTCAGGCGCGGGCGGGTTCGATCGGCAACCGACGTGGTGCAGACCAGCATGACGAACTCCAGGCTCGACCGACCCCGAGGTGCTGGAGTGGCGCTTACCCGGTGCTGCTGCGAGTCGTCCGCGATCAGCGCGGCCGGGCAGCGGCGGGGCTGGCGCTGGCCGCGGCGGCCACGGCGGCGATCCGCAGGCTCCGCTGGCGAGCCGCGATCGTCACCACGCTGACCGGCCACCGCCGCGTCCCGGCCTTCGGCCTGAAGCTGTCGCTGGCGGGCCGGGGCGCCTGGGCTTAAGATTCGGATCGAGCACCCTGACGGCCGGTGACGCCGATGGACTGGCTGCGACTCGGTACCGGTTCAGGCCTGTCATCGAGACTCTGCGTGGCGGCGGTGATACGGCCAAACGGGCTAGGTTTCTCGCCCCAGCCTAGGGCTCGTGTCCGCTTCCAGCTCGCGGAGCACGGCGATCGCGATGCCTCGTCGCCAGGCTCGTGTGGTCGAGCACGGCCATCAGCGTGTGCAGCACGGAATGCCGGTCCTCGCCCGGGTCGAGCAACCGCTGCGCGCCGTCCCAGCTCCGGCGGGTCGCCGCGCCAGAGCCGGTCGGCCAGCACCGATGTGGCTCGTCGAGGCGCCCGCCGCGGCCGGGCGGCGTCGTCGTGGTCGGCGGCTCCGAGCAGCGCCCGCCGGTCCGTTCGGGTCCGCCGGGCCGCAGCGATGCACAGGTCCGCTGCCCCGAGTACGCAGCCCACCAGCAGCCGGAACGCGAACGCCCGCGCGGGGCTAGCGCCTCCAGGTCGCAGTCCGGCAGCAGCCGGGCGACCAGACGCAGTCCAGGCCGAACGCAGGCCGGGTCGTGGTACGACGCTGGGTGAACGGCGCCCATCGAGTCGTAGCACCGCGTCCAGCGGCTCGGCCGACCGCCGCCGGGCCGAGCCCGCGGCCTTAGCGCCGGCTCCAGCGCACCCAGGCGGCCAGCACGTGCGGCATCGCGTGCTGCTCGGCGGGCGACAGCACGACCCGCCGGGGCAGCCAGTCCGAGCAGGAACGTCTCCGCCTTGGCCGGGCTCATCCGCAGCGGCCGCCCGAAGTCCCGGTCGCAGCCGTAGTCGACGATGTGGTCCGCGCACCGGCTGGCCGACCGCCGGTCGGACAGGTCCTCGGCCTCGTCCGAGGCCAGGAACTCGGCGACGACCATCGCCCGGCGGTCCCTGCTCCACGCCGGGCGCTTCGCGCCGCCTCCGGGCAGCCAGGCGCGAGCGTGCTCGCGGCAGGCGGCGGCAGCGCGCTGATCCGGGCCCGGATGAACGCGTGGTACGCCGCGAACGACTCGCTGACCGACGGGTCGGCCGGCCGAGTCGGTCATGCGCCAGCGCCGTCTCCAGCATGTGCCGGCCTCGGCCGCGGGTCCACCTGGCCGGAACGCGTGCCGTCCGCCTCGGCCCGCGCTGGCTGCTCGCCTCCCGGCAGTGGTCGAGCAGCTTGCTGACCCTGGAGGTCACCCAGCCGTCGCTGATCATCCCGTCGGCGTTGTAGTCCACCACGCTGACCAGGCGTGCGGCTCCTCCCCGGCGTAGCTGAACACGCAGATGACCTCGTCGGTGTCACCGAGGTCGTCCGGAGTTGACGTAACACTCGGCCGGGGTCACCGCGCCCAGGTGCTGGGCCCAGCCGGGGCGCGGCACGCCGTCGCTCGATCAGCTGCAGCGCCGCCCGTTCGGCCTTGGCCGCCTGCCGGGACGTGCCCAGGCAGGCGATGCCGGACAGCAGCGCCAGCGCCGCCGGGCTGCGCTGCTCGCCCGCGTACGTCGACCAGGCCCTCGCCCACCAGCTGCTCGACCGTGGCGGCGCGGCGACCCCCGGCCGCGCTGGCCCCACCAGGTGCCGAGCAGCTCGCTGACCATGAGTTCCGCGTCGAGCGGGCTGCGCACGGCCAGCAGCTCGCGCGCCGCGCGGAGCAGTTCGGCGAAGAGCGCGTTGGGCGGCGGAGCTGCCGCCCCGCCGCCTGAGCTGCTCCCTGATCCGCCGGGGGCTGGCCTCCTGGCTGGCTTCGTCGGCTCTGCGGGCTCACCCCGATAGCCTCCCAGATCTGGACATGCGGACGCTATGCTGCGCTGTCATGCCCGCTGTAATTCCGCCCCATGGACCGCGTGCGCCACGCCGGCTGGCGGTTCCGGCGGGCGCGACGTGCACCTGTAACAGCGTTCGCTGTCCGCGAATCTTACACCTGGCCGCACTAATTGCCGGACTGTGGCACTGCCTTTATTGGTTGGCAGCGGAACGATGATCCGGGAAGGAGCCGCCCATGGCACGCCCCGGCGCGGCAGGCAGGCGTACGTCGTGAGCATGGATACCTCTGTGCCAGGACAGCAGGACGCCTCGGATGCCGCCCTGGTGGACATGCTGATGCTGGAGGCGCCGGTCGGTCTTGCCCTGTTTGGGTCCGACCTGCGTTTCCGCTGGGTGAATGCTGCCCTGACGCGCTTGTCCGAGCGCTCCGGGGAGCGATCCTTCCGCACCGTCGAGACCCCCACCCCGACCCGTCGGCCTGGTACCTGCGGCCCTCGGCGGTGCTGGCCCGAGCACGTCGCCACCCGCGCCGGGACCGCGCTGCGCAAGGTCCTGGACGAGGGCATGCCGCTGGCCGAGCGCGGCTATCCCGTGATGTCCCCGCCCGCGGGCGGCCCCGCCTCGTCGGCCGCAGGCCTCGTCCGTCCTCGGCGCCTCCAGCCCCGGCCGAGGACGCGGTGCGGCTGCGCCTCCTGGTTCCCGGTGCACGACGCGGCCGGGAAGGTGTTCGGCGCCGGCTGATCGTGCTCAACGTGGTGGACTCAGCACCGAGGCCGCCAGGCGGCCGCGGCCGAGATCAAGCGCAGCGAGGAGCGGTACCGCTCGCTGGTCCAGGGCGGCGCGCAGGTGGTCTGGGTGACCACGCCGGACGGCGCGATCGACGGAGGACTCGCCGGAGTGGCGCTGGATCACCGGCCAGTCCGGCAGGAGTACACCGGGCATCGGCTGGCTGGACGTCGATCCACCCGGAGGACCGGGAGCGGGTCGAGCGGGACTGGCGCGAGTGCGTCCGACCGGCAAGATCTTCGACGACCGCTACCGGATCCGCACCAAGGGCGGCTCGTACCGGCACTACGACGTGCGCGCGGTCCCGATCGAGCGGGACGGCAAGATCGTCGAGTGGGTGGGTGCCAGCACCGACGTGACCGGCCAGCGCGAGGCCGAGGAGATGCGCGGGCAGCTGACCGAGCAGCTGTCCGCCGCGGCGCTGCGCACCGCCCGGCTCGCAGCAGGCCACCTCGATGCTGGCCGAGGCGCTCACGGTGGAGCAGGTGGTCGAGGTCATCACCGAGGTCGGCCGGTCCGCGATCGGCGCGCTGCACTCCGCGGTGGCGCTGCTGGACCCGGCGCGCGGCTCAAGGTGCGTACCATCGACGTCGATCGCGACCGCCGGACGTCCGCCGGGGCCGAGCTGACATCCCGCTGGACGCCGAGCGTGATGACCACGGCGATCGCGACCCGGCATCCGGCTGCTGGTCGAGGACCCGGACGACCTGCGCAGGCAGTTCGACGGCGAGCTGGCCAACCTGGAGCGTGTTCCGACCCACACCGGACGAGCGGGCCTGGGTCGGCCTGCCGCTGCTCGCCGCGGGCGCGCCGCTGGGCGCGCTGCGGTTCTCGTTCACCCGGCCGCGGAAGATCACCGACGAGGAGCGGGTCTTCCTGGAGGCGCTGGCTGGGCCAGTGCGCGCTGGCGCGTCGAGCGGGCCTACGCTGTTCGAGCGGGAGCACACCACCGCCGGAGACGCTGCAGCGCAGCCTGCTGCCCGGACCAGCTGCCCAGCGTGCCCGGCATCGTGCTGGAGGCCAGCGTACCTGCCGGTGACCAGGAACATGGAGATCGGCGGCGACTGGTACGACGCGTTCCGGCTGCCGGACCAGCGGCTGGCGGTCGCGGTCGGCGACGTGATGGGCAAGGGGCTGACCGGCCGCGGCCGGGATGGGCCGGGTGCCGCAACGCGCTGCGCGCGCTGGCGCTCACCGACCCGCGGCCCGGCGGCCGGTGCTGGCCGGCCTGGACCGCCTGTTCAGCGCCACCGAGGAAGAAGAGCAGGTCACCACCGTGGCCTATCTGGTCATCGACCCGGAGACCGGCGGACCGGCGTAGCTGGGAATGCGGGCCACCTGCCTGCCCTGTGTTCTGAGGCAGGCTGCGCGCCGCGCTTCGACTCAGGTGGAGGCGGGCACGCCGCTGGGCTGGGCCAGCCCGAGCAAGCAGCACGCGTTCAACCTGCGCCCGGGAAGCACGGCGGTCTTTTATTCTGACGGTCTGGTAGAGAACAGGAATCGTGGTCTGGACGCGGGCCTCGAAGAGCTGGCGGCGGTGGCCGCCGGGCGGACGAAGAGCTGCTGGCCCGCCCCGAACGGTTCCTCGGAGTACCTGGTGGAACGTATGCTCGCTGGTCACGAGCAGGACGACGACGTCACGGTGCTCGTCATGCACGTGCCGACGGGTCGGTCCGCGATGAATGCTCGGGGGTGTGTTTCAGGGGTGGGGGCCCGGGCGGAGGCGTACAAGTCACTCCCGGCCGCAGCCTATGGTGATGAGTGGGAGGCAGGCGGGTTGAATCAGTCCGGAGTGGCATGCCACCCAGCGAAGGAAGGGTGACCGTGGTCGTGAGCGCTGCCAGTTCCGCAGCGCGGAAGCGCACCAGGACCTCGGACCAGGGACGCCCGGGCCGTCGAGGATCAGGCGGTTCAGGCGGCTCCGGCGGCCGCGGTGATCCCGACTCGGATGAGCACGGTTCCGAGCTGCGCGCGCAACGCGGACCTAAACCCAGGCTCGTCCAACGGCCTGGCTGCGCGTGGATCTCGGCGAGGCGGACCTCGAGCTCCGACCGAGTCTCGACGATCTAGACGCCGACGACGCGGACCTCGACGCGACGACGCGGAGCTTGAGGCCGCGCTCGCCGAGAGAGAGACCGGTCGACGTGGCCGCGCTCGCCGACTGAACGTCGGCTCGAGCCAGCCGATGACTCTGGCCGACGACCGACGGCCGAGGACAGCCCGGACGGACGCGGATGTCGCCGGATGAGCCAGGCCGCGGCCAGCCGTCGCGTGCGCGGCCGGACGCCGACGGCCGTCGCCGCGGCGGGCGCCACCGTCGTCAAGATCGCCGCGGACGGCACCAGGCGAGGACGAGGAGATCTTCGTCTTCGGCGACGACGACGACGACCTTCCGGCCGCGCAGGTCGCGGTGGCGAGCGCCACCGCGGACCCGGTCAAGGACTACCTGAAGCAGATCGGCAAGGTGCCGCTGCTCAACGCCGAGCAGGAGGTCGAGCTGGCCAAGCGGATCGAGGCGGGCCTGTTCGCCGAGGAGAAGCTGGCCGAGCGCGAGCGCGCTGCCACGGACGACAGCGCATCGACCTGGAGTGGATCGCCGAGGACGGCACGCCGGGCCAAGAACCACCTGCTGGAGGCCAACCTGCGGCTGGTGGTCTCGCTGGCCAAGCGGTACACCGGCCGGGGCATGCTGTTCCTGGACCTGATCCAGGAGGGGAACCTGGGCCTGATCCGCGGCGGTGGAGAAGTTCGACTACACCAAGGGCTACAAGTTCTCCACGTACGCCACCTGGTGGATCCGGCAGGCGATCACCCGGGCGATGGCCGACCAGGCGCGCACCATCCGGATCCCGGTGCACATGGTCGAGGTCATCAACAAGCTGGCCCGGGTGCAGCGGCAGATGCTGCAGGACCTGGGCCGCGAGCCGACCCCGGAGGAGCTGGCGGTCGAGCTGGACATGACCCCGGAGAAGGTCATCGAGGTGCAGAAGTACGGCCGGGAGCCGATCTCGCTGCACACCCCGCTGGGCGAGGACGGCGACAGCGAGTTCGGTGACCTGATCGAGGACTCCGAGGCGATCCAGCCGGGTGAGGCGGTCAGCTTCACCCTGCTGCAGGAGCAGCTGCACTCGGTGCTGGACACGCTGTCCGAGCGCGAGGCTGGCGTGGTGTCGATGCGGTTCGGGCTGACCGACGGGCAGCCCAAGACGCTGGACGAGATCGGCAAGGTGTACGGCGTGACCCGGAGCGGATCCGCCAGATCGAGTCCAAGACCATGTCCAAGCTGCGCCACCCGTCGCGGTCCCAGGTCCTCCGCGACTACCTGGACTAAGGAGCGCACTCGCTCGGACCACGCCCGCCAGCGCCAGCGTCGGCCCGGCCATTCCCTTCACCTGACGCTGCGGCGGCGGGGCGTCCCATACCCGCTCCCAGTCGGGCGCTCGCATCCTAGGCGTACCCGGCGCCGGGCCACGGCAGCGCCGCGCGCGACACCGCGCACGCACCAAGAGCAAAGGCCCGGACCGCGCGTTTGCGGGCACAAAGAAGCCGACGCCAATAACCGAACTGGCGCTTAAGCTGTCCTTGCCGGTCTGGCTTGACCCGCTGTTTTACTGCGGCTGCGGCTCAGACAGGCGGTTGCTCTCGTCCTGTATGTCGACGGCGACCTTGGCCAGCGCCTCGGCGTGCTGGCGGCCATGTGGTGCGCACAGAAAAGCAGCTCTCCTGAGTTAGCGAGCAGCACGCGAACATACGCCTGGGCGCCGCAACGATCGCAGACGTCCAGCGCGGTCAGCGGCTTCGTGGGGGCTATCGCTCCAGTCAACGTCGCCTTCCTTCGCGTCGTGCCTCCGGCTTTTCAGCCTTCTGGCTTCAGCTTCTGCCCTTACAGCTCAGCACAACACATACCCAGGCTTCAGCGTTCCCCACTCCGGAGTGGTGTACGCCACAAGCGAAAACCACTCGCAGGCCGAGCGTGGCCCCAACTGTTGCCATGTGACGCACGATGCCTGCGTCCCACCGGTACTCGGGGGCAGTACCGGCTAGCACACAGGCACCGTGTGTCTCTACCTGGACATGTACCCAGCATACCCGCTGGTTGATGCATTCGTCATGGTCAGTCTGGGATTTTGGGGCGGTCCGGCCGCGTGGCATTGCCAGGGGCATACGGCCCGGAACGCTACTATTTTCGATGAGGCCCGTGCGGGCCTCGGAAGGAGACCGGCCGCTCGTGCCCACCCTCACCGCCTCATCCGGGACGCCCGTGCGAGCTCCCGGCGCGACCGACGCTTACACCGCCCGGCACCTGTCGGTCCTCGAGGGCCTGGAGGCGGTCCGCAAGCGCCCCGGCATGTACATCGGGTCGACCGACAGCCGCGGGCTGCAGCACTGCCTGTGCGGAGATCCTCGACAACGCCGTGGACGAGGCGCTGGGCGGCCACTGCACCGGGATCGAGGTCACGCTGCACGCGGACGGCTCGGCCGAGGTCAGGGACAACGGCCGCGGCATCCCGGTCGACGTCGAGCGCAAGACCAAGCTCAGCGGCGTGGAGCTGGTGATGACCAGGCTGCACGCGGGCGGGAAGTTCGGCGGCGGCTCGTACACCGCCTCCGGCGGCCTGCACGGCGTCGGCGCCTCGGTCGTCAACGCGCTGGCCTCGCGGCTGGACGTCGAGGTGGACCGGGAGGGGGCACACCTGGGCGGCGAGCTTCCGCCGCGGCGTCACCGGCGAGTTCGCCGGGCCGGGGCCGACCGCGAGCTTCACCAGGAAGTCGGGGCTGCGCCAAGCTCAGCCGCGTCACCAGGCGGGCCACCGGGACCAGGATCAGGTTCTGGCCGGACCGGCAGGTGTTCATCAGGGACGCCAGGTTCAGCTTCGACGCGCTCACCGAGCGGGCCAGGCAGACCGCCTACCTGGTGCCCGGCCTGACCATCAGCATCCGCGAGGAGCCGCCCGCGGGCACGCCCAACGGCGACCACGCCGAGCCGGAGCGGGTCAAGCAGGCGGCGTTCCGCTTCGACGGCGGCATCAGCGAGTTCTGCGCCCACCTCGGCTCGGGCGAGCCGGTCACCGAGGTGCTGCGGCTGACCGGCTCGGGCAGCTTCACCGAGACCATCCCGGTGCTCGACGACCGCGGGCACATGACCCCGACCGACGTCGAGCGGGAGCTGCAGGTCGACGTGGCGCTGCAGTGGGGAGCGGCTACGACCTCGTGGTCCGCTCGTTCGTCAACGTCATCGCCACCCCGCACGGCGGCACCCACGTCACCGGCTTCGAGCGGGCCCTGCGTCAGCACGCTGAACGAGCAGCTCAGGGCGGCCCGGCTGCTGAAAAACGGCGACGAAGGCCGTCATCAAGGAGGACGTGCTCGAGGGCCTGGTCGCGGTCGTCGTCGGTCCGGCTGCCCGAGCCGCAGTTCGAGGGGCAGACCAAGGAGGTGCTCGGCACCCCGGCCGCCGCCAAGATCGTCGCGGCAGGTGGTGAGCGCGCAGCTCGGTGCCTACTTCAGAGTCCCCCGCGCGGCGCCAAGCAGCAGGCCCGCGCGGTCCTCGAGAAGGTGATCTCCGCCGCCAAGGCGCGCATCGCGGCCCGCGAGCACCGCGACAACCAGCGGCGCAAGTCGGCGCTGGCCAGCTCGTCGCTGCCGGCCAAGCTGGTCGACTGCCGGTCGGCCGACGACCGGAGCGAGCTGTTCATCGTCGAGGGCGACTCCGCGCTCGGCACCGCCAAGCTGGCCAGGGACTCGGAGTTCCAGGCGCTGCTGCCGATCCGCGGCAAGATCCTCAACGTGCAGAAGGCCTCGCTGGCGGACATGCTCAAGAACGCCGAGTGCGCCTCGATCATCCAGGTGATCGGGGCGGGCTCGGGCAGCTCGTTCGACCTGGATTCGGCCCGGTACCAGCGGGTCATCCTGATGTCCGTCGCGCCGGGCGAGCCGGTCCTGCTCACCGATCGGGACGGCCGGTTCACCCTTCGCCGGATAGGCCCCGCGATCGACGAGGTCATCGGCTCAGGCGATACGACGGCCATCGCCGAGACTGTGAGCGTCGACCTAGCCTGTCGGACTACTAGGATCAGCCCGCTGAAACAGCTGATCCGACATCACCACCGCGGCGAGATGTACCAGATCAAGACGGCCTATGGTCGTTGCGTCACCGTCACGGGGGCCACTCGGTTTTCACCTATGAAGACGGCGAGTTCGCTCTCAAGCCCGCCAGCGAGCTGCGCGTGGGCGACCTGGTAGTCGCGCCACGCCAGCTACCGCGACCCGCGCCGCAGCATGAGATCGACCTCGCCACCCTGCTCCACCGGACCGGGCACGACGACGCCATCCGGATCGAAGGGGAGGCCGTCCGCAGGTTGCTCGCCGCCAAGGCCGCCGCTCGGCAGCCCGCTCACCTGCGCCGGGATAGCTCAACGGATCCGACTCCCGCAGTCCGAGTGGGCCCGGCTCGCCCGGGCACGGAAGGCGCAGGGAATCACCTGCGCTGAAATGGCCGAGAAGCTTGGCTACCGGCAGGCGTGCAGCATCAGCGAGTTCGAGACATGCCGTTCCATGCCGCCGGAGCCTGTCTTCCGGCGCTACCTGACTGAGGTCGCAGAACCATGGCCGGACGCGGCCGAGGTCATGGCGTCGCTCGTCGAGCAGTGGTCCGCCACGACGTCGCGCAACGAGCCCTATCGCTCACGTCGCGCCCGCCGCCTGGCTCGCCGATCTCAGCGAGGAGGACCTGTCCTGGCTGGCCTCCCAGGATGACGGCCGCGATGTGGTCCTCTACGCGCGTGCGCACCGTGCAGATGCGATCCGCAGGTTCCTGCCGGTCACCGAGGAACTCTGCTACATGCTCGGCTGGTACCTGGCGGAGGGGTGGATCAGTTCCCGCGGCGCGCGCCTCAATTTTCGCTCGGTGCGGATGACGACGGATACATGCGAAGCCCTCATCGCCGCCATCGTTACCGTGGTCGGCCGTCGTCCGGTGCTGGCGGCGAGGCGACCGGACATCCCGAACGCACGTCACTTGTACGTGCATGCTCCTGTCCTGGCCCGGGTGGTCAAGGCCATGGGTATGGGGGCACGGGCAGCCCGGAAGCGCCTTCCTGACCTGCTGCTCAACTGCGACGAGAACGGCCAGCTCTCGCATTTCTCGAAGGATTCTTCCTGGGAGATGGGACCAAGGACCGTTCCGGGAGGAAGCTGACCTTCTCGACCAGCTCGGCCGACATCGCGAACAGTCTGCTCTACCTGCTGGGTCAGCTGGGTGTCGTGGCGGGCCTGAACTGACGCCCGGGCGCGAAGTCGCAGATACGCGGGCGGGAGGTGGCTACCGGGCCGAGCTATACCGTCAACGTGACCGGCAAAGAGGCGCTGACGCGGCTACGGCGGTTTGTGGCGCAGCGCTCCATGTGCTGATGCGTATGAAGCACATATAGCAAGCCCGGCGACACGCGCAGGATACGAGCCCATCTCGGAGGACCTGATAGCGTTGCCGATCCGGGCGATCAGGCGGCTGCACTACGACGGCGATGTCTACGACTTGTCCGTCCCGGAAGATGAGAACTTCATCTCAGGCACCGGCGGATCTACTTTCGCACAATTCGGACGCCGACGTGGACGGTGCTCACATCCGCACCCTGCTGCTGACGCTGTTCCACCGGTACCTGCGGCCGATGATGGACGCGGGCCGGATCTTCGCCGCGGTTCCGCCGCTGCACCGGATCGAGCTGACCAGCACCCGCAAGGGCCAGGACAAGTACCGGTACACCTACTCCGACGCGGAGCTGAACCGGACGCTGCTGGAGCTCGAGCGGCGCGGCCAGCGGTGGAAGGAGCCGGTGCAGCGGTACAAGGGCCTGGGCGAGATGGACGCGTCCCAGCTCGCCGAGACCACCATGGACCCCAGGCGCCGGACCCTGCGCCGGATCAGGATCGAGGACGCGGCCGCCGCGGCGGGCATTTTCAACCTGCTGATGGGGACCGAGGTGGCCCCGCGCCGCGATTTCATCGTCGGCGGCGCCGCCGAAGCTCGACCCGTCGCGCATCGACACGTGACAGAATCCACGCTACCGCACGGAAGTCCTGCTAACATCACCTTCCGTGACTAAAGGCGATACTCGTTGCGCAGTTCCTGCAAGCACGTGCGTGGTGGCGGCTCGACAGCGCGGGCGCCAGCGCGCTGCACGTGGCGCGCAGCGTCGTCTCGCTCCTGGATGCGGCCGCTTACCGCAAGGCATTCCGAGGACGACCCCGACCTGCTGACCAGCTCGTCCCGCCGCGCGCCCAGCAACCCGAAGGCCGCGCCCATCGGCATTCCCGGCAGGGTGACCGCCCCGGGTCCCAGCCCCAGCGCGCTAAGCGCCGGTGCGCCAGAACCGGCGCGCCAGAACCTTGCGCGCTACACCACCCGGGCCGAACCCCAGGACGGCGATCTGCCGGCCGAGCGCGGTACCCGAGCCGTCCCGCTTCCGACCGGGTCCGGCAGCGGGACCGGAGCGCCGGTGTCGGTCGCGGCCACCGCCGGGGTGCGGCCCGGCCCAGGCCATGACCAGCATGTCCTCGCCCTTGAGGAACCGGTGGCAGCGCACCCCGCCGGTGGCCCGGCCCTTGCCGGGGTACTCGTGCAGCGGGGTGACCTTCACGCGTGGCGGCCCCGGTGCCCGGCAGGGCGCCCGCGCTGCCCGCCACGGTGACCACCACGGCGGGGGTAGCTCCCTGGCGGCCCCGACGGCGTGCCCGACGCCGCGGCCAGCGTCCGCCGCGCCGAACCACACCACCGACGCGCCAGCCGACAGCCGGACGCCAGCCATGCCCGCCGGCCGCCCGGCCCTGCGGCCGGACCGAGGAGGCGCGCGAACCGCAGCAGCTGGGCGTCCGGCGTGATGAACACCAGCTCGTCCGACTCGCCGGACAGCTGCACCGCGCCGACCACGCGGTCGCCGGCCTTCAGCGTGATCAGCTCGAACTCGTCCCGGTTCTGCGGGTAGTCGGGCAGCACCCGCTTGACCACGCCCTCCGCGGTCCCCAGCGCCAAGCCCGGCGCCCGCCAGCTATCCGTAGCGGCGAGCCCGACCACCGTCTCGCCCGGTCGAAGGACGCGAACTCGGTCACCGGCGTGCCCCCGGCCAGGCGAAGGCAGTGAGCGCTCGGGCGGCATCGCGGGCAGCTCGAGCACGTTGAGCTTGATCAGCCGCCCGGCGGAGGTCACCAGCCCCACGGTGCCGCGCACGGTGGCACGCACCGCGGCGACGATCACGTCATGGGCGGCGCGTGAAGCCTCCGCGGCGAGGGAGGAACCAGGGCCCGTTCGGCATCATCACCCGACGCAACGGCCGCCCGGGCGACCAGACCGGTGGCCGACATCAGCACCACGCACGGGTCGTCGGCCACCTCGAGCGGGACCGCGGCGCGTCCGCCGCCTCCGAACTGCCCTCCAGCAGCACCGTGCGGCGCGGGTCGTGCCGAACCTCTTCGGCCACGCTCGGCCAGCTCGCCGGCGACCACCTCGCGCAGCCTGTCGTCCGACTCCAGGATCGCCGTCAGGCTCGGCGATCTCGGCCCGCAGCTCGTCCTGCTCCCGCTCCAGCTCGAGCCGGTCGTAGCGGGTCAGCCTGCGCAGCGGCGTGTCCAGGATGTACTGCGCCTGGATCGCGGACAGGTCGAAGACTGTCCATCAGCCGCGTCTTGGCGGCCGCCGCGTCGTCGCTGGTCCGGATGACCTGGATGACCTCGTCGATGTTCAGCAGCGCGACCACCAGGCCGTCGACCAGGTGCAGCCGGCTCGGACCGCTTGCGCCGCCGGTACTCGGTGCGCCGCCGGACCACGTCGAGCCGGTGCGTCGACGAAGATCTGCAGCAGCTCGCGCAGCCCGAGCACCCGCGGCTGGCCGTCGACCAGGGCGACGTTGTTGATGCCGAACGTCTCCTCCATCGGCGTCAGCCGGTACAGCTCGGCCAGCACCGCCTCCGGGTTGAACCCGCTGCGGATCTCGATCACCAGGTGCAGCCCGCGGTGCCGGTCGGTGAGGTCCTTCAGGTCGGCGATGCCGTTCAGCTTCTTGGCCTGGACCAGGTCCTTGATCCTGGTCATGACCTTCTCCGGGCCGACGCCGTAGGGCAGCTCGGTGACCACGATGCCGGTGCGGCGCGGGTGATCTGCTCGACCGGCGCGGTGGCCCGGGTGCGGAAGATGCCGCGGCCCGGTCTCGTACGCCTCCCTGATCCCGTCGAGGCCCGACGATCCTGCCGCCGGTGGGCAGGTCGGGCCCGGGCACGAACCGCATCAGCGCGTCCAGCGCCGCGTCCGGGTGCTGTGATCAGGTGCCGCGCCGCGGCGATGACCTCGCCCAGGTTGTGCGGCGCCATGTTGGTGGCCATCCCGACCGCGATCCCGGCCGCGCCGTTGACCAGCAGGTTCGGGCATGCCCGGCGGGCAGCACGTCGGGCTGCTGCTCGCGTGCCGTCGTAGTTCGGCATGAAGTCGACGGTGTCCTCGTCGATCGAGGCGACCATCTCCATCGCGGCCGCGGTCAGCCTGGCCTCGGTGTACCGCATCGGCGGCGGGCGCGTCGTCGCCGCCCAGGCTGCCGAAGTTGCCGTGCCCGTCGACCAGCGGCAGCCGCATCGCCCACGGCTGGGCCATCCGGACCAGCGCGTCGTAGATGGCCGCAGTCGCCGTGCGGGTGCAGCCGCCCCATCACCTCGCCGACCACGCGGGCGCACTTGACGTGCGCGCGGTCGGGGCGCAGGCCCATCTCGTTCATCTGGTAGAGGATCCGGCGCTGCACCGGCTTGAGGCCGTCCCGCGCGTCGGGCAGCGCCCGCTGAGTAGATGACGCGAGTAGGCGTACTCGAGGTAGCTGCCGCGCATCTCCTCGGCGACGTCGATGTCGACGATATTCTCTTCGAAATCCTCGGGGGCGCGGTGGTACCGCCTCGTCGTCCTGCCATACCGAACATTCTGCCGTGCCCGCCGACAGAAAAGGCCAACGCCGCGCTAACGCAGGCCGCGTACGTGCGGGCAGCTCAGGTCGCGGAGAACCCGCCGTCCACGTACAGGGTCTGGCCGGTCACGTAGTCGCTGGCCGCCGACGCGGAACACGGCGACCCCGGCGAAATCCTCCGGCGACCCGTTCCGGCCGGTCATCGTGCGCGCCGCCATCGCGGCCGACCGCTCCGGGTCGCGGGCCACGTGCGCGTTGAGCCGGGTGGGCACGAACCCCGGGCACGACCGAGTTGCAGCACACGCCGGACGGGCCCACGCCTCGGACTGGGACCGGGTCAGCGCGGCCAGGCCGCCCTTGGACGCCCCGTAGCCCCCGCTGTTGCCGAACGCCCGCGCCGCCTGCTGCGAGGTCACGTTGATGATCCGCCCCCAGCCGCGTTCCGCCATGCCCGGCCCGAACCGCTGGCCGAGCAGGAACGGCGCGGTCAGGTTGACGGCCATGGTCGCGTCCCAGTCCTCGACGGTGAGCGACCCCAGCGGCGGCCGCAGGTTGATCCCGGCGCAGTTGACCAGGATGTCCGGCGGCGCCGAACGCGCCTGGCCGCCGCGGCCGCGGCCCGCGCCACCTCGGCCCGGTCGGCCAGGTCCGCGCTGACCCACGCCGCCTCCGCGCCGTCAGGCCCGCAGCCACGCCGCCGACTCCTCCAGCCGCCCCGCGTCCCGCGCCACCAGCACGACCCGGGCGCCCGGCCCGGCCAGCGCCGCGATGCCATCGCGCCGATCCCCGAGGACCCGCCGGTGACCACGGCGACGTCCGCGAGCCGTCGAGTCGAGAAAGAGCTCACGCCAGGAGAGCGGTCACGGTTGAGCGCGTTCACCAAAACGGGCGCAGGCGCGCCGATGAGGCCGAGCGCGTAGCGCGGTCGCAGTCGAGCGGCCATGCCAGCCAGCGCCTCGCCCGGCGGCTTCTTGTCCAGCCAGGCGGGCAGGAAGTCGGCGCATGAACGCGTCCCCGGCGCCGGTGCCGTCGACCACCCGGTCCGACCGGCGGCGCGGGCACCCGCACCGGCGGGCGGCCGTTGGCGTAGAACAGCGCGCCGTCGGCGGCCGATCTTCGACCGCGACGTGCGGGTACCAGGCGGTCAGCACACGGGCCGCCTGCTCCGGGTCGCTCCCGGCCGGTGAGCACCGTGGCCTGGGCGGCGTTGACGAACAGCAGCACGGCCCCGGAGGACAGCTCGAGGAAGGGCTCGGCCCCGGCCCGCTCCAGCGGGGCGGCCGGACGCCGCGTCCGCACCGACGACGGTCATGTTGGTCCGGCGCGCGTAGTCGATCGCGGCCAGGCGGCCGCCCTGCGCGCCCTCCGACAGCAGCGTGTACCCGGAGACGTGCAGGTGAGCGCCTGGCACGAACAGGTCGTGCGGCAGGTCGTCGGGCGACAGCGCCGCGTTCGCGCCCGGGTCGGAGAGCATGGTGTGGCTCGCCCTTGTGGGTGACCATCACCACGCGCAGGTGCCCGGTGGGCCGCTCGGGGTCCATCACCAGCCGGGCGTCGACGCCGTAGCCCATCAGCTCCATGTCGCGGTTGCGCCCGCGATGTCCGCGCCGCGCCGCCCCACGAACGCCACGTCGCCGCCGTCGGCGGCCATCCAGGCGGCGATGTTCGCCCCGGAACCGCCGCCGTGCATGCGTCACGTTCGCGGGCGTGTCGCTGCCGCGGGCGAGCGGCAGCGTCGCACGGGCGACGCGCGTCAGTCATCAGGTCGCCAATGACTACCACGCGTGCCATACTCGTCCATCACCTCATCGCCCGGACACAGGTCCTACTACCGTAGCGGCCAGCGGGTCGGCGCCGCCAGCGGCCGGAGCAGACATCAGGGCAGGATGCCCGTGTAACACGCACCTCGCGCAGATTGTCACCGGACCGTTATCCAGGAATGTCGGGTTCATTAGCTATTCCCCTAGGGGCAGGACGCGCCCGGCCACAACCAGTTCCGGCCTCCTCCGACTCGGCCGCCAGCGCCTGGTTCAGCCGCCGAGCTCGTCCCGGAACAGCCGCCCGGCCGGGGTCGCGGGCACCACGCCGAGCCCGGTCTCGTCGCTCACCGCGACCACATGGCATACGGGCCTGCCGCCACGCGCCGACCAGTTCGGCCCGCCGGGCGGCTAGCTTGTCCCGCGCCGCGTCGTCCCGCAGATCCCAGCCGCACTCGTCGAGGACCGCGGCCAGCCAGGTGCCGATCCCGTCGATCAGCAGCGCCCGCGGGCGCGGCCGCAGCAGGTAAGCCAGGTCCGTGGTCTCCGCCGTCCGCCACCAGGTGAGCCGCCGCGCCCGGTGCGCGGCCACCCGCGCCGCCCAGTCCGGAGTCGTCCGCGCCGCGGTTCCGGTGGCCACGTAGGTCACATCCGGCTCGCCCGCCAGCCGCAGCTCGGCCTCGTTCCGACTTGCCCGAGCGGGCCCCGCCCAGCACCAGCACCCGTCGGGTCCCGGCGCGCAGCGTCCCGATCTTTAGGTACCGAACGGGCCGGGTCGATCGCCTCCCGTCGCCCGCCAGCCGCACCCGCCAGAACCCGCAGCGCCGCGCGAGTTCCGCCTCCGACGGCGCGCGTGATCGGCGAACGCCACCGCGGTGACCGTGCCCGCGGTGATCAGCCCCGCGCCCGCAGCCAGCCGAGCTGGGCCGGGTCGCCGAGCAGGTCAAGAGACGCGACATCGTACGGCGCCGAACCCTCCGGCGGCAGCCATGCTCGGACCCAGCCCCGGCCGGATAGAGCAGCCTCCCCCGTCCGGCGCCGTGACATCCCAGCCCCCGGCACTCCGTCCGCGCCTCGGCAGCATCCGGCCGTCCCGACCGCGCGGTGCCACTCCGCGACTTCGCCCACCGGGCTCGTGCGCCCGTGCTCCGATGCCCGCATGCCGAACCGGTCGGGTCGTCCATCGACGACTCATCGCCGACCGTCCTACCGCGCGTTCCCGGCTGCGGCCTGGCGCAGGCGGGAGGCGCACCGGCAGCCCGGCTGCGGCCAGCCCGCGCTTCCCCCGAGACCCTCGACCAGGTACCCGCATCAGCCCAGGAAGGACAGGCGTACCCGGCGGTCCGGGTTGTCCACGTTGAGGTCGACCAGCGCGATGGACTGCCAGGTGCCGAGGGCCAGGCGGCCGCCGATCACCGGGACGGTCGCGTACGGCGGGATGAAGGAGTAAGCAGCACGTGCGACCGGCCGTGCCCGCGGGATCCGTGCGCGTGCCGCCAGCGCGTCGTCGGCGGGCAGCAGGTCGGACAGGGTGGCCAGCAGGTCGTCGTCGCTGCGCGCGCCGAGCTCGATCAGCGCCAGGCCCGCGGTCGCGTGCGGCACGAAGACGTGCAGCAGGCCGTCGCCCCCGCGCGGAGGCGGCGGCAGCGAACTCGGCGCACTCGCCGGTGATGTCCCTGACCGTCTCGCGGCTCCCGGTACGGACGTCGATGATCTGCGTCTCCATGCCCCGGATCATAGGCTGCGGCTATGCGCCCGGGTCCGGAAGTGCTCGCTTCCTTCGGCGCCAGCGCCGATCCCGTCTCGCTGCCCGGCGGTCAGGAGCTACCGCCTGGCGAGGCCGGAGAGGTCGTGCTCAAGCCGGAATCGCGACCCGCTGGTGGCGCGCTGGACGCGCCGACCTGTACCGCGACCTGGACCCCCTGGATCCGCTGGATCCGCTGGACCCCTGGATCCCTTGGCCGCCCGCCGGGACCCTGGCTTCCGGGTGCCGCGGCCGCTCCGCCTGTCGCCGAGGACCGGGCCGCCGGGGACTGGGTGGCCCAGGACCCGCTGGCCGAGCGCCTGGGTGGCCTGGCAGTGGCTGCCCGGCGAGCCCGCTTCGTGGTCCGGCGTCTCCCCGTCCTGGCCAGTCGCTGATCGCGGCGAGCCGGGCGTTCCACGCCGCGCTGATGCGTCACGGCCGCGCCGCCCTGGCTGGGCCGGGACGGCAGCCAGTGGACGGTCGGGGACCAGGTGGCATGGGGCGAGCGCGATCAGGGAGCGTCTGGCGGCAGCGCCCGGGCCGCTGGCCGCGCAGCTGCGGAGCCTGCTCGCGGCGCTCCGGCCGCGGTGCGCCTGCCCGCCCAGCTGATCCACGGCGACCTCGGCGGGAACGTGCTCTTCGCCGCGGGCGAGCCGCCCGCCGTGATCGACTTCTCGCCCTACTGGCGGCCCGCCGGGCTGGCCCTGGCCGTCGCCGCGGTGGACGCGCTGACGTGGAGCGAGCGCCGACCGGCCATCCTCGACGAGCTGGCCCATCGAGCCGGACTGGACCAGCTCCTCGCCCGGGCGCACGTCGCGTCGGCTCGTCACCGAGGTCGTCTTCCGGCGCGGCGACCCGGACCCTTCTGCCGCCTGGAGACGGTCACGCGGACCGGCGACCCGGTGACCGCGCTGGTCCTGGAGCGCCTGGCCGCGGGGCGCGTCGTCTGGCAGCTCCGCCGAGGACCGCCCGGACGGGCGAGACTCGATCATGCTGCCGCTCCGGTGGGGCACAACAGCAGTCACACCCGCCTCGCCGGAACGCGTCACCGCGGCCGCGCGGATCATTGGGTGTCGAAATATCTGATCGGGGTATTTCGACGCAATAACAGGCGCTGTGGCTGCTCGTGACGCCTGATGCGAGCACTATCCCCGGAGCGATGCGAGTCCGGGCTCAGCAACGCGCCCAAGCCGAACCACGGCAAGGTCACATCGTGGTGGTCAGGACCACGACGATGCCACGGCGTTGTGGTTCCGGGCGCGCCCCGGCGCGACATGGAGCTCTCGAGACGCACCATAAGGTAAGGAGCAGGTAACCCGCGAAGGGAGAGTGGGGACATGACGGAGAGTCTCCCAGCCGGACGGGACGCGGCTGCGGCTGGCCCGGCAGGCCCGCGGCCTGTCCCAGCAGCAGCTGGTGGCGTGGTAGAAGCGTCACCGGGCAGGCGGTGTCCGCCGTCGAGTCGGCCATTCCGATCCTTCGCTGCGGGTCGCCCTGGGCCGGCCCGGGCGCTCGGCATGGCGGTCGAGGAGCTGTTCGGCCCCGGCAGAGCCCGGCGATCCGGTGCTGGCCCGGCCGGTCGCCGCCGGTCAGCGCCCCCGGTTCCCGGGTCGCGCTGGCCACCGTGGGCGATACGTTCGTCGCGCTGCCGCTGGACGCGGACCTGGCCGCCCGGCTCGGCTTCGGCGCCGCGGGCGGCCTGACGGTCCGCGGCGGCGGAATCAGGGCCCAGGGCTCAAGGGGCCCAAGGGGTCCAGGGGCCCAGGGGCCAGGTCGCGGTGCGGCCGATCGGGCCGCCGCGGCCCACCGTGGTGGTGGTAGGCTGCGACCCGGCGCTGCCGCTGCTCGAGACGCCGCTCGCTGCTGCTCGACCCGCCGCTGGCGTTCGCCTGCGTGGCCGTGCGGCAGCGCCGAGGCCCTGCGCCTGGCCGCGGCCAAGCCTGGTGCACGCGGTCAGCGTGCACCGCGTCGGCCCGGGAGAGGGCGACGACTCAGCCCGGGCATCCCCCGGCGGCGCCGAGGTGGTCGGGTTCGCCTCCTGGCGCGAGGGCCTGGTGGTCCGGCCCGGAGCCGGGGTCCGCGGCCTGGACGACGTGGCCAGGCAGGGACTGCGGCTGGTCAACCGCGAACCGGGAGCGCAGGCGCGCACGCTGCTCGACCGGGAGCGCCTCCGACTCGGCCTCGAGCCTCCCAGCTGACCGGCTACGACAGCCTGGCCATGCGCAGCCACCTGCGAAGTGGCGGCGGCCATCGTCAGGCGGCCTGGCCGAGCGCGGGCGTGTCCAGCGGTAGGCCGCGCTGGCCTACGGGCTGGACTTCATCCCGCTGTGCCGAGGAGCGCTCCGACCTGCTGCTCTTAGGACCAAGCGCGCCGCGTCCCGCGAGGTCAGGGCCTGCTGAAGGTGCTCACCTCGCCGCCTGGCTGCTGGCCCAGCTGGCCAGCCTGCCCGGCTACGACGCCGCCCGGTGGCGGCGAGCGCCCATCCTGATCAGCACGTCCGATTGCACCGGGATCATCACGGCCCGGGCGATGGTGTGGAAACGCAGGTTTGAAGCCTGCCACGGCCGGCGAGATCTCGTCGTTGACGTCCAGCGACTCCACGTCGAGGGCGTGCACCGCGAACACGTAGCGGTGCGGCGGGTCCCCAGTGAGCGGGGCCGCGCCGCACAGTCCTTCGACGCCGTAGTCGTTTGCGGACGTGGAACGCCCCTTGGGCAGCCCCGAGCCGCCCGTGCCCGCCACGCCGGTCTCCAGATTCGGTCACCGAGGCGGGAATGCCGAGCACGATCCAGTGCCAGAACCCGAACCCGTCGGCGCGTCCGGGTCGAAGCAGGTCACCGCGAAGCTCTTGGTCTCCGCGGAAACCGGACCAGTACAGCGACGGGGAGATGTTTCCCCCGGTCATGCCCCACCGTCGAAGATCTGGTTGCCCGACATCATCTCGCCGTGCGGCGACGTCGTCGCTGCGCAGGCCGAACGACGGGACCGGGGGCATGAAGTCGTAGGGGAGCGGCGGGCGGCTAGGGCTGGACATTGACTACCTCCGACTGGTTCCCTCAGATGAACGGTCCCACGTTATCGGTAGGCCTGGCGGCCGCTCCGGTCGGACCAGCACCGTCCTGGTTACGTTTGGGGCGATCGGGGTCGTCTGTCCGCGGCGGGAGTACTCCTACGGTGGTTGGTGTACGCCAGACCCCACACGGCTGTAAGCCGGGGCTTGCGGATCCGCAAGTCCTGACTGGCTGAAAGGATCGCGCCGCGTCCGGCTGCGTGACCGCAGCCCGGCCCGGAACGTTCCTGGCCGCGATGTGGTCGGCGGGGCCAGCGAGCCCGCACCGCTCGCGGCCAGAACACGTCCCGCTTCGGGCGGTTCCGCTTCGCTGGTGTGGCCGCACTCCGGCATTCCGCGACGTGTTCGCCGGATCCACCAGCCTCACGTTCACCCCATGGAGTGCCTGCCTTGTAGGTGATGAACGTGCGGAGCTGGCGGAAGCTCCAGGAGTGCGCGTCATCGCGCTGAGCGCCTGCAGACCCGGCAGTGTCCGGTCGCGGATGCCGGAGAGATCCGCCAGCTTGATCCCGCGCCCGGTGCCTTCGGCCCCCTCGCGGACGATCTTCCCGCGCTGATCCACATGGTTCACGTCGGGCGAACCGGGATTCCTTGCGGCGGTGTTTGCGGGCCAGGCGCCTGGCAGACTTGGTTCCGCTTCGACTGAAGGCGCTTGCGAAGCTGCCGGTTCCGCCGACGGATCGCCCGGAACGGCCTTCCCGCTTTGTATGTTCCCGTCCGGAGTCGGTGGCGATGTTGACCGACCACCGAGATCCACGCCCAGCCACTCATCCGGCGCCGGGCCCTTCGGGGAGGCTCCCGGGAACATGCCGATTCACAACGGCGAAGAACATGCCGCCGGTAGATCAGGTCCGCGGCGCCAGCGCAGCTGGATTCCCGTGGCGGCCAGCCGCACCGGCCCTGGTAGACCACCGGGACGATGATCAGCCAGCGCCCCAGCGTCGGGATCGATGCCCGGTCGCTGGCCCTTCCACGACGGGATGCGCTGATCGTGAGGCAATGGCGCCGAAGGCCCGGAACTCAGGCTGGATCTTCTTGTCGCCGCTTGTACGCCTCGCGTGCGCTTGGAGATTAGCCCGCACCGCCATCTGGGACGACAGGCCGAACCTCTCCCGCAACTCGCCGTAGACAAGGGGCTGGAGGCTGGATCTTAGCGTAGCCGTTCGGTGCTCAAAGCCACCTCGGCGGCACTGGCTGGCGGCGGCGTTGCGAGGCTCGCATCGTCGCCAGCAGGGCCTCGGCCTGCACTCCGGCGAAGAGCGCGAGCTTCGGCATCTCCGTCACCAGCATCGCATGAGATATTACCGTTCAATGCCGAAGCGAGTTGAGGGGGACCACGCCGGGCGGTCTCATTCCGACCTTCACGCCTACAGGCAGGGGCCTCCGGGCAGGAGGGAACCGGTGGGAGCGGCAGCGGGGGCGCACGATCAGCGTAGAAGCCGCGCCGCGCCCGTCGGCACTTCGCCCGGCTCCTCGTGCGGCTGCCGCCGGGCCAGGCGCGGCGTCCTCGGCCGGATCCGCCTCGGCACGGCGGGAAGTCGCCCCGGCTGCGGCGCTGGGTGCTCGCCAGCGGCCCTGCTCGGCGTGGCCCCTGGTGCCGTACCCCGTCAGGGCGCGGCCGGGGTTCCCCGCGACCGCCTGCCGACCCGGCTGCCGGGCCGGGGTAACCAGCATGGTGAGGTGGACCACTCCGCTGCCCGGCGCGTGGAACGTGGCCCCGGGCTGGCCGGCACGGTGCCCGCGGTAAGCCTGGCTACGCGGCGGTCGGCGGCGGCCTCGCACGCGGTCGGCGCCGAGACTCACCGTTTGGCCGCGTGCCTCGATCCGCGGACCGGCGCGCTGGGTTGGCGGGACACGCCCGACCGGCTTCCCGGCCGGGGCCGCCATCGATGTCGGTACGCGCCTGGCCGGGTGGTGACGCGGGTGTTTCACCGGTCCGCGGCGGCCGGCGCCGGCACCGCGCGGCGCCGCCGAGGTCGTGCTCTCCGACGCGGATGGCGCCGATCCGGCCGGTACCCGGCCGCGACGTTCGGCGGCGCGGTGGCGGCCAGCCAGAAATCACCGTGGTCGTCGGGGCCACGGCGGTGACGCCAGCTTACGTGCCAGCGCGACGCGGGCACGTCCGCTGGCGGCGCCCAGCCGGCGATTGCGCAAGCCTGGCGGACCGACGGGAACCGGCTCTCATGGCCCGATCCCCGGCGGGTTCGTGGACTCGGCCCCGGCCTCGGCGCTGCACCGGATCGACCTGGCGACCGGATCCGAGGTTAACGTCGTCCGCCCGATCGAGGGCCTGTCCTTCCCGGGCACGCTGAGCGGCGCCTTCGACGCGGCGTGGTGCTGTTCTCCTCGGCGGCCGGGGTGACCGCGTACAACGGCAGCACCGGGGCGCGGCTGTGGTCGGCTCACGGGGCCGTGCCGGAAGGCGTCGATCACAGCCCGCGCCGAGATCTACCTCACCGGGGCTCCAACCTGGTCGGCGTCGACCCGCAGACCAGCAAGGTCAAGGCGACCGCTCTGGGCTCCGCGGTCAACAGGGCGGCCGGGGTGTACGGCGTGGTCAGGAACGGCGCGGCGCTCGGGCTCGACCAGGGCGCGAGCGGCGGCGCCTGGGGCTACGCACCTCGCCGTGCAGCGGGTCACGCGGGCCGCCCCGGGCTGCCCTGGCCGCACTACTTCGTCGACCTGAGCGGCGTCGGCGGCAGCGCCGACCAGGTCGAGGCAACCTGGTGAGTCATCGCGGCCTGTAAACGGCTGGCGCCAGCCGCTTGCCGACCCAGCCGAGCACGTCCGGACGCCAGCCTCGTCTGGGACCGCCATCCGCGTCGACCTCCGGCTACCGCCACCAGCCCGACCTCTCTCGTCTCCTCCGAACACTTCCACCCCTCCGCCTCCTCCGCCACGGCCACGCCGAACCCGACGCCAGCCCGTCGGCCACGGCCGGGACCAGGGCACCCGCCCAGGGGATGCATGCGGCCCGAGCTGCATCGCGCGCTCAACTTGCCAGCACCTACCTGGCAGCACATCTCCCGGCAATGCCGTGATGGCCTGCGATAACGCCGATCGGCTTTCCGGCGGATGGATGCGCTGAGCCCGGGTACGTTTTCCTCGCGATGAACAAGCTGAAAAGGCTCCTCCGGGCCGTCGGACGAGTTCCAGCAGCAGCATCGCCTGGCTGGCGCTTCCCGGTCGCGGTGTGGAAGAAGTTCGGCGACGACGAGGCGGGCAACCTGGCCGCGCTGATCGCGTACCTCCGCCCATGGTCGCGATCTTCCCGCTGCTGCACTCTCTCCTGATAACCGTGCTGGACATCGTGCTCAAGAACAATCCCGAGCTGCAGCAGAAGGTGCTGAAGGCCGCGGTGGACCAGTACCCGGTCATCGGCCTGCAGCTCCAGGGGAGCATCGGCCACCTGAGCCAGAAGGGGATCGCGCTCGCCGTCGCCGCGATAGGAATATTTCATCGGGGCGCTGGGGGTGTCGAAACTCGCTGCAGAACGCGCTCAACTCGGCGTGGGAGATCCCCTTCGCCCGCCGCCCCGGGTTCCCGTGGTCCTGGCTGCGCAGCGCCGCCCTGATCATCGGATCGGGGTGGGCTTCATCGGCACCACGATCATTTCCGGGCTCGCGGCACGGCGTAAACTGTATCCTGCCAGGCGCCGGCTCATCCGTGCTGTTCTACGCGGTATCGCTGGTGCTGAACTTCGGCCTGTTCTGGCTCGGCTTCAGGGTCGGCACGGCGAGCGAGATCACCTGGCGGCAGCTGCTGGCCCGGCGCGGCCATCGGCGCCGTCATCTGGCAAGTACTGCGGGCCTTCGGCAGTTACTTCATCTCGCATCAGCTGGCCCACGCCTCGCCGCTGTACGGCACGTTCGCCCTGGTGCTCGGCGCTGATCGCCTGGCTCTACCTGCAGGCCCAGCTCACCTTGTACGCCGTCGAGATCAACGTGGTCCGGGCCTACCGGCTGTGGCCGCGAAGCCTGGCCCCGCCGCCGTATACGGAACAAGACCGCCATGCGTTCCGGCTATAGCGTAGAGAAGCGTCGGGGACCAATACGACATCGTGGCGGGGGCGGAGGTGAGGACGATCGCGAGAAGACGTCAGGCTGACCCGGACGCGCCGCACGTGGTCATCTGCGGCGCGGGTTCGGCGGCCTGTCCGCCATCTCCAGGCTCACCCGCGCGGGCATGCGGGTGACCCTGGTCGGACGGCCACCTGTACAGCACCTTCCAGCCGCTGCTCTACCGAGGTCGCGACCGCCGGGCTGAACCCGGCGACGTCGCCTACCCGGTAACACGGCTTCGCCCGGCGGTACGGCGCGATCTTCCGGCGCGGGGAGCTGGCCGCGATCGACGCGGCGTCCCGCCGGATCAAGCTCAGCAACGGCCACGACACTGGGCTACGACTGCACCTCATCCTGGCGACCGGGGTGACGACCGCGTTCTACGGGATCAAGGGCGCAGCGGAGCACACGTTCGGCCTCTATACCAGGACCGACGCCATCGTGCTCCGTGACCACCTGATGGCGTGAAGCTTCGAGCGGCTCAGCGTGGACAGCGGCGACCTGAACGTCACCGTGGTCGGCGGCGGGCCACCGGCGTGGGCTGGCGTGACACGCTGGCCGAGCTGCGTCGCACCGTGCTCGACTCCACCTTCCCCGACGTCGACCCGGCCCGGGTGCGCGTCCGGCTGGTCGAGATGGCGCCGCACCTGCTCGGCCCGTTCCACCCGAAGCTGCAGGAGTACGCCAAGGCCCAGCTCCTGGCCCGCGGCGTCGACGTGCGGCTGGACACCCGCATCGGCGAGGTCACCGCGGACCAGGTGCGGCTCGTCCACGGCGAGGACCTGCCCAGCGACATCACCGTGTGGGCGGTCGAGCGTGGCGGCTAAGCGCCGGGGTGTAGCGCTGGGGCCTGCCGCAGGGCAAGAACGGCCGCATCGTGGTCGGGCCTGACCTGCGGGTGCAGGGCCAGGACCGGATCTTCGCCGTGGGCGACATCGCGGTGAACCCGGACGGACCCGACGCCGCAGCTCGCCCAGCCCGCCACTGCAGATGGGACGGCACGCCGCCGCGCAGATCGTCAGGCTGGAGGGCAAGCAGGCCACCGAGCGCGTTCACGTACCACGACAAGGGCACCATGGCCACGATCGGGCGCCAGGTCGGCCGTGGTCCAGCTGGCTCGGCGGCCTGCGGCTGCGCGGCACGCTCGCCTGGCTCGCCTGGTTCGCCCTGCACCTGTTCTACCTGCTCGGCGGGCGCAACCGGGTGACCACGCTGATCAACCTGACCTACCGCTACCTGTTCTGGGGCACGGCGGGGCGGTCATCGTCGGCGACGAACCGGTCAACGCGCGGAACCCACGGTAACCAGCGAAAACTTAGTCCTACAGACTGTAGTAGTTCGCTGGGCCAAACCGAATTGCCCGCAGTAGGCTGATTCTCGCCATGAACAGGTTCCGCGCGCGCACCGCGCTGTCAGCGGTGGCTCTGCTCGGCGTCCTCGGCGGGCTGCCGGGCCTGGCCGCCTGTAGTTCCAGCCACCCGTCGGGCTCGCAGGCCGGGAGCTCATCGTCCACGGGGCCGAACACGGCCGCGATGGACAACCCCAACCTGGACCTCGGATCCTCGCTCGGCGGCGAAGCCGGCGCCGGACTTCCGGCTGCGCAACCAGTTCGGCCAGCCGATGTCGCTGAGCCAGTTCCGCGGCAAGGTCGTCATGCTGGCGTTCGAGGACTCCGAGTGCACCACGGTCTGCCCGCTGACCACGCAGAGCATGCTGCAGGCCGAGCAGCTGCTCGGCCCGGCCGGTCAGCCAGGTGCAGCTGCTCGGCGTGGACGCCAACCCCGACGCCATCAGCACCGCGGACGTGCTCTCCTACTCGCGCACGCACGGCCTGGTCAACCAGTGGCACTTCCTGACCGGCTCGCTGGCCGAGCTGAGAGGCCACCTGGGCCAGTACGACATCGCCGTCCAGATCGAGAACGACCAGATCGACCACACCCCGCCCTGTTCGTGATCGACCAGCAGGGCCGGGAGCGCAAGCTCTACCTGACCGCAGATGGCCTACTCCAGCGTCGGCCAGTCCGCCCGGGTGCTCGCTGCAGGAGATCTCCGGCCTGCTGCCCGGACACACCCTAAGGTGGCCAGCCAGCAGTCGCTCGCGTCCATCTCCGTGCAGGGCCCCTCGGATCACCTCACGCTGCCGTCCGCCAGCCCGCAGGGCGGCACGGTCACGCTCGGGCCGGGCCAGCCGCGCCTGGTCATGTTCTTCGCCACCTGGCTGTCCGAGGTCGCGAACCTGAAGTCCGAACTGACCGGCATGAACGCCTACGTGGCGGCGGCGCGCCGCGCTGGCCTGCCGCCGCTGGTGGCGGTGGACGAGACGGTGGTGCGAGCCCTCGGCCCAGACCGTCCGCTCGTACCTGGTCAGCCTGGGGACCAAGCTCAACTTCGAGGTCGGGCTGGACACCAACGGCCGGGTGGCCGACGGCTACCAGGTCCAGGACCAGCCCTGGTTCGCCCTGGTCTCCGCGTCCGGCAAGATCACCTGGTCGCACGACGGCTGGCTCCCGCTGCCCGCCCTGGAAGCCGCCGTCAGGCAGCACGCGGGGTGATCCCTAGCCGGACCCTAGCCCGGGACGTCGCGGCGCATGCACACCCGCGGCCACCGGTCCAGGCCGATCTCGGCCTCCCGCTGCCTGATCGCGCGCAGCCCGGGGGTGACCTCGGCGTCGTCCAGGATCCGGAACCCGAGCCTGGCGTAGTACGGCGCGTTCCACGGCACGTGCGTCGAACGTGGTCAGCGTCAGCGCGGGCAGCCCGTCGGCCGCCGCCCGCCGCGCGGCGTGCTCCAGCAGCGTCCGGCCGAGCCCGCGGCGGGCGCTGCCCAGATCGACCGACAGCTGCTCGACGTGCAGGCAGCCGTCGACCTGGCTGCCCATCAGGAACGCGACCGGCTCCGCCTGAGCCGTCGCCGGGTATCACCCACAGCAGCCCGGCCGCCCGCGGAGTGCTCGAGGTCCGGCAGCGGCCACGGATCGTACTCCGCCACCTCCGGCATGCCGATGTCGCGGAACATCTGCCCGGTCGCCACGTCGATCCCCTGCAGCACCGGCAGCTCCGCCGTCCCAGCGTCCCTGATCACCCACGTCCCCATTGTCCCGCCACGTGCAGTCTGATGCCGCATGCGCTGCCGAGGCATGCGCTAACCGAGCTCCAACGACGCAGAATGCCGCGTCACGCTCCTGCGGCGTGACGCGGCATCCTATCTGATACGGCCCCGGACCAAGCCCCCGTCGGCGCCGATAACCCCGAACCCCCGCCGAGTCCGCGGGTCCCCCGGCCCCCGCGGACTCGGCTGTCAATCACGGAGGGCCCGCCGCCCGGTTTGATACGCATAACAGCGGAATTCCTTAGCGCAATTGCCAGCAGGATCCGGCCTGCCGCGCCAGTCCCAGCATCCCGCCGCCGAACCAGACCTCAGATCGTGATCCACCCGGTCAGCACGTCGGTGCCGTCGGCCGTGTGGCAGCGCAACCGGAACGGGCTGTCGGGATGGGGTCGACCGAGAAGCAGCCGATCTCGTCCACCTCGGTCGTGCTGATGTCTCGCCCGCCCTGGTGTGGATCTCCAGCTCGCCCTCCCGCGCCGGGAGAAGCTGGCCGAGCAGCGAGTTCCCGGTGACCTCGAGCTCCAGCGCTCAGATGGGCCGAGGTGAAGGTGAGCGCTCGGATCGAGGCCGTCTCCGACCGCATCACCGCGGCCTCCTGGCCGGTCCTCGTTGGAGTCGTAGGTGAGCTGCGCCAGCTCGGCCTCGATGTTATGCCAGGCGAAAGCGTTCTCTGCCCGTCTCGATGAACCACGAGGGAACGGCCTCGCGAGCCTTCAGCGCCTGGCTCAAGGCCCCCAGGTAGCCGATCATCGTCCCAGTCGTTACGCACCTGGCTCGCCTCCCCGTAGTGTCGATCTTGTCCTCGCCCTCTCCGAGGGCGGCGAGACGCGCTCGACCGGCGCATCCGCTCCAGGCAGCGAGCCCGCTGCGGCCCGATGCTGCCGACCGGGATACCCAGCTTGGCGTGGATCTCCGCGTAGGAGTGCGGCGGGTCGCTGACGAGCATCGACAGCAGCTGCTGGCAGCGCGGCGGCAGCTCGGCGAAGGCCGCGCGCAGCGCCGCGTTCCGCTCAGCCACCAGGATCTCCTCGTCGATCACCGCGTCGTCCACGAAAAGCACCAGAGTCGTCCAGGCCTGTACCCAGCCGCTCGGCTTTACTCGCCGCCGTCACGACGCGCAGGCATTCGCGCGCGGTGGTCGTCGCCAGCCAACCCGGCAACGCGGCGGGCTCGCGGAGCTTGCCGAGCTGCTCCACCAGCAAGAGCCAGACATTCTGTCCCACGTCCTCGATGTCGTGATTGCTCAGCCGGTACCGGGTGCAGATTGTACTACACCAGCGGTGCATAGCGGTCGACAAGCTCAGTGCCACGCGTCCTGGTCCCCCCGGACGCGCGGGTCACGAGCGCGACGACATGCGGGTCGTCACGCATGGCCGGTTCCGGCTAGCTTGTTCTCCACCATGATCAACACCTCGGTCGGGTGATAATCATCTGTTTCTAACTCAGAGAGCGGCTGAGCGCATCTGATACACCTGTCGGCTGATTTTTCTTTCCGCGAGGCCGACCTGTCCGCTGAAAATTATCCGGCGATAACCCTATCCAACAGGATTTTCACCCAGCGGCCCCCGATATTAATTTTCCCGAACGGGCCGGGCGCGTGCCGCCCCGACTCTCTACCCAGGTTCGCCTGGGTCGCCCGCCAGCCGGGTCCCTGCGCCCGGTCCGCCACCCAGCGGCGATCTGGCTGCGCGAGTTGAAGCCCAGCTTGTGCCATGATGTTGGCGACGTGCCTGGCCGCGGTGGTGTGGCTGATGGAAAGCTCGGCCGCGATGGCGCTTGTTGGACAGGCCGCTGGCCACCAGCTCGGCGATCTCGTACTCGCCGCTGGGTCAGCGAACTCGGCGGCGCCGCCGCCACCGGTAGCGGCCACCACGGTCAGCGCCGGGTTTTCGCCCGCCAGGGCCCTTCCCGCTGGGCAGAGCCGCTGACGGCGGCGCGACCGGCGCGTCCAGCGCTGGGCGCGACCGCGGCTTCGCTGGTCGGCGCCACGGCCGCTGGCCCACAGCCGGGCCACCGTGGCGTCGCCGAGGCGGCGCGCCTGGGCCAGGTACGCCTCGACCCGCGCGCCGGACAGCGGGGGCAGGTCGACCCGCCTCGCGCAGCGCGGCCGCCGCCGCGGCCAGCTGCACGGCCAGCTCGGGCTAGCTCTCGTGCCCGGTCAGCGCGGCGAAGCGCCTCCAGGCCGCGGGCCACGCCGATGCGCGAGCCGGTGGCGTGGACGAGCCGCAGGCTCTGGTCAGGTGCCGCCGGGCCTGCTCGATCGCGCCGAGGTCCATGGCCACCCGGCCCAGGTACGGCCAGGCAGCGCAGGCGATCTCCGGCCGGGCGCCGATCTCCCGCAAGATGGCCCAGCGCCTCCAGGTACCAGCCGTGCGCCTCGCCCGGGTGGTTGCGGAACCTGGCCAGGTCGCCCAGGCCCGAGCAGGGCGCGGGCGGCGCCCACTGCTGGTCGATCCGGCGCATCACCGCGACCGAGCGCGGTGGCCTGCTGCTCGGCCTCGCGCAGCTTGCCGCGGCGGGCCGCGATGGCGGCCCGGGTGCCGAGCGCGTAGCCCTCGTTCCAGCCGTCGCCGGCCGCCTGCGCGATGGCCAGGGCCTCGTCCGCGCTGGCCGCCGCCTCGTCGATCGCGCCCGGTGTGCAGGGCGATCTCGGCGAGCAGGTTCAGCCCGACCGCGATCCAGTACCGGTCGTCCGGCCTCGCGGCACAGCTTCAGTCCCTCGGTGCCCAGCGCCCAGGCGGCGGCCGGGTCGCTGGACAGGGTGAGCTGCCCGCGCACCACGATGGCCAGCGCCCTGGACCCGGGCCGGGACCCCGGTCGTGATCCAGCGCCAGGGAACGAGCGCAGCCACTCGCCGCCCTCGCCGAACGTCCCCCAGACGATCCAGCACGGGCTGACCGCGGCGCAGATCCGCAGCCCCGCCTCGGCGTCGCCCTCGCTCCAGGCACCAGTTCAGGATCTGGATCACGTTGCCCGCGTCGACGTCGTAGCGGCGGAAGACGTCCACCCGGTCCGACCACGAGGCCTCGATGCGGGCCATCCCGAGCGCCAGGTTGTGCTCGGCGGTCCTGATCGCGTAGTCGCGGAACCCGATCCGGAACGCCGCCGCCTCGTCAGGCCTGGGCCAGCCGCAGCGCCGCGTACTCCCTGATCGTGTCCAGCATCCGGTACCGGGCCTGGCCGAGCAGCTCGGGATCGAGCACGACCAGCGACTTGTCTACCAGCGCGGCGGTCAGGCCGAGCACCTCCGCAGGCCAGGATCTGCCGCATCGGCGCACCACCTGCTCGGCCATCTCCAGCGACCAGCCAGCTGAAGATCGACAGCCGCCAGAGCAGCGCCCGCTCTTCGGGCCGGTGAGCAGCGTCGCATAGCTCCACTCGATGGCGGCGCGCAGGGTGCGCTGCCGGGCGGCGCGGCCGACCGGTCGCCCGCGGTCAGCAGCGCGAACCTGTCGTCAGCCGGGCGGCGATCTGCTCCACCGACAGCGCCCGGACCCGGGCCGCGGCCAGTTCGATCGCCAGCGGCATGCCGTCCAGAGCCCGGCAGATCGCGGCTGATGGCGCCGACGTTGTCCGGGCCGACGGCGAAGCCGGGCTTGGAGGCCGCGGCCGGTCGGCGAACAGCCGGACCGCCTCGTAGCGCTCGGCGCCCAGGGCGACGCCGTCCGGAGTCGCGCACTGCCGGGGCCACCGACAGCGGCGGCACCCGCCAGATCGTCTCGGCCGCGACCCGACGGCGGCTCCCGGCTGGTGGTCAGCAGCCGCAGCCCCGGCGCGCTGGCCAGCAGCCGTCTTGAAGCAGACCTGCGCGCACGCGTCGAGCAGGTGCTCGCAGTTGTCCAGGGCCAGCAGCATCCGGCGCGGCCGCAGCGCGTCGCCCAGCGTCTCGAGCAGCGGGCGGCCCGCCTCCTCGGTGATCCCGATGACCGCCGCGATGCGCGAGACCACCAGGTCGGGCTGCCGCAGGTCGGCCAGCTCGACAATTAGTCCGTCAAGAACTCGGCCGCGACCGAGGAGCAATACGTAACT
>ERZ1370068.11150-contig-9790_pt1 | contig 59423 bp, 108 predicted proteins | sample MGYA00561227_ERZ1370068 | MGnify/ENA primary metagenome ERZ1370068 (study PRJEB38410, sample SAMEA6850437) | metagenome | study: Metagenomic assessment of the ecological functions of the soil: analysis of the soil microbiota associated with the... | reverse complement strand
GTATTGCTTCGTTCGGTTACGTATTGCTAGATCGGTGACCGGCAGGTCATAGTTGTGCTCCGTGGCCAGAGCGAGCGCGCTGGACGCCATCGGTGACCGTATCGCACTCAAACCCCTGCTTTCGAAGGAGATCCGCAGGTAGAACTGGGGAACGTCTCTTCATCGTCAGCAAGTGAGGGATCCTGCCGCGCATCGTCATGAGTAATCTCCCTGCTTTATCGGGTCCCGAGCGGCAACCGCACCACGAACTCCGTGCCACCTTCCGGAACGTCAGGCGATTTCCACGTGGCCGCCCGGGGCGCGTGCACCGAACGGCGGACCAGCGAGAGACCGAGTCCCATCCCCCCGGTCCTCGTGCTTTGGACGGCTTGGTGGTGAAAGAATGGTTCAAAGATCCGCTCCTGGATCTCCTGCGGGAATCGCCTGGTCCGCCGTCTTTGACCCGAAGCGCGAACATCCCGTTTTCACGCCGCGGCCGTCACCGAAACAGTTCCCCCTTTCGGGAGGCTTCGACCGCATTCTGAATCAGGCTATACAGTGCGCCGGCAGCAACGGCGCATCGGAAGCTGTACGACTCGTGGAGGCGCCCTGCAAGTCCGCCTTGATGCTCACTTTGGAATCGCGATTGACCTGCTCCAGGAGGGCCACCGCATCGCCGACCACGCTTAGGAATGGATGTTTCACGCGCCCCGTCGGTTTCCGGGCGGTAGGTCTCGTAGAGCTGGCGGGTTACGCCGGCGATCCGGCCGATTTCCCGCTCGATGGCGCCGGCATAAGCTGTGATGCGGGTGACTCTCGGGGACCGCATCCTTGATGAGCAGGAAGGAGTTCTGGATGCCGGCCAGCGGGTTTGTTGATTTCGCCGCGCCACGCGCGCCGCCAAAGCCGACCCATGGTCGAGAGCGACTCCAACCTCACGCAGCTGGTCTTCGGCCTGCTTGCTCGCCGTGATGTCCCCTCCCTCGGCCAGGGCTGCAAAACGCCACCGCCCCTCGGCATCCACGCAGTCGTGGGTGAGGGAAGAAAGTCGATGATGGCGTGGCGGCCCTCTCCGACATCCAGCTCCATCTCCTTCCGAGGTGGTCTTGCCGTTTCGGGCCTCGGCGAAGGACTCCCGCAAGAGCTCGCGCACTGGCGTGGGACTGTTCACCGCCAGATCGCGGTGTCCCGGAAGCGGCACTCCGCGCAGTTCCTCGACGGTGTGCACCGAGAAATCCAGCGCGGTACGATTGGCCTCCAACACCCGTCCTTCCAGGGTCCAGCGGCTTCTGCGGCTGGTAGGCGCTGTCGGAAGCAGGCTCTGCGAACCGCCGTTCACTGGCTTCCGGGACTCCCCGTCGGCCCAGTTTCCTGCTCGGGTGACGTCCCGCGCTGATTCCCAGGACCCGAAGCGGCACCCCGGTCGGAGCCCGTTCTACCACAACGGCCCCACGACTCGGTGACCCAGTGCCAGCCACCGGGGTAGAACTGTGGATCCGATATTCCGCCTCGAAGCTTTCGGTCTTCCCCGCGAGGGTGGTCCGCCATGGCGGCCTGCACCGCTGGGCGATCATCCGGATTGATGAGCGACATCCAGCTGTCGACTCTCGCCGGGAACTCCGACCGGGCCGTACCCCAGATGCCGCCAGAGCCCCGCGCTTCTGATCGCCGCGCCACATCGGCACGTCCCACCCAGATTCCGCTCGCTCGCGGTCTTCCAGGCAGAAGATTGGAGGCAGAACCCGTTCCACCGGGCGCGCGCAGTGACCAGGTCGCCAATTTGGCCAGCCGTACCGTCAGCGGCAGGAGAGGAGCGGGTCGCCAACGGCCCCGCTAGAGCAGGAGCAGATCGGGCAGTCTCGAGTGAAGCCGCTGCAAAGCGTCTCCTGGGCGGCGCCAACCTGGAGCTGCCAGTTGAAGATCCCCGAGCCTGAACGCAGAGCGAGTCCCATGAGATTGCGGGATCTTCGCCAGGAGGCTTTCGCGGGAGGTCAGGAGGAAGCCCCTTCGCGTTGAGGATGGTAAAGGCACACACCCCTCGCCGGGTTGTCCGGCACTGGCCCGAGCAGCACCTGCGAGCGTCGAACACGCCGAGTACGTGGCCCGCTGCACCCGTTCGGCGCACAGACCGGCACCGCGACGCCGAAGGTGCGTCCCTCCGTTCCATGGCGAAGCAAGCTATGGTGGCGGAGTACCATGATATCGCGGGCGGAGCTCCGCCCAGCGCGGCTCTCGTAAGGCCGCGCCCAGCTGGGAGCGCAAAGGTGTCGGCGTCGAACGACCGGGGGCGCCACATAAGTGACCTTCGCGGCCGAATCGGTCCGCGCGATTGCGAGCAAGCCCGTCGATATCCCGGGGTGATTGCCACCGTACTGGTGGACCAGTTGACCGACTGCGGTCTGGGCGGCGAAAGCTGAACCGCGAAGCTCGACCGAGGAGCCGGGTCCCGGTTGCTGTTTCTTGAATCTCCGTCGCGCAGTGCGCGCGATGGTAGCCTATTTGGGCCGGATCGTCTTCGTAGATGATGAGCGCTCGCCAGAGAAAATCGTGACCAGACACCCCGCTCCAGCCGACACCGGCACCCAGTGAGCCCCGATCTGCGGCGACAGGGTCCGCGCTCCAGGCGATCAAGACCAAGCAGGAGCCGCCGATCAGGGAGCCGATGAGTCTGCGGCGAGGGAGCCAGCCAGGGGAGACCGACGCCTCCTGGTTGAGGTTCCAGATCCCAGTGGTGAGCAGGATGCCCAGGGCGGCGACCACGACCTGTCGAGTGCACCGGCCGGCAGGCGACCGCGATGAGGGAAACCAGTGAGGGCGAGCGTGAGGAGGCCGGCAGCCAATCAGCAGCATGGCGCTGGCAATGGGCACGCCCGCACCCGGTGAGGTCGGGCCTGTGGAAGGGTCCCCCTCCGCCGATGATGGGATTGATCCCGATCGACGCCGGTGCCTGCGCGAACGCCGCCACGGCGACCACCAGGCACCGGCGGCCCCCAGCGCACCGCAATCCGCTTGCACTGACCAGGGCCACGGTCTGGGCAAGAAATTTTGAGGCTCCAGCCCGTGACAAGGGAGAGGGCGAGAATCCCCTGACCGACTCCTTAAGAGTCTGAAATCCCGGGAGGGAGACCGAGGGCGCCAGTCGCCCCAGCAGGACGAAAGCCGCAGCGACTCGGCCGGCCCACCTAACCCGGCTGTCGGGTACCAGGGCATCAGCATCGAAACCGTGACTAATGGCTTCCAGTGCATCATTCATTTCACCACATTCATAAGTCAGATTCCGGAAAGACAAAGGCCCGAACGAAACTCTCCGCGGCAGCGAAACAGCTCGGTATTCAGGCCTTCGACTCGAGAGGCTTCCGCCCCGCTCGACAAAGGCGACCCGGGCCGCACCTGGGCCCATGCGACCCGGCAGAAGTCCCGAGTGAGCATGTTATCATCCGGCAGGGGAGGGCCCGCAAGCGACGTCGGCGGCACCGTCCACGCCGGTATACTCAATCAAACTCATGCATCCGCTCGCCGGCCAGCCCGCGCCCGCCCAGCTGCTCATCGACGTGGCGCGGCTGGAGCAGCGACGTGCTACGAGCAGGCACCCAACCTCCGGAGGATCCGGCTCAGCGCGTGAGCTTCGGGACGAGCGGTCATCGCGGGCCCCTCCTTCGACGGCACCTTCACCGAAGCGCATGTGCTCGCCATCACCAGGCAATCTGTGAGTATCGGACCGGGACGCGGGGCATACAGACCGCCTTTTCTGGGGAAGGATACTCCACGCGATTTCGCAGTCCGACCGAGCGGACCGCGCTTGAAGTGCTCGCGGCGAACCCATGTTGATGTGGTGCTGCAGCGGAGGGACGGGTTCACGCCAACGCCCGTCATCTCGCGCGCGATCCTGGCATGGAACTCCTCCGGGCCGGCGGACACAGCAGCAGTGAAGCGGTGCGCCTCGCAGATGGGATTGTCATCACCCCTCTCACAATCCACCGTCCGATGGCGGGATCAGAAGTACAATCCCGCCCAATGGCGGCCCTGCCGACACCACGGTCACCCGCTGGATCCAGGACCGGCCAACGTGCGCTGCCCGGGACGAGAACCGCGGTGTCAAACGGGTGCCGTACGAGCAGGCGCGAAGCGCACGCACCACGCGGCATGGTGACCTCGTCGCGACCTATGTGGCGGATCTCGCCAACGCGATCGATCTCGAGGCGATCGGTGCCGCCGGGACTCAGGATCGGGGTGGATCCGCTGGGTGGGGGCGTCGCTGGGATGACTGGGGCCCGATCGCGCGGAGCAGTATGGCCTGGACCTGACGGTCACCAATACTCGAGGCTCGATCCGACGCTTCAAGTTCATGAGCGTGGATCACGACGGCAAGATCAGGATGGACTGTTCCAGCCCTGGGCCATGGCCAGCGCTGGTGCGGCTCAAGAGACTCGCTTCGATGTCGCCTTTGCCACCGATCCGGACGCCGGACCGCCATGGGATCGTGACCGCTCCGCCGGGTTGCTCAATCCCAATCACTTCCTCGCCGTCGCGATTCGCTATCTCCTCGGTTCCCGTCCCGGATGGGGACAGCCAGGCCACGGTTGGAAAGACCGTCGTCGACGAGAGCGCACTGGTGGATCGGGTGGTGAGCGGCGTGGGACGCCGCTCGTTCGAAGTGCCGGTCGGCTTCAAGTGGTTCACGCCGGGACTCTTCGACGGAAGCTGCTGCTTCCGGAGGTGAAGAGCGCGCGGCGCGAGTTTTCTCAAGCGATCCGGGATGGTGTGGACTACCGACAGAGGACGGGACTGTTGCTGGGACCATCGCGGCGGAGATCACCGCGACCACCGGAAAGGATCCTGGGGAGCACTATCGCGGAGTTGACCGCCATGTATGGGGCACCGGCCTACACCCGGATCGACACGCCCTGTACTCCAGCGCAGAAAGCGGGATTCAAGAAGCTCACCGCAGGCTCGGTGACCGCGGGATCCATCGCGGGAGATCCCATCGAGTCCCGCCTCACGACCGCTCCCGGCAATGGCGCGCCAATCGACGGCCTCAAGGTCACCACCCGGCACGGCTGGTTTGCCGTCCGGCCTTCAGGTACCGAAGACATCTACAAGATTTACGCGGAGAGTTTCCGTGACGAACGCCATCTGGCGCGCATAGTGGAGGAGGCCCGGGATCTGGTGGAGCGCGCTCTCGCAGTAGCCTGAAATCCATCATCTTGCCCCGCCGCGCGAGGTCGGTGATACGCTCGGCGGCTCGGAAGGCCAGCGCCTGAATCGTCATCGTTGGCTGGCCCCTGCCCGAAGTCACGAAGCTGCTGCCATCCACCATGAAGAGATTGGGAACGTCGTGCGCGCGGTGGTCGCGATTGACCACCGACGTCGCCGGATCGTTGCCCATGCGACCAGAGTGCCCAGCAGATGAACCTGGGGGAAGGGAGCCGGACCCGGCGCGTAGGTCCAGCGTTCCACCGCACCCGGCCGCCTCGAGCAGCTCCAGCGAGCGGGCCAGCAAGTATTCCGACAGCCGGCGATCGTTGGGATGTTCCGGAAGGTCATCTGCAGGGCAGGAAGGCCCCAGTCATCCTTCAGCGACGGATCGAGTGAGATGGTGTTCGACTCTACCGGCAGGGAAGTCGGATGGCCCAGCGCATACGCGGTGTGGTTGAAGCGCTGGTGCAGCCGGTGCTTGAAGTCGGAGCCCCAGCGATCAAACCCATCTCCTGACCATAAAGTGCAAAGGCGACCGGCTGGAAGTCGAACCTGATGTCGATACCTCCGCCACCCGAGATACCGAGTGACTCCGGCAGCTCGTAGAAATCCTGGATGACTCGGGTATCGACCACGCTTCGGTAACCGTTCACTGCCTTCTCGAAGCGTCCAGCGGCGAAGCAGCCGCTGTTGAGACATCGAGTTGCGCCCTACTGCGCCGCTGCTGTTCGCGAGACCCCGAGGGAACGTCCCTGACCGTGAGTTCAGGAGTAAGCGCGGTGTCTCCGCGCCGTTGGCGCAGAGGATGACAGCGCGCGCGCTTGCTGAAGAGACTTCTTTCCGGTCGCGGTTGAAGTACCTGACTCCGGTCACCCGGCCGCGCCGATCGATCTCGACTTTCCGCACGTAACTGGAGGGCCGGATCTCGCAGCGTCCGGTGCGCGACGCCGCCTCGGGTATCATGGTGACCAGGGTGCTCGATTTCGCCTCCATCTCGCATCCAAAGTTCTCGCAGAATCCGCAGTGGACGCAGGCGGCGCGCCCGCGATAGGGCTGGGAGAGAATGGCCATCGGAGAGGGAAGGCGTGCCAGCCCAGTTTCGCCGCTCCGCGCTCCATCAGTACGCCCTTGGACGTGATGGGTAGCGGCGGGAGGGATACGGCTTGCTGCGCGGCGGATCGAAAGGGCTGGCACCGGCCCTGGCCCGACACGCCGATCTCCCACTCGACCCGGGTGTAGTATGGCTCCAGGTCGGCGTAAGTCAGCAGGCCAGTCGGCGAGCGACGCTCCTGGCACCGTACCGCGCCGGCTGACTTCTACGAAGTCGATCTCGTGAAAGCGCCAGTAATTCCCGGTGAAGTGAACCGTTCCCCGCCTACGCATTGGCCATAGAGTGCCGCGGGGCGGACTTGTCCCCCGTCGCCTTCGGACCCGCGGGAGGCGATTCGGTTGCCGCTTGTGGTCGTTGGTCAGCGCGGCATTCATGGTCGCCAGCTCGTCGTGGTGCGAAGTCTTTGGTGCGCAGCCAGGGACCTGCTCCAGCACCACGATGCTGAATCCCGCCTTTGACAGCTCGCCGCGCCATGACTCCACCCGCGGCGCCGGCACCCACGATCACAAAGTCCACCTGATCGGTGGGACGCCAGCGTCTAGACATCGTACTCCCCGAAGGGCGGCTGCCAGGCGAAGCGATCCTCGAATCCAATCAATTTCCAGCCGACCTTGTCGCTGTTACCGCCATAGGCCGGGTCGGCGAACATTCCCGTCATCGTCGCCACCAGGGCCGCCTCGAAAAGTCGGATGGCGTGGCCTCGAGCGTCCCGCATGAGCGCGAGCTGGTCCGCCGACTTCAGATCCGCAAAGTCCTTCACCTCCGGGTGCCGCTGTCGTGCCGCCAGATCCAGCTCCTTCAATCCTTCCTGAAACAGGACTCGCTGCCCTTTGGCGAAGGTACCAAGCGACTGGTCGATGAAGCGGACCACGTTCGCCTCCCGCGCTCCGGGAAGGTCATCACTTGGCAGGAATTGGGCGGTGAGGGCGTCGAGCGCCCGTGCTTCCGCGGGAGTGAGTACGGTCAGCTGAGCAGGGGTAGACTGGAGCGCCGCGCGAACTGCCTGGCGGAGCTGACTCAGGTCGGCACCGAGCCAGACGGCGCCTGCGCTGGTGACGCGCGCCGGCGAATGCGCGACGGGAGAGGGGGCATGGATTGAGGGATTGAGGGATTGGGGGACTGAAAGGGATGTGGGGATGTTTGGATGTTTGGATGTTTGGATTGGGGTGTGTGGGATGTCCGGAGAGAAGGACCGATTCGCGTCTCAATCGCCGACTCCAAACGCCAATGCCACATCCCTCAATCCAAACATCAAACATCCCCACATCCCTCAATCAAATCACCCGGTCACTTCCGCCGTCCACCGGCACCTGGGCACCGGTTGTCTTGGCAAAGGCAGGGCCGGCCATCGCGCAGACCAGGGCGGCGACGTCCTGAGAAGTCACCACGACGCCGAGCAGGTTGTTGCGCTTGTATTGATCGACCGTCATGCCGTAGTTCCGCGCCCGGGCCTCGAGCACATCCTGGGTCCACGCCGCGGTGTCGAAGACCGCGTGCGGATGGAGGATGTTGACCCGGATACCGTCCTTCGCCAGCTCGAGCGCCGCGACCCGCGCCAGCTGGGTCAGACCGGCCTTGGCCACGGAATAGAGCACCGGCACCCGGCCCCGAGCGGGCACGTTCTTCGATGCGTTGACGATGATGGTCGGATCGAAGCCCAGCTTGAGATAGGGGATCACCAGCTCGAGGAGCGTCCGGTGGCTGGTGAGATTGAGCGAGAGGCTCTTCTCCCAGTTGGCGTCGCTCAGGTCTTCCAGCCGCTCGCTGGGAGAGAAGATGCCGGCGTTGCTGACCACGATATCGAGCCCGCCGAACTGCCGGATCGCGGCTTCGACCGATTCCTTGAGCGCCGCGGCATCGGTGACGTCGCAGGTGAGACCCACCAGCCCGGGCTTCTTGAGGACCCGAGTCACCGCCGGATTGATGTCGAGCCCCGTCACGGCGGCTCCCCGCCGGTGGAGCATCTCGGCGGTGGCGAGGCCGATGCCGCTCGCTGCACCGGTCACCAGAGCGATTTTCCCCTGGAACGGAAGAGGAGTGCCTCCGGCTTTGAGGCTTGGCCTGCTCCAGCTCCCAATACTCGACCTCGAACAGGTTGTCTTCGGGCAGGGGCGCGCCAGCCTCCCAGCGCCTCGGCCCATTGGATGGCGCGTCCGGTATGGCGACCGATGTCGGCGGCAACGGCGGCATCCCGGGCACTTGGTCCCAGCGCCACCGTGCCCACTCCGGGCCATACCACCCAACGGGGCGCCGGGTCCAGTGGGGTCATTCCCGACTGGGCATGGCGGGCAAAGTATTCCCGGTACGCCGCGGCATACGCCTCCACCGAGGCTTCCTGTTCCTCCATTCAACACCAGCGGCGTCGGTTTCGTGCGGATGACATGGTCGGGCGTGAGGGGCCACGGCCGGCGATCGATGAAATTTCCGGTTGCCCGGCAAATCCCGCAGCCTCGGCACTGTCATCGAGTGTCGCGATCATCGGCCCGCCCGCGTCAGTGAGACCGCGCGGCGCAGTCGAGCCAGTTCGAGCTCCACGCCATTGACGCCGTGGACCGATGTGGAGGTGACTCGGCGGACCGCGCTCCACGCCTTCTTGTCCTGGAGATAGTCTTCCGCCATGGTTACCAGCTGGATCATCCGCTCGTAACTGCTGTGGGCGTCGTTCCCCAGCTGAAAATTCCGTGATGCAGCAGGACCATTCCTTCATAGCGGGACCAGTCCAGCCCCGGCTCAACTCGAAGACCTTTCGCGCCAACACGAAGCCGGGCATGACGTAAGGCACTACCAGCACCCGGTCTCCCGTAGATCTCGCGGATCCGTGCTTCTCCGCCGGGCGTGTTGCTCACCGCCACGACCGCGTCGGCGTGGGTGTGGTCGACGAAGGTGAAGGGGATGATGGCGTGGAGAATCGCCTCGACGGATGGCGTCAGGGCACCGGGGTCCGTCATCGCGGCACGCTGGGCCTGGACCATTTCGGTATCGGTGAGCCGCGCGAGCTCGAGCCATCCTCATCAGGACCTGAAGCCGCACCGGTGCGAATCCCGCCGCCTGGATGGTGGCCAGATCCCAGCCGCTCCCCTTGATGTAGAAGCAGGTCCTCCCGATCTCCGAAGAGGTTCGTCGCGCTCGTCTTTACGGAGGTGTTGCCGCCCCGTGGAGAACGAGGGAAGGTTCCTGTCCCAGTAGGCGTGAGGTGTAGACCCGGAGCCGGAGTGGATCACCCTCACATCCGTGGGCTTCTTTGTCGTTCCAGAGGCTCTTCATGGACGCCAGGTTCCCTTTGCGACTGCGGGCACGAAGGAATCGAGGCCTCGAGGTGGGAAATTCACCGTGCGGTCCCTGCTCGGCGCTCATGTATGCCGCCATGAGCAGCCGGACAACCTGGAGACCGTCGTCGAAGGTTAGGCGGGGTGACTCTTTCCCTGAAAGAGCCCGAACGAAGTGGCGGTTCTCTGCCTCGTAGCCGTATAGCGAGGCCTCGTTCGCCACGACCGGCATCTGTCCGGTCTCGGCATTTTGCTTTCTCGACCAGGTCCTCGCCGGCCTTGCCCTTTACTTCGCGGCTGAAGAAGACCTTGAGCCCGGCATCGAGACTGTTCCACGACATCGAGTACTCCGGCCCGAGTAGTTCGGCGGAGAGCCTGAGACCCGGACCCACGAAGCTCCACGAGGTGGTTGCTTCTCCCAGGATCTCCTCCCCACTCTCCGTTTCAAAGGCGATGGTGATGCTGGCAAAGTCCTCGGCGGGATGTTTGGTGTAGTCCACCGCTTTTCCCATCGTCCTTTGCAGCCGCTTGGCATACTCCGGCCGGGTCCATTTGAGGCTCGCGATATGGCCGGTGATGCGCACCGGCTTGACGCTGCTGAGCGGAGACCCCGGCTTGGTCAGGAGGAAGTGTACCACCAGCGCCGAGTGGCACATCATGTCATTCAAGACGCCGCCGCCCTGCAGCTTGCCCTGCCAGAACCAGGGGCTGTGAGGACCGCTGTGCTCTTCCGCCGCGCGGGCCGGGTAAGGCCTCCCGGTGAGTGAGGCGCCTCGTCCCCACAGCAGCGCCTTGCCCTGTTCTACCGGTGGAGCGAATACCTGGTTCTCGAGGTATCCATGCGCCAGACCGGCTCGCTTGACGAGTTCAGTAACCCGTTTGGCCTCGGTGACATTGCGGGCCAGCGGTTTTTCGCACGCGACGCCGCGCAACTCGGCGTGACCCCGCATGATGGGGTCCACGATTTCCTCGATGTTTTCGATCCGCGCGTGGTTGGCGCCGCAGAGCCAGATCGCATCGATGGCGGGATCGGCGACCATCTCGCCGATGGAGCCGTAGGGTCTGGCCTGGCCGATGTCCAGCCGCCGGGCGGTGGCGGCACCTTCGGCGGCGTGCTTCGGGTTGGGACTCCACACGCCCAGCACGTTGGCGTCGCGAACACCCTGAAGGCGAGCATGTGAAAGCGGGCGTTGAACCCGCTCCCGATGAATCCGATTCCGAGGGGAGGCATTGCTTGAATCTCTCGCTGCGCCGCTGCTCTCGGTAGGGCGAACGCCTAGTATTTCACTCCCAACCGGGCGAGGCCTCCGGGGACAGCCATGCCACTCCGGAACGACGGTGTTACCGAGGTAACGCAGGTCCTCGACACCCATCTTGCTGAGTAGAACCCGGAGGCGGTAAGATCCGGATCCGGTTGAAGAATTCGACGCCATGGCTCAGTTCCGGTCGGGCTCGCTCCGGCCAGGCGATGTCATCCAGAACGGTATGGCGCCGGGCGTCGGCTACAATCCACGAAGGTCTTTCGAAGCGCTCCCGGCACTCATTGTCGAGCCAGGCCAGGCCACCGCGTATCGGCTCCTGCATGTCGGCCTGATCGTTCAGAATAAAGTCCATGAACTCCGGCACGCCGGCATCGGTGGCGCTCCCCGAGCGCTCATCCCTGGGGATGATGAGGTCCACGAGGATTCTGACGGTTTGCCATTCGTGGGGCGTGAAGAAAACCGGATCGTAGGTGGTAGCGGCGGCAACGCGTGCGCAAATGCGGTGGCACGGCGGACCAGATCCGGCGATAGTCCGCCGCCACCAGCGGGATACCCGCCAGCAGCTGGACCGCGCTTCTCCGGCTGATCGGATGCCCGGGTCGTTCCGACGTCACAATGCGCCCCTGCCTTTCTCTGCCGGACGATGTAATCGCTGGCGCGCATGGACAGAGCCAGAATCGTCCAGGTCGGGTTCTTGTCCGCCTGGGAGACGAAGGGCCCGCCATCGGTGACGAACAGGTTCTTCACCTCATGGGTCTGGCAGTATGGGTTGAGCGCCGAGGTGGAAGGATCGTTGCCCATCCGGACGGTACCAAGCTCGTGGAATGATCGAGCCGCCTTTGGCGATCCCGTAGCCCTTCTCCTTAGGCGGCATCGGATCCTGAACGTGGCCACCCATCTGCTCGATCAGGCTGCGGAAGGTCTGCTGCATGTGCCTGACCTGGTTCCGCTCGTAGTCGGTCCACTTCCAGTGGAAGCGGAGCACGGGAATGCCCCAGCGATCCTACCACGTCGGGGTCGATCTCGCAGTAGCAGTGCTCATTGGGAATCTGCTCTCCCCGACCGGAGAATCCGATCGTGGCGCCATAGTATTTCCGATAATCGGCCTTGAGTTGTTTTCCCATACCCGCCGCCAGATGGATAACTCTGGATTCCGTCCATGGACCCATAGGACGGAGCGCCGAGTCCACCCCAGATCTCGATGTGGTAGCCGCGGGGGAAATCGAGACTCTTGTTGTCCAGCCACCACGGCATGTAGAGATGGGCGCCACCGACCCCGTCTTCGTTGTGGGGAACGTGATCCACCATCGCGGGGATGAAGCCGGAGACGTCGGTGCCGGTGGTGATCGGTGAGGTACTTACCCACCACGCCGCTGCCAGTTGGCGAGTCCCTGAGGAAAGCTGGATGACCTCGAGTTGAGCAGGATGCGCGCGGACTCACAGGCGCTGGCGGCGAGCACGATCACCCTGGCGCGGACTCGCTGTTCGCTGCCATCCGCCCGGTTGATGTAGAGCACACCGTCGGCCCGCCCGTTCTTGTCCAGCGTTACCTCCGTGCCATCGCGCCGGTGACCAGAGTCAACCGGCCCGAGGCCAGCGCCGGGAGGATCAGTACGTTGGGTGAAGTAAAGTTCGCGTTCACCGCGCAGCCCCGGTGGCACTGGCCGCAGTAGTGGCAAGCCGGACGGCCATTGAGGGGCTTGGTAAGAATGGACAGCCGCGAGGCGATGCAGGGAATCTTCAGCCGGTCCGAAGCACGCTTGACGAGAAGCTCCCAGCAGCGGGGACGGGGAGGCGGAAGGAAGATGCCATCGGGGTGGTTGCGCAGACCCTCGGCGCTGCCGAACAACCCGATCAGACGATCTACCTCGTCATACCACGGCTTCAGGTCGTCGTAGGAGATCGGCCAGTCATCGCCCAGGCCGTCAAGCGTGCGGTGGCGGAAATCGTCGGGGCCGAATCGCAACGAAATTCGGCCCCAGTGATTGGTGCGTCCGCCCAGCATACCGGAGCCGAAACCAGTCGAATTCGGTGCCCTCGGCCCGGGTGTAGGGCTCTCCCGGCAATTCCCAGCCACCCAGGCCCGCATCGAACTCGCCGAAAGCGCGCTCCTTGTGTGCTCATGCCCCGGCGGGGTGATTCGTGAGCCCACTTGAGCATCGCCGAGTCTCTTGGCGTTGTCCCACATGGGCCCGGCCTCGAGCATGATCACGCTGGCGCCGGCCCTGGTCAGGACGTGGGCGGCCATTCCGCCGCCAGCACCTGGAGCCGACGATGACAGACGTCGTAGGTCTCGTTCTCTGGATTGGTGGACATTCAGAGAATTGAAGATTGAAAGATTTCAGATTGAAGAATTGTGCCCCGACTGGGCTCATTGGAATGTCAACTGATGCAGGCAGTCGGTCAATCTTCAATCTGAAAATCTGCAATCTTCAATTCTCGCCCCTTGTCCCGTCTGTCACTTCAGAAATCCCGCTCGCCCCGCCGGCCATAGCGCGGCGTGCCCCGTTCACCACATTCGCGGCATGAGCAGACGTCGCTGGCAGTTGCTTCTCGGGGTCTTCGCGGTCTTCACCTTCGCCGGCCTGTCGAAGTTTGCCTATTTCCACCTCGACGACCTGGCCCGCGGTCATGACTACCCCTATCAGGCCCGGCTCATCGAGGAGCTGACCGGCGCCTACTCGATGGCGCTGGTCTTTCTGGTGCTGGTCTGGGTGGTGAACTGCTGGCCCTTGGAGAGGGACAACTGGCCCCGCCGGCTTCCGGGATATGCCTTGCTGGTCGTCGTTGCCGCTCTGGTCCATACGACGCTCGTGTGGGGTAGTCGCTTGATCCTCTTCCCTCTGGCCGGCCTCGGTTCCTACGACTACGGCATCATGCGGTACCGCTACCCGATGGAGTTTGCGATTAACGGACCCAATGTGGTCGTCCTGATCGCGGTCCTCCATGCCTGGCGGTACTACCGCCGGTCCAGGCAGCGCGAACTCGAAACCGCTCCAGCTCGCGGCCGAGCTCAACCGAGCCCGACTCGAGCGACTCGAAGCCCAGCTCCAGCCGCATTTCCTGTTCAATACCCTGAATGCCATTTCCTCGCTCATGTATCGCGATCCGGAAGCGGCCGATCGCATGCTGGGCCGGCTGGCTGACCTCCTGCGGCTCACCTTCGCCCGGGCGCCTGAGCCGGAGGCGCCATTGCACAGCGAGCTCGAATGGCTTGGCTGGTACCTCGAGCTCATGCAGCTGCGATTCGGAGGGCGACTCAGTATCCGGCAGGAGATTCAATCGGAGACTCTCAACCTCGCCGTGCCCCGGCTCATCCTGCAGCCGCTGGTGGAGAACGCGCTGCGCCATGGGGCGGCGAAGCGGGCGGGTCCCGCCGAGGTGATGATTACCGCTTCCCGCCTGGGTGAGAGACTGCGGCTCTCCGTCGTGGATGATGGTCCGGGCGTGCACGATCCCGATCGTGCGGGACAGAACGGAGTTGGACTCTCCAACACCTCGGAGCGTCTGCGGGTGCTCTATGGGGAAGCGGGGCGGTTCTCGTTGAGCAATCGACCGGAGGGGGACTGGCGGCGACGGTTGAAATACCGGCCCGTCCGATTTCGAGCGAAACGGACGATGACGCCGATTCGCACCGTCATCGTGGACGACGAGCCCCCTCGCTCGCGACAAGCCCGCGGCTTTCTCCCGCCATTCTGCGCTGGAGTTGGTAGGAGAGGCGGGAGACGGACTGGAGGCCGTGCGCACGATTGATACGCTCAAGCCCGAACTGGTCCTGCTGGATATCCAGATGCCGGAGCTGGACGGCTTCGAAGTCCTCGCGGCCGTGGAGCTGGAGCCGCTGCCCTACGTCATCTTCGTCACCGCCTACGATCACTATGCGGTCAAGGCCTTCGAACAGGGGCGCTCGACTACCTGCTCAGGCCGGTCGCGCCGGACCGGTTTGACCTGGCGATCGAGCGAGCCCGACACCAGCTGAGCAGCGGGCGGGCGCAGGACCTGGCGGATCGACTCGACCGGGCCTTGAGCAGACGGGCTCCCGACCGCGGCTGGAGCGCTTCCTGGTCAAGGAAGGGGACCGGTCTCGACTGGTGCCACTCCAGGAGATCGAGTGGATCGAGGCGGCGGGCAACTATCTCCAAGTTGCACGGGAGAGATGGAGTCCATCTCGTCCGCGGCACGCTCAAGCTGGTCGAATCGCGGCTCGCCCCGGCGCGCTTCGCTCGAATTCATCGCACGGTGATCGTCAATCCTCGATCGCATCCGCTACCTCGAGCCGTGGTCGCACGGTGATCAGCTGGTGGTGTTGGAAAGCGGGGCTCGGCTGACCCTGAGCCGCCGTTTCCGTGATCGGATGCCCGGCACCCTCGGCGAGCGCGCCTGAGAGCTCCCGCCTGTCACGCCGCTGAACCCGCCCGTCACCCAACATTGGTCTCTGGCAGCCCCGTCACCCATCGTGTGACTGTCCCTTTCGCGTCGAGCAGGCTGATGCGGATTCGATTCGATCATCCATGGCGGGCTCCTGGTGCTGGTCGCCCTCGCGGCTTCGGCGGTAGCCCTCCTGGTCTTGCGCGGTGGGCGTCGCGGCCCCGACGGAGAACTCGGGACCGGTCAGTCATGGAGCAGTTATGGCGGCGATCCCGGCGGCTCGCGTTACTCCTCGCTCGGCCAGATCACCAGGCACAACACCGGCCGGCTCGAAGTGGCCTGGACTCTATCGCACCGGTGACGCGAGCCACGACGATCACAAGGAAGGTCCCACGACCGGCTGCGGCCGGTGTCACACCGGGGAGAGCAAGTTCGAGGCGACCCCGATCATCGCGGAAGACCGGCTATACCCCAGCACCCCTCTGAATCGGGTCATCGCGCTCGAGCCGACCAGCGGTCGTGCAATTATGGCGCTACGATCCCCACCTCAAGCTCGATCTCGAACGGAACGAAGGCTTCGTTTCACGAGGCGTCGCGTACTGGCGCGATTCCGCCGCGGCGAATCGTGGTTCCTGCAGTAGCCGGATCTTCTTCGGGACCGTAGACGCCAGACTGGTGTCGCTTGACGCTGCGACCGGTCAACTCTGCGCCGATTTCGGCGAACGCGGTACGGTCCGCCCCGATGTCGGAGTCGGCCGGGTGCAGGAAGGGCAATACGGAGTCACCTCGCCACCCGCCGTCGTGGGTGATGTCATCGTGGTGGGGTCCTCCATCGGCGACAATCGTCGAGTGGATATGGAGCACGGACGGTGCGGGCTTCGATGCGCGAACCGGTCGCGAGCTGTGGGGCTTCGATCCCATTCCCCGCACTTCTGCCGACTCGGAATACCGCAATTGGGGAAAGAGGCAGCCGCGACGACCGGTGCGGGTAACGCGTGGGCCCTCTCTGTCCGCCGATCCGAACCTGGGCCTGGTCTTTGTTCCGACGGGCTCGGCGGCACCGGACTTTCTTCGCGGGCGAGCGACCGGGCGACAACAGGTACACCAATTCAGTCGTGGCGCTCGAGGCGAAGACCGGCAAGGTCCGCTGGAGTTTCCAGGTGGTGCATCACGACCTGTGGGACTTCGATGTCGGCTCGCAGCCGTCGCTCATCACGGTCCCCCGCGATGGGCGCGAGATCCCGGCTGTTGCAGTGGCGACCAAGATGGGTCACCTCTTCATCCTCGACCGCGCCACGGGTGTCCCTCTTCCCAGTCGAAGAACGCCCGGTTCCTGCCAGCGACGTCCCCGGGGAGCAGGCGTCGCCGACCCAGCCATTCCCGGTCCTGCCCAAGCCGCTCTTCCCACCCCAATTCACCCCCCGACGACGTGGGGTGTTACGCCGGGGGAGCGGAAGGCATGTCTCGCGGAGTTCGACCGATGCGAAGCGGCCCACTCTTCACGCCGCCCAGTCTCCAGGGCACGGTGATGTATCCCGGCTATTCGGGTGGCACGACCTGGGGCGGAGTGAGCTGGTCCCCCGAGCGACACTTGCTGGTGACCAACCTGGATGCGGATCCCGCTCTGGGTGAAACTTGAAGAGCGGGCCCCGGGCGACAGCAGCGGGAACCAGATCGGGACGCCATTCCGGATGAGCCGCGGCATGCTGGCATCGCCGAAGGGACTGCCAGTAACCGGCCGCCATGGGGGAGCCTGGTTGCGATCGATCTCACGACAGGAGAACAGCGCTGGCAGGTGCCGCTGGGTCGAATTCCCGAGTTCAAGTGGTTTCCTGGGCCGGGCGCTGGGGCTCGCCGGAACATGGGCGGCTCGATGGTGACAGCCGGCGGGCTGGTCTTCATCGGCGCGGCGATGGACAACTACCTGCGGGCCTATGATCTGGAGACCGGCAGCGAGCTCTGGAAGGGGGAAACTGCCTGCCGGCGGGCAGGCCACCCCGATGACCTTCGCCGCCCAGGGCAGGCAGTACGTCGTCATTGCCGCGGGGAAATGGCAACCTGGGAACCACCTTCGGGGACTACGTCGTTGCGTTCAGACTGCGGGGAGAAGGGAGAAAGTAGACAGGAGAAGGGGGATCGGAGATGGGAAGCCATTCTCCACGCATTTCCCTTCTCCCTTCTCCCGTCTCCCGTCTCCCATTCTCACCACCTGATCTCCCGCAGGAAGTCGTAACTCGCCCGAGCGAAACTGATCGGGTTGACCGGATCATCCAGCTCGGCGAAGTAATGGCGTACGCCGGCCTTTCCCGACGCAGACAGAATCGCCTTCCAGTCGAGCGTACCGGTTCCCACGCTGACCATGCTTCCGTCCTTCGCCATGTCCTTGAGGTGCAGCAGGTGGAATCGCCCGGGATACTTGGCGAAATAGGCCAGGGGATCCCCGCCGCCTTTGGTGATCCAGTAGAGATCCATCTCGAGCTTCACCACCTCGGGATCGGTCTCCTCCAGCAGGATGTCGTAACCCCGCAATCCGTCGATGTCGGCGAAATCGTAGTCCTGATTGTGATACGGCAACCAGATGATCCGCGCGCGCCGGGCAACATTGCCGGCCTGATTGAGCATCGCGGCCACCTGCCGATACCCGGCGGGAGTGCGGAACTCCTCGTCGATCCAGGGCAGACGAGGTACTTCACCTCCAGGATCTTGGCGTTCCCCAGCACCAGACTTCAGGTTCTCGCGCAGCGCGCTGAGGGGCACTATGAGCGGAAGGGGCACTCATGTGGGCCTTGTTCAGCGCGGCCCTGAATTCGGTGACCGTGCGCTGCCCCCATCCCGCCAACTCCACCTCGTCGAAACCGATCGCGCTGAGCTGGCGTAGCGTCCCGACCATGTCGACGTCAAATAGGTCGCGCACGGAATAGAGCTGCATGCCGATCTTGTCCAACTCACCGGCGCTCCCCAGCGTGCCAGGCCGCAACCCGGGAAAGGCCAAGGCTCCGGCGGCCGCGAGAGTGGTCCGGCAGAAATCACGACGTCGCATCATGAGGGAATGGTAACTCTCTGTGGAAGGCTGATCCGGAAACAGGCCCCGCCGAACGGAGAATCGATGACGGAAATCTGTCCTCCAAGCTCTTCCTCGACCGCCACCTTCACGGAGACCAGTCCCAGCCCGGTACCGTCAGGCTTTGAGGTGTAGAGCGGTTCGAAACCCGGTCTCGCATCTCGGGTGGAATGCCGGGACCGTTGTCATGGACCTCGAGGTGGACCTGCCCGTCGCTCTGCCAGAGCCGGATGTGAATCTTGCCGTTACCGTTCGTGGCGTCGGCCGCATTGAGAATCAGGTTCAGCATGATACGCCCCAGGGTGAGAGGGGCGAAAGTGCCACGAGCAGAGTCATCCAGGGCAAAAGGTGAATCGGCAGGCCCGCACCCGGGGATGAAGTTTGCGCGAAGCGAATTGACTCCTTGATCACCGGCGCCCACGGCCCGTTGTTTACCGGCGCGAGGGTCCGGGCGCCCTGGAGCAACAGGAGGCGGCGAGTGAGCTGGGTCAGCTCCTGCGACGCCTGCTTGAGATCGGATACAGCCGCCGCGCGCTCCTCCGTACTCATCGACGGATCCTCGAGCCAGGAGATCGCCGAGTTCGCGACCGAGAGGGTATTCCCGATGTCGTGCGCTACCGCCCCTGCGAAGACTCCAGCCATCGCCTTGCGGTCCGCGGTGATCAGGGTGTGCTCATTCTGCCGCAGTCGGTCCTCCTGGGCTGCGATGCGCTTTTGAGCAGCAAGAATGTCACCAGGTAGAACAGCGCCCCGGTCACCGCCACAAAGGTGAGACCCTTCGCGATTTCCATAAAACCGCCAGTTGGTGAACCGACCCCGCCCAGCGTTCCGCCAGACTGGTGGACCACTGGACGTACAGGCCGCAGAGCACGATGTAACCCAGCGCCACGGCCAGAGCGATGAGCCCGGGCCTGAACGCGTTGGGTCTCTTCGAGTTCTGGTTCACACCATGTAGCTCCTGGCCGGTTCCTTCTCCCGAAGAATCGGTCGTTCGATGGAGAACGGACTGATGTCGCTCTCGGTCCGACCTCGATCGCGAGCTCGCTCAGGATCCTTCCGATCACCGAAGCGAACTTGAAGGCGTGACCCGCTCCGATCGCGCCACGGTGATGTCGGGATGGCCCGGCACCCGGTCGATCACGAAATCGCGATCAGGCGTGAGGGTGTAGAGGCAGGTCTTCACATACAACACCGGCCCAGTGCGCCCGAGGCAAATACTTCCTGGTAAAGGCATCCACCCGCGCGAAGTTGTCGGGATCGGTGTCGAAGGTCCTGGTTTCCGGAGACACGGGCCGCCCACCGGCGTCCTGTGCAACTTTGGTGGCCGCCTCGCCCATGACCGGGAAACCGTAGAAGCAGGGATCATCCATCCAGATCCAGACCGGGAATCGGGCGGGATCGAACTCCCTCAGGTGCGGCGTCGAGTAGTAAGTGACCTGCTCCTGGGTCACCTCCAGCGGGAGCGGGTTGCCCAGCCACTCCAGCACCGTGTTGGACCAGGGCCCTGCGGCAACCAGGAGCCGGCGGCAGCGGTACGCCGTCTCGCCGGCGATGATTTCGACCTCGCCACCCACCGAGCGGACTCCGCTGACTGCGGCCTGCTCGCGCAGTGTCGCCCCATGCTCCCGAGCCAGTCGCTGATGCAGCGCGTCTGGCTCGCGCGGCCATCGCGATCCCGCCCTCCTGCTGAAACACTCCCTGCACCGATTCCGGGATGTTCCACTGCGGCCAGCGATACCGGATCTCCGCGGCATCCAGGTCTTCGAACGGCACCCCGGCGGCGCGCATGCTCGAGCGATAGGTATCGAGCGAGATCGCGGAACCGGCTGGCCCCAGATCGAGCCCTCCGGTCTTGAGCACGCAAGGTTGCTTCCCATCTTCCTCGACTCTGAGCCCAGCAGGAATAGGCCCGCTTGGCGAGTTCGACATAGCCCGGGGTGTGATAGGGAGAGCCGGATGATGCGCGAGTGGTCCTGCGACTCACCCCGTGAATGTCCCAGCTCGAACTGCTCCGAGGCCGAGGACATCGGGGCCCGCGGTACGCGAGGAGCCAATAGGCCGCGCCGGAGCCCAGGCTGCCGAGGCCGAGCACGATGTACTCGTAATCACGCTTCATGACGATGGGGCAGTATCGGCGCGTCCGGTGAGATAAGCCCCCGCCGCGCCCGCCACGGGGCGCATCACCCAGGCCAGCAGGATGGGCAAAGGCGATTGAGGAGCCGAGTGGTAGGCCCGAAGCATCGCAGGCAGAGCCATCAGAAGCGGAATCAGGAGCAGGAGTCCCACGGCGATTCCATGCGCCACCGGCCGATCGGGTGCCATCCGTCCGGCGATGTAGCTGCCCAACAGAGCCGGCAGAGCGCCGGCCAGGATGTAGAGCAACCCGATGGTTGAACTGCTCGAGGTTCAACACCCTGCTGGCGATGAGCCGCGGCCATAGCAGGAATCCCGCGGCAATACCGAGCAGCGCGGCCACGGCGGCGTCCTACCACGACTGCGCGCACACTCGCGCTCGTCATTCGGCCACCACCATGATCGTGCCAGTCTTGTCGATTTCGTGAACCAGCCGGATGATGGCACCGGAGCTCGGCTCGGTCGCGTGGTAGAGCCTGCCGTCCTTCATTCGCACCGACGCCTTCCTGCCCGGAGCCTCGATGACCATCGTGACCTTGCTCGTTTCATAACGCAGCAGGTCCTGGAGTCGGGACCAGTCCACCGTGGAATCCACCGTGGTGGGTGGCGGCGCGATGGTCACGGTTTCCGAGGCGCTATCAGGCGCTGAATCCGCGGCCTTCGCGGCGGACGTGGTCGTCGCCCTCGACTGGCACAGGCGGCAAGGAGCAGCAGCAGCGCCGGCTTACGGGTGTCCATACATCCCGACGCTGACTCCAGGTGCGGGGTAGCCGCCATAGCCGCCGTAGGGCCGCCGTATCCCGCCGACACTCCCCAACTCACACCGACGGTCGCTGCTGGCGCAGGCGGAGACAGCCAGGAGGGTCACGAGTGCCAACAGAAGCAATCCGCGAGACTTTGTCATGACTTGGGCTCCCAATATTGCAGCGCGATCACCGCGCCGGTCGGATCCTGGATCAAGGCTACCGTTCCATTCCTGAGATTGACCGATGGCGACACGATTACGTGACCACCGAGCGCCTCGGCCTGTCGCACCGCCTCGGCCACATCGGACACCCGGATGTATGGCATCCAAAGCGGTCTCACATCCTTGGCGAGCAGCTGGGTAATTCCGGCTCTGGGGCTGTCCTTCCGCGTCCAGCACGAACGTAGGGCCGGTCGAGATTGTCACTCGGGCGCGACTGGTACGGAGCGAGACGAGAGTAGAACACCACCGCGCTGTCCGGCTGCCGGCTCCAGAGCTCAGTCCAGAGCCAGCCGTTGAGGGCGGGCTCGTCGTCCAGTGGATCTCCCTCCGGCGCCCGCATCAGAACGAACGGCGCCTTCTCTGGGTCGGCCACGAGGGCAACCGGGCCACGGGCACCGAGGGTCTTGGGGCCCCAGAGCACCTTGCCACCCGCAGACTTCACGCTGTCTAACGCCACATACACATCGCGCACCGATAGCGAGGAGACCCACTGGGATTGGACCTTTTCGGCCTTCTTGCCCCGGCTGTCGAGAATGCCCGATGGGCCGCCCATTCTGAGAAATTACGATGTAGTGCTTTGCCGCCTCGCCGGCGTCCTTGAACTCCCATCCCAGGAGTTCGCCATAGAACTTCTGGGCCGCGTCGGGGTCGTTGGTGATCAGATCACGCCAGACAAACTTCCCAGGCAACCTGATATCGGTCGGCGTCTGGGTAATCGCCGGCTGCTTCGAGGCAGAAGCACAAGACAGCAGAAGGGCACCGACCAGCAACACCGCGAATAGCGGTGGCCAGGGTCGAGGGAACGTGGCCATGGACTATCCCTGAAGAAGACGGCCTGAAACGGTCTGTAATGGAGAATGTAGCAAGCGGGCGCCGCGATGCGCGAGATGGTCCTATGTGCTTAGGTCTTTGCACTGGTGTCCGGTTTCGCGAAGAAGGCGCCCAGCAGCGCGGTCAGGGTCAGGAAGGCCAGGCTCCCGCCGACTACCCACCAGCAGCGCTACCACCACCAGGCTGGCCGGCGATCCATTGGTTTCCGGGATTCTCGGGGGCAGCCACAACGCGAGGCCGAGCCCGAGCGCGAGCCCCACTGCGCTGAGGGTGAGTGATTCTGGAGCCGAGCCGCCGTCGAGTGCTCAGCCCGGGCTCGGGTGCGCAGGAAGATCGGCACGGCGATGCCAAAGCCGCCAGCGCGAGCAAGAGGAACCGCAACAAGGAGGCTACTCCAGCCTTTCCCTGATGTACCTCCGAATATCCAGGCTCATGCTCTCCATGGGGGCGTAAGAAGCCCTGACGGAAAACCCGGGAAGCCATCCCTCGCTGTACCGATTCGCAGATCACCCAATCCTGCCGATTGGTGATGTCCCAGAACTCCACCGCATCATTCGGGTTGAAGTCGGGTTGCGCCATTTCCGAGGGATGGAACAGAAAGTCACACAGAACAGTGGTGTGCGCGGTGAGACGGGCCACAACGTGAACGCCGCTGCGTGCTCGGCCGGAGAGGCTCAGCATGAAGTTGGGGTACAGCAGCTCGCCCTTGTGGCGGGTCTGCTCATCCTCGTTCAGGCCGGCAAACGGTTTCCGATTTGTGGTACCGCTCATGGTGAAGGTCCACGCACCTTCCCGGTGCGGAACCCCGCGGTCCCAGTCGAGCTCCATCCCGCCCTTCTGCTTGAAGGCCGGAACTACTTTGCACAGTTCCGGGGTGCACTCCGCCGCAGTGATAGCACTCATTGTAGTTCTCGAGAAGGACCTTCCAGTTCGCTTCTACCTCATACCCGATCCGGCGGGCGATCCGCAATTCCGAGAGCGGATAGCGTTTGACCCGATCGACAGCTCCGCCGAGCTGCGTCGTCAATCGAGCCTCCCGCCTTTCCCGCCGCTTCCGCCCCTCCCGCGCCCAAGTCTCACAAACACGAAGCCGCCCCACACATCCACTTCCACCGGATAGAGGGGAGCTGCTCCTTTGAAATCCGGACCTTCATCGAGGAATGGCGCGGTCCGGAGAGCCCCGGTCAGCTCGTAGGTCCAGGAGTGGTAGGGGCACTTGATTCCACTGGTGAAGGTGCTGGATGAGTGGGCGACGAGGCGACAGGCGTCCGCTCGTCGGCCCAGCCCCTGGGCTTTGGATCCACGCCCAGCACCAGCTGCGATCCCCGGTGACGGCAGACGTTGTAGTGCGCGGCCAGTTTCCCTCCCGAGTGCGGACCAGGATGATGCTCTCACCCAGGGTGTCGAGCAGGAGATAATCGCCGGGGTTGGGGACCTCCTCCTCCCGCGCCACACACATCCATTGCCCGAAGAAGATTCGCGCCTTCTCCTGGGCGAAGATTTCGGGCGAGAAGTAGTACTCGCGTGAAAGCGTCGGTTCGAGCGGGGAGTTGGGGGAGGCCATGTAGCTAATCTGTGATCGGGGTATGGGAAGGGTCAAACATCGAGGGCTCGGCGGCTCGGCGGCTCCAGCGGCTCGGCGGCTTGGCGGTTCGTCGGTTCGTTGTCCGCCGGTCCGTTACCTCTCCCCTCCCTCCGGCCCATAAAACACTACCCACAGCGCCAGGTCGTCGGTGAACTCCTCGAAGCGATGTTCCACACCCGCCGGCACGAACAGCACGTCGCCGGGAGCGAAGCGATGCCGGTCAGATCCATTCACAAACCATCCTTCCCCTGCCATCACCACGTACACCTCATCCTTGGTATGCGGAGTCTGATCATCGATCCCGCGGGGAGCGTAGAGTCCCACCGTCATCGTGCCGTGACGCAGCAGAACGTCGTACTGGTCCTTGTATGGTCCCGGCATTCTTGCGAGACTTTCGGCGAGAGAGGCATGGAATCGGGCTGACATTGGACGAGGTAGCTCAGGGGCTCTGGGAGTTGGAAGTGTTGAGCTTCCAGATCGTGGTGTTTCCATCTCGGTAAACCGGGACCGCGCGAGCCGAGGTTTCGATGATTTCTTGCTGTGGCGGCCAGGGAGGCAATCCGCCCCTGGTCACCAGAACGTACGTTGCTCCTGCGTCAACCAGGTTCGGGATCAGCGTCTCCCTCTCGGGTACAGGTCCAGGAGCCCACCATTTGAAGCCACCCGCCTTCCATGCTCTATACACGGACTGAAACGCCGTTCCGTCAGTGTTGACGGGACAAGGTATTAGTTGAAAGTGTCTCCCGTAGAGTGGGTAGTACTGGTTGGCGAGAGGGCCGAACCAGGCAATCTTCGCTCCGGGCGGTAGGCTCTCCAATGCTTTCCAGGCTCGTCCGATAGGCCGCTGGGGATTGACGTACTTCCACAAATTCCGGTTGGTCGTATCCTGCTTAGGGTGCAGCCGCCAAGGTGATCAGGAGGACAGCCGATCCGATACTGAGAGGAGCGGTACGATGCCCCAGGTAACGAATTGCGCCCGGGAGTTTCCAGGTGATGAGCGCTGCGGCTCCGGCGAACGCGGCTCCCATAAGAAGATTGGACTCCTCAGCCGCGAGTGCGGCTTGCACTAGACCTCCACAGGCTGCTGCTATCCAGACCCAGTGCCGCGGGGGTGTTTTCGGAGCGGCGAATCCAAAGCCTACCAGCCCAATGGCGAAGGGGAGCAGCAGATAACGACGGAAAACGGTCAGCGGGGCGTCCGGGTCGTTGACCGTGCCGGAAAATGGCGCGAAGGGAAACTGTACCATGAAGACGAGGCCAAGCAGTAGGAGCAAGACCAGATCGACATTGGTGACCTTTGCGCGCCACCATCGGAAGAGCACGAGACTCGCAGTCCCGAGATAACCCACCGCCGAAAGAATCCAGAGCCCCCAGGGCCAGTCCGTTACTTGCGACAGCACCACAGACAGCGGCACCGATCTTTCGACCAGGAAACGTCGCAAGGAGGTGTGATACTGCTGCGCATGCCCGAAGGGGCCGTCAAACGGACCGACCGCGGCCGGAAACAGCGGGTTCCCCGTCAAGGCCAGGTTGCGCACATACCAGAAGCTTCCAAGTGCCGCCCAGCCACAGAGAAAAAGAACAATGGTAGTAGCCCGCTGGGCCCGGGGGTGAATCCGGTCGGAGAGTCCAGCAACCACCGCCAGGAGGATCAACAGGCCCATGGGGAGAAATGTCACGCGACACCCTGTAGCGAATCCCACCAGCAATCCGGCATAGCCAGCATCGAAGAGTCGCGAGCGCGAGTTCCCGAACGTCCAGCCGGGTGCCGAGAAGGCGACCGCAGCCAGGAGCGCCCCGACCGGAGCCAAGTCGTGCGCCGTGAATGTGCGGGTCATTCCTGCCAGGGAGGCGCCGCGACAGGAGAGTCAACACCCAGAGCGCCCGGCTCGAGGAAAGCCCCGACGTTCGTCCTATGCCATACGTGGCGACGAGCAGTACCCCCAACCAGTAAAGAGAGGACAGGCCGGCGAGCGCGTCGCCTCGTAAGGGCAGGATGAACCAGAGTGCGAAGAGCTCCGCATTGAGAGGGAAATTCGCATGGTAGTCGAATGGAGCGACGGATATCCGGTGTTCCACCAGCCATTGGGCCGGACCTGTCGCGTGATAGGTGTAGTCATCGAAATGGAAGATCGTTGGACCAAACGCGAGTCGCCCCAGTAACGGGCCCAGAAAGAAAGCGAGTAAGACAACTGGAATCCGCCACTCGGGTGACTGCAGTGGGCCGTCAACCGTGAGGTTGGTTCGAGTCGCGAATCCGGAGGCAGTGTCGTTCTGGCGCGCACCCGATGGAGGAGAAGTATGGTCCCGAGGATCCCGACAGATGTGAGGGTTACCGCTGCGGGGGTCAGAAGGGCGAGGTTGCCCAGGACGAGGAGTTCGAGCACCACCAGGATGGCAAACCCGGTCAGGGTAGCGAGGAAGGCGGCGCCAAGTCTCTCGGCCACCCATGGTGAGGTCTCAATCAGCCAGGCCGCACCTCCAAGGGCGAGGTTACTGGTGATGTAGAAGATCGCTCCTGTCATGACCAGCTCCCTTTCCCCGTTAGCTGGGTCGTCTTACCGCACTGGCGGCGCTGGCTCGGGAAGTATCTTGGGCGCCTCGGCAGCAAGCCGGGTCATGGCCTCGGCAACCGCGCGCTCGAGCTGGGGATCTCGGCCTCCCCTTGGCGGTGAGCGGAGTTTCCTCCACTTCGATATCCGGTGCCACGCCGACATTCTCGACGTCCCACTTGCCTTCCAGATTGTAGAACCCGCCGCGAGGGGCCGTGATGAATCCGCCATCCATCAGAGGCGGCACATCCCAGATTCCAGCCAGGCCACCCCAGGTCTTCATCCCGACCAGCGGTCCGAGTCTTCATCTGGCGAAACATGTAGGGCAGCATATCTCCGCCTGACCCGGACATTTCGTTGACCAGCATCACCTTGGGTCCCGGAATCCCTGCGGCCGGCGTCAGGAAGGGGTGGTGGTCTGCCACCGGGTTGTTCATATAGCCGCGTAGTTTTCCTGGCCAGCAGATCCACTACGTAGTCCGCGATGTAGCCGCCTTCGTTAAACCGTTCATCCACCACCGCGCCCAGCCGGTCCCTGCTGGGCGAAGTAGTACCGGTTGAAGTAGATGAAGCCGTCGTCGGCGGTATTGGGGATCCAGACGTAGGCCAGCTTGCCGCCCGAGAGGGAATCCACCAGGCGACGGTTCCGTCTCCACCCACGCGCGGGAGCGCAAGGCGATTTCGTTCTCGACCGGCACCACGGTGACGAGTCCGCGAGCCTTCCATCACCGGTTTGCTGTTCACCCGGAGCACCGTCTGTCGCCCGGCCGTTCCCTCGAAGAGGCTGTACGGCTCGGTGGGCGCCTTGAGTTCGACCCCGTTGACCTCGAGGATGTAGTCGCCCTCGGACACCTTGACGCCGGGCTCGCTGAGTGGCGCCCGCAGATCGGGGTTCCAGTTCTCCCCGGTATAGATGTGCGCGATGCGATAGCGCCCATTGTCGGGCACCAGGTCCGCGCCGAGGAGGCCGACCGAAACGCGTGGCACCTCGGGCGTATCGCCCCCGCCGGTAAATGAGTGGCCCACCGACAGCTCGCCGCCCAGGATGTCGAGCAGGTGCGTCAGGTCCGACCGGTGACCGACACTGGCCACCCAGGGCTCGTACATCTTGTAGACCGAGTCCCAGTTGGCACCATGCAGGTTCTTCACGTAGAAGAAATCGCGCTCATAGCGCCACGCTTCCCGGAAGATCTGGTGCCATTCGGCCGGGGATCGAGCCGCATGCGCACGGCGGTATTCAGCTTCTTCGCCTTGGTCTCGGCGGGTGGCCTCCGTGCCGGCCACGGTCCAACCATCGCCGGTCTGAAACAACAGCTTCTTCCCGTTGGTCGAGAGAGAGTAGGCCAGCACTCCTTTCTGCCAGGGAGCTGCTTCACGTTTCTTGAAGTCGTAACGATGCAGCGTCACCCCGGGCTCGTTGGCGAGCGACTCCGCATAGAACACTGCGCTGTCGGCCGCAGCCACGATACTCGCTGTACTGCCGAACCGGCACGCCGAGGGACAGGATGCGCTGAGGACATTCCATCGAAATCGATCCGCACGTTGACCGCTGAATCGGCCTTGGCTGAATCGGCGAGCGGCGCTTGGGCTTGGCGTCCGGCTTTCGACTTCTTCTGCGGCTTCTTCGAAGCGGAATCCGGCTGAGCGGTCGTGTCCTTTGCCGTCTCCTCATCGCTCTGCGGCAGCAGCGGCGACGGTTGATCGGCGCGCAGCACCGCGAGAGTAGACCCCCGATTGATCGGCCGATCGTAGGAGCTCAAGTCCAGCCATCCGCTGTTCAGCGCGAAATCGGTGCTGGCGAGGAATAGAGGAACTTGCCTTCCGGATCCCACGCCGGGGTACACGCATCCGGAGAGCCCGTCGGAGAGCTGCCGAGTTTTCCCATCCTTCAGCGAATACACCATGATGACGTGGAACTGGCTGGTGAGCCGCTTCGCGTAGGCCAGCCACTTGCTGTCAGGAGACCAGACCGGATTCACGGTCCGGTCCGGGGTGGGCGAAGCGATCGGTGTCCACCCAGGTCAGCTTGCCGGTCGCCAGTTCCACCATGCTCAGGTTGAGACCCTCGTCGGTGAAGGCGAGATACTTCCCATCGGGGGGACCATGCCGGAGTGAAGAGAAGGTCGGATTTGCAATGGTGATTTCCCTCGGCTTGCCGAGTCCGTCCTGAGTTCCGATCATGAGCCGGTATTCGCCGCTCTGATCCGAGAACCACGCGATGGACTTTCCGTCGGGAGACCAGATCGGGTTCCGGTCCGCCACTCCGGGTGAGCGGGTGAGGTTGCGCCAGTCGCCCCTTCTCGACCGGAATGGTGAACACCTCACCCCGGGTCTCGAACAAGCGCGCGGGCTCCGGTGGGAGAAAGCGAAGGATTGGTGAGGTCTTCGCTCACGTCGGCCCAATGGGGCAGGGCCCACGGGAGGTCGCCCCGGACATTGATGACCAGCTGTTTGTCGGATTTGGTGCCCGGATCGAAGAGGTGGAGATATCCGCCCTGCTCGTAGACCAGGACTCCGCCGCCCGCGTTCAGGTGCTTGGCGTCGAAATCCTTGTAGTGAGTGAGCTGGGTGACCTGCTTGGTGCCGGGGTTGTACGAGTAGAGATTGGCGGCGTAGTCACGATCGGAGAGGAAATAGATCGTGTCGCCCAGCCAGACCGGATCGGTGTCGTTGCTCCCTTCCACGGCAGCTTGGTCATGGAAAGGTCGGCGAGGTTGATCACCCGAATCGGCTGGGCCTGGCCGCCCCGATAATTGCGCCACTCCACGTCCCAGGGGCTCACCACCCGATAGGTGATGGACTTGCCGTCGGGGAGAACCGTCCGCCGGAGGCTCGAGGTATCGGCAGCGGCTCGGGCCAGCCGCCTTCAGCCGGACACGGTCCACAACTTCACGTTGTAGTTGCGCGGCGCTGGTACGGCCCGAGACAAAGACGATTCGTTTTCCGTCGGGCGTCCAGCCCCGAGTGACGTCGGCCCTGGGTGCCAGGTCAGGCGCCGAGGTTCTCCACCTTCGATCGGTACGACATACACATCCACGTTACCGCCGTATTGACCGGTGAACGCGACCAGCTTGCCGTCAGGAGAGCTGGGGATAGCACTCCTCGCCTGGAAAGCTGGTGAGCCGTCGCGCATCGCCGCCTTCGCGTGAAGCCACCCAGATGTCGCCGGCGTAGGCAAAGGCGATCGAGCGTGCCGCTGGCGGTCGGATGACGAAGCAGGCGAGTCCCCTGGGCGTGCAGCTCCGCTGTGGAGAATGGCTGCAGGTGATAACCATCAGTACGGTGCAGAGCAGACGGCTGGTGGATTTCATCGCGGTTTTAGCCTGAGGTGTGAGAGGAGTACCGGGTACCGCGTACCAGTACCGAGTACCGAGAGTGTATTTCTCGGTCCGCCCTGTCCGCCCTGTCATCGTCACAGTACCTCCCCAAATCCTTCCCCACCAACCACCCGCCCCTTGAACCCACCCGCCCGCACGCCGGCGATCACTTCGTCGTCGGTTCCGCCCATGCGCACAATGTGATGATGGAGAATGAGGAGGCGGGGGCCACTACGGAGCGGCGAGCGCGCCGAGTTCCCGGTCATGAAGTGTGGAAGGAGCGCACCATGCCTGGGCCAGTCAGCTTCCACCCAGCCGCTCTTCGGGGTCGAATCCGGGCCTCAGGATAGACCTCGTGCACCAGCACGTCCACTCCGTTGGCGGCCTTGGCGAGTGCTCTCGCTGGGGCGAGTGTCTCCCGAGATCACCACTGATCGGTCCGGAGTATCGATCCGGTAGCCGAAGGCCGTCTTCCAGGTCCCGTGGGGAACCGCGATGGCGGTGACGGTGATGCCGTCCTTCCGGTAGACCACTCCGGGCTTGATCTCGTGGACATTCACTTTCCAGCCGCCCGGCGTCTGATGTTCCAGACCCTGCTCCCGGATCTGAATGTCTTCGGCGTACGCGGCGGTGAGATGATCGGTCATTGCCTTGAGGCCGGGAGGACCGTACGACTCGAGAGGCGCGGTTCGGCCCATTACCCAGGAGGTGAAGATCAAATCAGGGATAGCCCAGGATGGTGATCGCTGTGGAGGTGAGTGAAGAAGACCGCCTCAGGACCACGAATGGTGAGTCCCGCCGCGCCGCATCTGTCGCATGACCCCTGGCCCGGCATCCACCAGAAACACTCGGAGTCCCCAATACCACGGCGGTAGCCGGACCCTGCGCGTTGGGATCGGGGTAGGGGTTACCGGTGCCGAGGAGCACGACGAAGGTCGAGTCCCGGCCTGCCTGCTGGGCAAGGGCGGGATAGGATTGAAACACGGAGACACAGAGGGCACAGAGGGCCCACGAGCCAAGTCAGTCTCATTGCTCAATGACCGTTTCTCTGTGTTTTTGTGACTTGGCTTTCGGTTTGGGTTGCCGGAACGACGACGGGCATTTTCCGACTCCTCTGGATCTCAAGATTCACCACGAAGACACGAAAGAACGTGTCTTTGTGTTTGACTGGTTTGACTTAGACGAGAAGTCGCCTTCAGATAGCGGAGTGACAGGACCGAAACGCGTTGGTTACGCACTCTGAATCGCGGCTGAGCCCTCTGTACTCTCTTCCCTGTGCCTCTGTGATTCCCACCCGGAATGCCTATGACGCCTTGTCGCCCGTCGCCTCGCCGCCTACAGCCTCCCCAACACCTCCATCGCCGCATTCCGCCCGTTGATTCCGATCACGCTTCCACCGGGGTGGGTGCAGGCGCCGCAGAGATAAACGCCTTTCATCGGCGTGCGGTATTCGAGGCGATTGCTCCACATGTACGGCGGCAGGCACTCGCCCTGGAAGATGTGCCCTCCGGTCAGGCCCACCTTGGCCTCCACGTCGGGTGGACCCAGAGTCTCCATGTCGATGATCGCGTCCGGGATGTTGCTGCAGAAGCGGCCGATCGAGTCCACCACCAGCTTGCCCGCCGCGGCTCGATGGGTATCCCAGCTGCCACTGCGCGAAGGTGTGCGGCACGTACTGGGAGAACACGCTCATGACGTGACGTCCCGGCGGTGCGACACTCGGATCGTACGCCGTCTGGAGGTAGATCTCGGTCCACAGTCGGCTTGGGGCAGCCGGCCGCTGCGCATCGGCGTAACACTCCCGCCACTCGGCCTTGGTGAGCGGAGTATTGATCGTCGCCAGGTGGTGCGGCATCAGGGTGCCGGGCCGGGCGCCGAAATTCGGAAGCTCGCTGAGTGCGGCATTCACTTTCACGGTGCAGCCCGCGCATCGGTACCAGCTTCCACCCGTTTGCGCCAGGCCGGATCCGCTGACTCACCGAGACGGCAGTGACGACCGGATCCGCGTTGGAGACCACGACCGGAGCCTAGAACCCGATCGCCGCCGGCGAGCTCGACGCCTTCGCCCGGAAGAATTCGACTCACCGGCACTCCCGCGGCAACCACCGCACCGGCCTCCACCGCGGCGTCATGGATCAGGAACGAGACCGTGCCCATCCCGCCGCGTGACATACCCCCAGCCGCCCGGCTCTCCGCCGTCGAGCCTGCCGCAGTAGTGGTGGAAGTAGATGGACGCGGTCCCAGGGTCATAGGGGCTCGCAAGGTTCCTACCCACCCCCTGGCCCATGTAGCGCGATCTGCATCCGCTCATCGGTCAGGTACCGCTCCATCAGCTCGGCCATGGACCACTCGAACAACAGGCCTATCGCGTCAGGATCGTGTCCCAGCCGTTCCTCGCAGCTGGTCCCGGGTTGGGGCCCGGCCGATCCACGCGTCCCGATCACCCAACGGCCGGATCGCGTCACATACCCGGTGCATCAGAGCGTGCATCGGCGTGGCGCCCTTCGACATCCGGGGACTGAACCGCTTCAGCTCCTCATCCGCCTCTTGGCCTCGTCGTCCCATAGCTGGAGACTCGAGCCGTCGTCAACACGGGACGAAGTAGCCGCCCATCGCGGAGTCAGCGGTGACCGCCGAGGCAGCTCCAGCTCTTCGATTACCAGCGGATGCAAACGAGCCCCGACGACATAGGCGCGGGAGAGATCCGGTAGCCGGGCCAGGTCTCCTCCCGAGTGCACAGGCACCTCCGACCCGCTCCCGCGCCTCGAGCACCAGCACCTTCTTGCCCGCTCGCGCGAGATAGTAGGCGCAGGTGAGCCCGTTATGTCCTCCGCCTACGATGATGACATCCCATCGCCGGGAGGCGAGCTCATTGAGTGGTGCCGGGAGGCCGATTTTGCCGAGGACGGATGTAGCGGTAGCGGGCATGAAGTCGTAGTGGTCGATGGTCGGTAGTCGATGGGCAGTAATCGGTCCTAGCCGCGCAAGCGTCGAATTCAAGGGACTACTGACTATCGACCACCGACTACAGACTCCTTCAGATACTTGTCGTACCACCCCAAATACCGCTCCAACCGATCCTTCACATAGGTCGGCTTCGAGATGCCGTGGTACTGGCTGGGGTAGATGATGAGCTGGGTGGGAACCCCCAGGGTGCGCAGCGCCTGGTACATCTGCTCGGGATTGAGCAGCGGCACGGTTGAAGTCCTTCTGACCACAGAGAGGAAGAGCGTTGGCGTCGTTGTGATCCGATCGGCGTGGAGGAATGGATAGGGAGGCTTGGGTGCACCTCGGTGTTCTTCCGGGGCGGACCCAACTCGGTATCGGCCATTACCATGCGGATGTACTGGGGTCGGTGCCGTAAAGTCGCGAACACGCATCCGCGCTACCGGCTCGCTCACCGCCGCCTCGAACCGGGCCTCGGAGCGTTTGCCATTTGTCGGCGATCACGGGAGTTGGATGGGGACGCCGCCATGGCTCAGCCGCCAGTGATGAAAACGCCCGAGGCGCGCGGGATCGGGACATTGCCCGCGCGGAAACGGTGTAGTCCACTTTCCGCTCGCGGCACGTCTTGCACGTCACTTGTTGCCCCGAGTCGGCGTAGATCGCGGTGCTGAATTTCTCGCCCCGGCCCGAGCTGCCCCAGGATTGGTCGCGACCACGACGTAGCCGTTGGCCGCGAAATACTGGAGGCATGAGGTGAAGTCGAGCGGGAACTGCGACTTCGGGACCACCGTGCAAGCGCAGGATGGTAGGATACTTCTTGCCCTGCTCGTAGTCGGGCGACAGCACCATGAAACCATTGATGAGTAAATTGCCAAATCTTGCTCTTGACCGAGATCTCCTCCGTCTTGCCCAGCTTGAGGGTCGCGAACAACGGAGTCGTTCTGGCGCGACGGGGCCAGTGCTTGCCGCTCTCAGGCGTAGACCTCAGCCAGCTTCGATGGGTCTTCCCACGGCACGGCGATCCGGCCGTTGGTGGACTCCGGTGGCGGTAACCGCGCTGCGACCATCCAAGCAATTTCTTGATTGATCCACCGGTTGCCGGCATGCTCGCCAGGTACTGGGTTCTGTCGTCCACTCTACCAGGAAGAGCAGGAGTTCCCGTCCGCTGACCAGATTGAAGATCAGTGTGCTGATCGGTCGGTGCCGAGATCGGGGAGCACCGCCCGCGGCAGGAATGACGGCCACCTTGTGTCCCGCGTAATGAATCCCAGCTTGAGCGGCCCGCCTTGCGGGTAGGCAATCTGCTTCCCGTCGGACTCCCAGGCCGACTCAGCCAGCTCGGCGTCAGGGCCCTTCAAGGTCAATCAGATGGCGCGGCGTGGCGCCAGCGGCGGCATCCACACGACGTAGACGCATCAGTTGTGGTTCTGATCCCAATCCTTCTCGCCTTTGCTGACGAAGGCGATGGACTTCCGATCGGGAGACCAGGACAGGGAGCGCCTCGTTGTGATCGCCAGGTGAGAGGGTGACGGTCCTGCCCGCCAGATCGAAGAGGTACCAGGTGGGTCCGCTTGCGGCTAGATATCCGGTAGTAGTCCTCTTTGAAATAGTACCGGTCGATGACGATGGGCTTCAGGTTTCCTTGTAGGTGAGTATCGGTGCCGCCGACCTCGATGCAAGTCATATCATCGATAGTGTTTATCCGCTTGCCGTCGGGCGCCCGGGCAAAAGCTCTCGATGCCGTTCTTGCCATCGGTCAGCTGTTCCGCCTCCTCCGCGGCATTGAGCAGCCAGAGCTGGGATGCGTCGTTCTCGTCTCGCGATCGGAGAGGAACGCCGGGTATTTCCGTCCGGACTCCGGCTGGGATCGCTCTCGCTCTCCTTCTTGGTGTGGGTCGGCTGAATCGTCGTGGCGCCATCAGCTCGTCATCAGACGTCGCTCTGGTTGAGGTTGTCTCAGGTCTCCTGGCTCACGACATAAGGCTACCCTTGCCGTCGGGGAGATCTGGGGATCGCTCCACGTCATGATCGCGAACTCATCGTCGATGGTAACGGCCCGGCCCGCAGCCGTTTGACCGATCAGTGGGGTGGCAGATTGGGAACAATGGCTGGGGCGGGGCAGAATCGTCCGGATTATGTGCATCAGGAAAGCTACCCGAAACCGCTACCCGGCGGAAGTGGGGCACCATCGCGGCAGCGCCGAAATCCGGCCCGACAGCGCGACGCGGTCGCCCGGACGCGACCGGCGCATACAACTCGCTCCATGCGGCGCGGGTCGCCGGCGTGAAATCCAGCCCCAGCAGGCAGTCAGGGAGTCCAGAGAACTACCACATACTCGTAGTTCCAGCTGCTCAAGTTGAGCCCCGCATGGCGCCGTCCCATCAGCGCTTCCGGATCAAGGGCATCGGGCTGGTCCGCAACCCGTACCAGCGTGTCCAGCATGGCGATGAGCTTGGCCGCTGCCGGTGGAAATCGGTGTCCCCGGAACAACTCGCGTAAGCCGGGCTCGAGCTCGAACGGCCGGGCATAGAACATCTGCCGTCCAGCTCGCGCCGGGTAGAGATCTGCTGCCCGACACCCGGATCAGTCGTACCGCATCCGATCACGCCGACCTCCGGGCGAGAGCCAGACTCTTGGACATCACGGTGACTACGCGACCGTTGAATTCCGCATTGCTCAGCGCTCGATCCAGCCCAATCGTTTGTAAATCGACCCTGCTCGCGGTCTGGAGATAGATCTGATCCTTCCCCAGCCAGCTCGCCTGGGCGGGACCCGCCGATCGGTCGGTGGCGACTCCAATCCAGCGATACCGGGGCAGCGCATTACATCGAGGCCAGCCACGGCGACAAGCCGGGCCGATCCGGCAGGTCGCCCCGGGATTAGACTCGCCGTTCCCAGAAGGCCGGGCCCTTCCGTCGCCACGAAGTCGTGGGGATCCATCCCGCATCAGGATGCCCCAGGCTCGGCGACCACGTATCGAGATCCGACCGTTGCGAATTCCTCCGGCCACTCCCGATAGATCAGGAGGCCACGGGATGATGAACTCCGGCCAGTCGACCAGGTACTCCAGTCGCATGGTTCTACTTCTCCGGTCTCAGGTAGACCGTGGGTGCCAGCTGGCCACTGGTGCGGTCCACCGGCCTCGTGGTTCGCTGGTCGCCCCAGGATGCGACACGCGATCGTTGTTCTGCATGATGACTCTGCCGTCCCCAGGGTTGCTCGAGTCCAGGGATCTGGTTCATGGTCCGTAGCGCCCGCCACGAGGCGACCAGCGACCGGACCCGGCCGAATGTCCGCATGGTCAACTCCTACTGCTTCAGGGTTAGAGGCACCGCCGGAGCGCTCGAGCTGGCGCTGAAGTGCCCGAGACCATCACCGGTGCGGGTTCGTCGTCCATGTCCTGCGCCAGAAAACCTTCCGCCTGCATCTCCGAAACTCCGCTGATCCGCTCCAGGGACGAGGAGGTGATCGTGACGCGTCCGCTCTTGATCCGGAACGCCCCGGTCGGTTTGCTGGGTACCCGTGATCACGACCACGTGACAGGCGCCGTCATCCTCGGCGGTCGCCAGCGTGAGGTGATAGAGCCCCGTACCGGGACGAGCCGTCGCCGCGTGACAGCACGATTGCCCGCATGCCATCAGTGCCCATCGGTGAGCGAGAAGGTGTTGCCTTCACTCGACCAGGCCGGTCGAACTCTCGCCTCGCCATTGACCGCGATGCCTACCGCACCACGGACCGCGGCGCGGAAGCTGGAGGAATCGCGCTCGCCTCGCCGCGAAGAACCGCGCACGCGTGATCTCCCGCTCCGGCATCATCCTCGTCCGCCTGCATGAACCCGACGGCGTGCAGGTCATAGCGTCCAACAATCCGGTCAGGCTCAGCTGGGTGATCGTCACCGTCCCACTCAGTCCCTGAAGGCACCCAGCGGATTATGTTGGGCAGAGAAGCAGCGCATGGAGCTCATCATCCTTCTCCGGTCCACCGGTGAAGGCCGTCGCGGTAGGTTCCCGGCTTCGGCTGTCCCGCCGCGACCCGGCTGAACACCACCGCGCCGTTATCGCTATAGGCGCCAAGGGTGAGCGAAAAAGATCCCGGGGCGCTGTGGTCATGCTCGGACCGGGCCGAACCCGCGTTGCCGGACAGAACAGTCTGGACCGATCCGCTTACCAGGGCGGTGAACGATGGGCCTTTGATTGCGCGACCGTGGCCATCGTCCCAGAACCGTCAGGGCGGCAGGATCACGGACTTCATCTGGAGACCTCTCGCTTCGCTGGGATTCGCCTTCAGCCGTTTATTGCCGGCCAGCGCTCAACGGGGCCTAGTATACAGGGCCCTCCCCATGAGTCCGCAGGACGCCGAAGAAGTCGCTCAGAGTCACCTGACATAACTTGCTTTACATCAATAGCCTGGGTGCGCTTCACGTCCACCAACGTGGACGTCCCGTAGCTGGGCAGGCTGGCCCAGCCACGGCGTCTTGCTCTGTTAGCCTGCTTGGCGTGGCGGGGACGGGGCCTTACCCGCGACAAACTCATCAGCTTTCTCTGTGGCCCGACGCCGATGAAGGCGGGCCAGGCAGAGCCGTACCCACGGCGCCTGCTACGCCCACGCCAGGACCTCGGCTCCGAGGATGCTTTCCTCAAGGGTCAAGGACCTCCGGCTGAATCCGAAATCATCTCCGCCGGACGTGGTGGAGTTCGGAGCAGCGTCGCTTCCGGGGCGCTGGAGCGCGCGGTCGAGGTGTACCGAAGGTCCATTCCTCGACGGTTTCATCTTCGGAGCCGGGGAGTTCGAGCGGTGGACCCGAGCAGGAACGGCAGACTCTGGCAGGAGTACGGCGATCTGCTGGAGCAGCTTGGCAGGCGCTCAACCGCTACCGGCGATCATCGCTCCGCCGGTGGGCTGGCTCAAGAAGCTCGCCGGGCTCCGATCCCTCAACGCCAGCGTGGCGGTAGCCTTGATGCAGGCCACGTGGCTCAGGAGACCAGGCCGCGGCCCTTCAGCGCGCGAAGGTCTGCGAGGCCCTGCTCCAGCAGGGAGCTTGATCTCCCGCCGGATCGCGAAGTCATCGCCTTTGCCGAGGAACTGCGTCAGGTCGCCCGGAGCGATCCGGGCTCAAGCCGGTGGCCGCGCCAGTCGCTGCGCCCGCTGCTCCGGCACCGACTCCCCAGGCGAACCCGCAGCGAAGGGTCTCCGCCTCCAGGCACACCAGCGGGTGGGCAGTAATGAGTGCTGCCGAGCGGGCCCGAAGTCCCGGCAGCAATACCCGCGTCGCCGGATCATGAGCCGGAAGTGTGGTTTCCCGTGGCGCTGGTCACCGTGGCGGGCGCGGCACTGCTCGGGAGTGGGATGGGTCGCGGGACGCCACCTGATGTCGGGACGGGGTGCCGCGACGAGTCAGGCAAGTGCGCTGACTTCCTCTGCGGCCCCGACCCGGTCGCGGTCGGTCGGATCACCGACTACACCAAGCTCGGAGGAAACCGGTCGCGGGACCTGCCCTCCGACATGCTTTCGCCACCAACCTCGGCCCGCGCCAGCGGGTTCAGGTGGTGAGCAGTGCCAGGATGTACGAGCTGCTTCGCCTGCTCGCGACCGGGGGGACACCGCCGCGGTAGTGGTCGAGGCGGCCCGGAAGGCCGGTGCAGGATGAGCTGGTGGACGGGGCCCTATACGAAGTGGGTCAGGACTGCTTCGGCTGGATCTCCGCCGGGTTGACCTGGGAACCGGCGCCGTGTTGCAGGCATACACGGTTCAGGGAAGCGACCTCTTTGCGCTGGCCGATACCGGCACCCGTCGGCTGGCGCAGGACCTCGGGGCCAGCGCTCCGGAAGGTTCGCTCGCCAGCGTGACCACCCGTTCGGTGGCGGCTTACCGCTATTACGAAGAGGGACTGCGAACCTACTTCGCGGGCAATCTCCCCCAGGCCGAACAGCTCTTCGCCAAGGCGTTGAAGGAGGACTCGGCGCTTTGCGATGGCCCAGTTCTACTACGCGAACAGCAACTCAGCGGGTACTCGCACCGAATACTTTCGACGGCTCCGCCGAGCCGTGAGCCTGGCGGAGGGCGCCAGCGACCGGGAGCGCCTTCTCATCGGGGCGAGCTGGGCCGCTGCCAACTCCTCGCCGACGCTGCGAGCCATCGCGGAGACTCTCACCGTTCGCTATCCCTCCGAGCTGGAGGGCTATCTCTATACCGGCCAGGGCGCGCTGCTCGCGCTCGAGCTGGGTCGGCGCGCGGAAACCGCTCCATGAGGTGATCGCCCGGGACTCTCTCGGACTGGTGGGGCGGAGTCCGCGGTGCATGGCGTGTGAGGCACTGGTCGCGCTCAGCGAGTCCTACCCGCTGGCCGATTCGATCGCCGGGTCGCTTCGCGTGGCGAGACTCTGGACCCGGCTGCAGCCCGGTTCAGCACAGGCCTGGCGGTACTACGCCAATGTCCTCGCCCAGCGGGGCTGGCCCGACAGCTCCCTGGCCGCGCTCCATGTGGCTGACTCGCTTGGATCCGACGGATTCCGGTCGGCCCACACCCTCATGGCAATCCATCTGTTCACCGGCGCCTACAGCGAGGCGGAGCAGATCATGCGGGTGGAGCTGCAGAGCGGCCCTCCCAAGACTCGGATGGAAGCGGGCTGACAGCTGGCCAGTGTGTTGCGCCAGGAAGGCCGATTCAACGAAGCACTGGATCTGGCGCGCCGGTATCGGCGCGATCTCCTCGAACCGACACCGGCGGGAGTGCCCCGACCAGTGGCTATCTCGAGGCCCAGGTGCTGTTCGACCGGGGCAGTACCAGGCCTCGGCGGCCCTCTTCGATTCGATCGCGAAGTCCACCTCGGGATTCGAGGATTCCTCCGGCGCTGGCGCGAAACCGGGTCTGGGCCTGGACCCATGGCGGATGCGCTCGCCTCGATGGGCGATACCATCCGGCTCAGCGCCTTCGGCCGACTCGGTTCGGACTCTTGCCGAGGCCAGCGGGTTTGCCCGGGACGCGCGGCTCCACTATCACATCCGCGGCCTGCTCCTCCGCATCGCGGGAGCTACTCGTTCGAGGCTGCCCAGGCCTTCGAGAAGGCGATGGGTTCACCCAGCGATGGCTTCAGCCGCACCAACCACGAGCCAGCGGGAGCCTGGCTCAGGCTGAAGCCGGCCCAAGGGACGCTATTCCTCTGCTGCAATCGGCCATTCAGGGAAGCTTCGAAGGTGGGAACCTGTATTTGACCCGGTCTGAGCTACACGAGCGTCTGGCCGAAGCGTGGGAGGCTGCCGGGGAAGGGACAGTGCGGCGGCGCATTACCGCGAGGTGGTCCGGGCGTGGGAGGAAGGCGGATTCAGCTGCTGATACCGCGTCGTGCGGCTGCCGCGCGGGCACTCACGCGACTCACTGCGAGTCGCTGATCGGCTCAGGTTCCTTCTCTGGAAGCTCAGTCGCCCAAAGAGCGTCCGCGCGGTTTCTTCACTCGTCGCTTCGCCGAAGCGAAGCTTGGCTCCGCCTTTGATGTTCCCTCGAGGCGCGAGATCCTCCAGCCGAATCACCTCATCGGCGGCGTTCTCTTCCTTTGGGGGCTTCCGGTTCTTGCGCGGTGTCATGCGCCGGATTCTCGCTTGCGCGGAGGGGCCGGCGATCCCCGTCGGCAGCAGCCAACGGGGATCGCTGGATTGCCTTACTTGGGGCCTGGGGCCCGGCTTCGCAGTGCCGCCGCCCTTGACCTGATCCGCCTTGTTGTCGGGGATCTTAGGCTCGGGCAGATTGGGGACTTCTTTGTCCTTGCTCGTCATACCTTCTCCTCGAGATGGAAAATATCGGTTTCCTGCGCCACAGTCGACTGCTTACTGACCAGCTGGCCAAATTCTCTTCGCTCCACTTCACATTGGCCGCCTTCTTCGGGTCGATTAGCCTTGCGGGGAGGTCCTTCACCTTGCTGCTCTTCCTGGCGGCCATACATCCTCCTGACTGGAACTTGCGGGTTGAAGCGGAGAGGTCTGCTCGCGGCCGGCGGCTCCCGGCCTCGCAGGACCACTTCTTGGCAGGCCGCGTCGCCGCGAGACCCAAATTGCAAGTTGCGTCTGCAGCACGGGTTCTCGATTCAGGGCGGAGAAGCGGCTGAAGCCGGCGGCCCCAATCTGGAAACCAACGCCGGCCCCAACATGGCACCGTAGTCTCAGGGCGAGACTGGCTGTGTCACTCTCGCATGAAGCTTGCAGGTCCAGCGTCGAGCGCGAGAGGCCGCCGGGGAAGGGACAGTGCGGCGGCGCATTACCGGGAGGTGGTCCGGGCGTGGGAGAAGCTCGATTCGTTGCTGATACTGCGTCGTGCGGCTGCCGCGCGGGCACTCACGCGACTCTACTGCGAGTCGCTGATCGGCTGAAGTTCCTTCCCTGGAAGCTCAGCCACCCCAAAGGGTGTCAGCGCGGTTTCTTCGCCGTCCGCTTCGCCGAAGCGAAGCTTGGCTCCGCCTTTGATGTGCCCCTCGAGGCGCGAGATCCTCCAGCCGGAATCACCCCGTCGGCGGCGTTCTCTTCTTCGGGGCTCGGTTTCTTGTCCGGGTGTCATGCGCCAGATTCCCTGCTTGATCGGAGGGGCCGGCGATCCCCGTCGGCAGTGGCAACGCAGGATCGCTGGAAGGTTGCGCTTACTGGGGACTTGGGCTTCACGGTAGTGACAGCGCCGCCCTGACCCTGATCCGCCTTGCTGCCAGGGATCTTACGCTCGGGCAGATCGCGGACTTCGTTTGTCCTTGCTCGTCATACTTCCTCCTCGAGGTGGAAAGTACGGGTCCACTTCCTGTTCAGTCGGTGGTTACGGCTTCGCGCTCGGCTTCGCTAGGAGCCCGCCCATGACGTTGGCCGCTTTCTTCGGGTCGATACTGCCCACGGAGGTCCTTCACCTTGTTGCTCTTCTTGGCGGCCATACAGCCTCCTGAATGGAACTGCGGGTTGAAGCGGGAAGATTTGCTCGCGGCCGGCGTTCCGCCTGTGCGGACCGCTTCTTCAGGGCAGGCCGCGTGCCCGGGCGCCGGAACCAAAATGCAAGTTGCGTCTGCAGCGCGAGTTCCCGATGCAGGCTGGTTAAGCATCGGGAGCTGACGGCCCCAATCTGAAACCAACGCTGGTCCCAACATGAAACCGTAGTCTCAGGACGAGACTCGCTGGTCACTCTCCGTGGAGCTTGCGGTCCAGCGTGGGCGCGGACAGGCCGAGGCCCGAGCCTGCCCGGCGCTTGTTGCCCCGATAGCCAATCCAGCACCGCGTGGATATTGCCGCAGCTCGGCGGCCCGGAGGAGAGGTCAGCTGCGAGGCCGGGATGACTGCGGAACCCGGCGCCGGGTGGTCCGCGCCGTTGGTGTCTTCGGCTGGACCGTCCACCGAGGTTCCCAGGAGGATCGCCTCCGGCGGAGATCACATCGCCCTCGGTGATCGCGACCGCGGTGTGGATCACCCGCTGCAGCTCCCGCAGGTTCCCGCCAGTCGTAGCTCAAGCAGCGCGGTCGGCGGCTGGCGGCTCAGCCCGACGATGGGTTTGTTCGGGCGCCGCACTCCGCGGTGGCAATCAGCGCGCGCGCCATGATGGTGCGGAGATCGTTGGGCCGCTGTCGCAACGACAGAGGAGCCTGCAGGGTGATCCCGCTGATCCGGTAGAACAGATCCTTCCCCGGGAAGTGATCGGTCTCAGATAACGGGCCAGCGGCAGGTGGGTCGCCGAAATGAGCCGCACGTCCGCCTGAGCAGCTGCTCGCTGCCCAGCCGCTCGAACTCCGCCATACTCGACGGCGCGCAGGATCTTGGCCTGCGCCGCGCGGGCTCATGTCGGCGATCTCGTCGAGGAACAGCGTGCCGTGGTCCGCCGAGCTCGAACTTTCCCCTGACCCGCCGTATCGCGCCGGTGAAGGCGCTCTTCATCGTGGCCGAACAGCTGGCTGTCAGCAGGGTATCGCTGAGGGCGGCGGAGTTGAACGCGATGAAGGGATGACCGGAGCGGCGGGAAGAGTTGTGAACCGCCCGGGCCAGCAGGGTCTTCCCGGTTCCGTCTCTCCCAGGATCAGAATCGGGAGCTCGGTGCGAGCCGCGATCCGAGGCGAGCAGCCCGAGGCAGGTGGCCATCGGCTCGTCGTCGCTCTGGAAATCCTCAGACGTGCTGGTGCCACTCCCGGTGGCGCTCTCCGTTGAGCCCTGGTTCGGTCATCGAGCAGGTGGCTCCGCGAAGTTTTCCTGCAAGGCGCAGAATCGGCTCGAAGGCGTAGCTCACCAGCGATCGCCTGCCGACCACGATAATCCGCGCGCCCGCCCATCCCGGGCAGCGGGGCGCTGCGAACTGGCCATGCACCCTGGATAGAGTCGTCCGCGAGATCGACCAGGGCGCGGAATTCCTCCACTATCCCGGGCGGTCGATCCGGCGGGATCCCAGCCATCGTACCGTGGCGAACCGTACGCCATAGCGTTGATAAGTGGAAGGCGTCGTAGCAGCAGCTTGACGCCTTGGTCCGGGCCGACCATCTGGGCAACTCCGGCCTCCGGCACGCGCAACTCTCCCCTGGAGGCCGGTCACCGGCACAGGCCATCTCACTCAGGATGTCCCCCTCCTGACCACGGCGCCGGCCGCATTGACGTGCATCCGCGAGTACCGCTCCGTCGCAGGGGCGCCACCACCGAGAAACCCGCCTCGGTAGCGTTGACCAGATCCCGCTGGAGCGACGTGGCCCGGATCCGACCCGTCTCCATGGCTTCGGTAAGGACCTCGCCAGGGTCTCTCCTCGTATTCCAGGTCCCTCGCCTTGCCACCGTCCTGCTCCAGCCTGGTGAGTGTCAGATCTCGCCTCTTCCAGATCGTTCATCGTGCCCCCCTCTACTTCTTCCTGCAGGGTGCTGTATTCCAGCTCCAGCCGGCTCAGCTTCCAGTTTGCCGATTGCTCCCCGCTTGGCGCCAGAGGCAGGAGCTGTCGGCCGAGTTCTTTGGTCAGCGCCAGGCGCTTGCTCTTGGAGGAGATCAGCCCCGAGAAACTGGATCCGATTCTGCCAGACGCCGTCCCTCCGCCTCATCCGAGCGCCGGCGGGTGTCATACTGGCTCTTGAGGATGGTCAGCCGCTGCTCGTTGGCGCGCAGCTGGCTTTCGAGTGTGAGCCGGTCTGCCGCCCGATCGCTCATGCTGGCGGAGCGGAGGAGAGGAATAGGGTCGAGCCGCGGGTTACGTTGTCGCCTTCGGCGACGCGCACCTCCACCAGCACCCCGCTCTTCACCGCCCGCACCGGGTCGGTGCCTCGGATCGGCACCAGGGTGAAGTGGCCCCGAGCACCGGTCTCCGGCACCTTGCACCAGCACCGCGCCCAACACGACCAGCCCAAAGGCGGCAATGATGACGTCACGCCATCCCCGCGCGACCCAATGGGGCGGTGTGGTGTCGAGGTATGGTTGAGCGCTGTCGTCAGGCATGGTCGTCTGATTGAGGGATTGAAGTTGAGGGATTGAGGGATTGAGAGGTTGCTCACAATCCATCGCTCAGATCCAAACCCTCACCTTGTTGGCTCAATTCTCCAGTTCTTGATTTCTCAATCCTTCACTCCCTCAGTCCTCAATCCCCACTCTTCAATCTGAAATCTTCAATCTTCAATAATTCACAGAATTCACAGCCCCAACTGCTGGCTCACCAGGAAGTAAGTACAGTCCCTGGCGATTCATCAGATCGTCGTGGGTGCCCTGCTCGACCAGCCGGCCCTTCTCCAGCACCAGGATCACGTCGGCGTCGCGCACGGTGCTGAGCCGGTGGGCGATGACGAAGGAGGTGCGGCCCTCGAGCAGCTGATCGATGTTCTCCTTCACCGCGCGTTCCGATTCGGCGTCTGAGCGCGCTGGTGGCCTCGTCGAAGATGAGGACCGGCGGGCGATGGTAGATGGCCCGCGCGATCGCGACGCCGCTGCCGCTGGCCGCCCGAGAGGCCGATGCCCGACTCCCCGATCCGGGTGTCGTAACCCATCGGGAGCCGCTCGATGAACTCCCGCGCGTTGGCGACCTGGGCCGCCCACATGCACGTCGTCGAGGTCGGGCTCCTGCTTCGCCGAAGCCGATGTTGCGGGCGATATGGTGTCGTCGAACAGGTGGTTCTCCTGCAGCACGAACCCGATCTTCCGCCGGAGATCACGGTAGTTGAGGGTCTTGAGGTCTACGCCGTCGTAGAAGGATGGTCCCTCGGTCGGCTCCAGCAGACCGGCCAGGCACTTGATCAGGCGTGGTCTTGCCCGCATCCGCTGCGGCCGACGATCGCCACCATGGTGTTGGGCGGAATGTCGAAATTGATGTCGTCAGGATCGGGGCGACTCGGGACCGCCATAGCGGAAGCCCATGTGACGGAGACGTGATTCTGCCCTCGAGCGACCTGCACCGGCATGAGGCGCGAGCGATCCTCGCCCTGTTCCGGCTCCTGCTGGAAGATGTCGTCCAGCCGGTTCAGGTAGACCGTGGCCTGCTGGAGATTGTCCCACAGGGTCGAGCAGCGTGAGCAGCGGCGCGTTGGCCAGCGCCACCAGGGAGTTGAACGCCACCAGTCCGCCGATCGACATCCGCCCATTCATCACCTGGTGCGCGCCGACCAGCAGGAACAGCACCACGAGACAGCAGCGTCACGGTATAGATGGCGCCGTTGTAGCTCATGAGGTGAAGTCGGCCTTGAAGCGCTTGCGGGCGACGCCGGTGAACTGCCTCGAGCATCAGGTCCCGGAAGGCAGACTCGGCGCCCAGCGATTTCACCGTCTCGATGCCCTTGATGGCATCGATCTGGAATGACTGGTACTTGCCGTGGGATTCCTCCAGCTCGGCGTAGAGTGGGAGCAGCCAGCTGGAGGAGTACCGCATCAGCAGGACGAACAGCGGCACAGTGGACGAGGAAGACCAGCGTCAGCAGCGGGACTGTACACCATCATCAAGCCCGACCGACAGCTACCAGCTGGGCCACGGCGGTCGAGCCCTGCTACGCCGTGCTCGACCAGGAATTCGCGGACCAGCCAGATCCCCGCCAGGCGGCGCTGGATGTCACCGGTGCGCCGGGTGTTGAAGTAGCTCATCGGCAGGCTGAGCAGCCGCCGAGTGAGGAAGTCGAGCGTCGCCGAGTCGACCCGGACGCGCGGTCAAAGCTGAGCAGGTAGCGCTGGATCACCGTGCGCGATCAGCGTGAAGGCGACCACCCCGGCCATGCCTCCGATCAGGATGTTGAGCAGCGTCGAGGTCGCGTTCCACCAGGACCCGGTCCACGATGACCTGAGTGAAGACCGGAATCACCATTTCGCAGCACGCTCACGATCAGCGCCAGCCCCGTGGCCTGGACAAGGAGGTCCCTGGCGCGGCTGGAAGAACGGCACCAGCCAGGCCGATCCCGAGCTTGGTCTCCTTGTTTTCTCGAACTCCGTCGTGTAGTCGAACAGCGCGGCGTAGCCGGTCCACTTCTCGTCGAACTCGGCGCGGGTGAGGCGCGCGGCGGCCGGTGCCCGGATCGGAAACCCGGACATACTTGTCATCGACGTCGTAGAGCACAACCCAGTGATTGCCGTCCCAGTGCACAATGGCAGGGAGCGGCATCTGGGTCAGGTTGCGCTGGATGCCTTTACCGCGCGCGGCCGCTAGTCCCAGTTCGTTGGCGGACCGGCAGATGGCCGGAGACTGGTGCCGTCGAGGCTGGTGTGGCTGAGCTGGCGAATCCGCGCGAGGCTTACCGCCTTACCATAGTGCCGGCAGATGATGGCCAGACTCGCCGCCCGCGCAGTCCATCTCATCGATCTGCCAGACGTGGGGGAACTTGCGGATCCGCTTCTTTCGCTTGACGAAGCGGCGCTTCCCCGTCGGCGAAGGGGAGCCAGCTCCGGAGTTCGGGAGCGGGAGCGGGTTCCTCGCCGGCCTGGACCGGCTGGGGACGAGGTGGAATCGCCCACATTCGCGTCAGGTCCTGGTCGACCTGGTCGTCTCCACCTTGCTGAGCACCGACGCGTCGGCCGGCAGCATCTCCCGATAGAGGTCGATCGGGATCTGCGCCGTATGCTGGTAATCCGAACTGGGCGATCCGCGCTTCGATTTCGTCCCGGAAGGCCTGGTGGCTGCTCCGAGGGCTCCTGGTAGGTCTCTGGGTAAGCCGCAGCAGGCGGCGAGGTGGTTACCGCCTCGACGGTCGCATCGCGCGGCTGGTCGCGCAGCACGGACAACTCGCCGAAGAATTCTCCGCGGCGGAGAGACGCGACGTTCGCGCCGCCGGCCGTCCACGCCGATGTGTATTCGGCAACGTCCCTCTTCGATGATGTACATCGGGCCGGAAGGTTCGCCCTCGCCGGATGATCCCGTCACCCGGTCGAAAGTCGATCGGCTCCAGGTTGGCGAGCAGGTCGTTCGGGGTCTCGGGCGGGGCTTCGCGAAAACGGTGAACTGGCGGAAGAAGAACTGCAGGTTGCGGTGGCGGGACTGGAGCTCGAAGAACTTGCGCACCTCCGGCCGCCGCCGAAGTAGCGCGTCGAAGACCGATCGATCGAGCCGGACGACCTCCACGTCCCCGCTGGCTCGCACGTGGTGGCAGGATGGGCCGCGTGGTCGCTGAAACCGCCCTCACCGAAGGTCTCCCCGGGCCGGAGCGCGCCGAGGGAGACTTCGTCCCCGTTCTCCGCCCGTTTGACCATGCCGCACCCGGCCGGAGACCAGCACGTACCACGCGCGTCGAGGCATCGCCTTCGTTCACGATCGCCTGGCCAAAGGTGCTAGCTGGCGGGGACGAAGCTCGAGACCACCAGGTCTCGCACGTCGTGGGGTAGACCCGCGAGTACCGGAAGGCTCTGGAGTACCGCGTCGAGGGAGTCGGTATCCATCCCGGTCACCAGGGCAATTGCCACTGCACCCGCTGCTGGGCCTGAGCGGCCACGAGGCGCCCCGCCACGCCCGCCTCGGCGCGCTGCAGGATTTCCGGGTCCTGCTCGGAGGGCATCACCTTGTCCACCACGCGAAATAACGTATGGGCTCCTTCGAAGAAGATGGGTCCCAGCACGTCAATCGGGCGCGCACCCAGAAACAGGTTTCGGAACTCAAGGTCCAGATCGTCCAAGTAGAACCGTGATTCGGCTACGGTTGCGTGGGCCGCAGCGGCGACCTCCGTCCAGCGGGCAGGCCGTCCTCGCGCATGCACATGGCCGCCTCGCGCGCGCCTGCTTCGTCCTCGAATGCGATGGCGCGGGAATCGATCCGGATCCATTCGGTATGGTGATGCCCGATCTCCCGACGGATCGCCTCCGCCGTCACCGCGCTCCCGCCGGAACGCCTCGGCGCCCTGATCAATCCGGGCCAGCAGGTTGACTCGCTCCCTGGGCGTACTCCGGGGAGATCCCGGGAGGCAGCCTAGCCGGCAACGTCTCATGTACTGGTCGAGTCGGAGGATACCGGGTTCCCGGCTGCGGCCGCCGCGCGCCCAGCCAGCTCGGCCGCAAGACTCTTCCCACTCCCGTGCAGATCCAGGTCCACCCGCAAGGCGCTGTCGAGCTGATCCGGATCCATCGGGTGGCGCGCAACGAGATCGACTCATCCCGGAGGACACGCGGGCCCCGGCGGTGCGGCGGCGCACGTGATCCATCCAATCCCGAAGGCTCACTTCGCGAATTGCCAGCCAGTCTTCCATTTCCTGTGCGGTAATCAGATCCCGCTCGTAGCGGAACTCCTGCAGCCGCCTCTTCAGCCGCTGCTTCGAAGTCATCGTCTCCCTCGGAGAGTCGATTTCCTCAGGGCCGCGAATCCCCTGGAGGGCCTCCTGCTCCAGGGAAATCCATTTACCGCGCCGGATCGCGTCAGAGCACCACGTCTTCCCAGAAGAACGTGTCGCCTTCGACCACGAAGACCGGGCGCCCGTAAAGTATGCCTGCATCGTGGCGGCGCCGAGCTTGCTGAGGGGGAACTCACTGCGGGTGTAGTATGCGGCCTGCAACGCGGGCCGCAAGATGGCGTGAGGGAGCGACAGTTTGGGCTGTTGCTCGCACTCTACGAGGCTGCTGCTCGAGGCAGGCCAAATTGGCTGTGATCTTGAGGTCTCCCTCCAGCCTTCCGCCATCTGCTTGGGGCACTGTGGCGGGTGTCCAGGGTAGCAGCCACCCTTTGCTGCCCTTGTTGGTGCCCATGTGGCCTCCTGCGGGTCCTGGAGTGGCGAGCCAGCAGCCGCCTTGCTCTGCTGGTACTGGTCTATCGCGTTTGAGTCGCGAAACCCGCCACCGACCTCCGTTCGCGGTTGGGCACCGCTTGGGGCAAATCCAGCAGGAGCAGACCGGTCCCAGGCTGGCAGGACTGGGGTAGTGGCCGCGAGAAGGGCCAGCCCAATTCCTGCCGCACCCGATAGCAGGCCGGGGTCGGCTGGGGCATACCCGGCGACACCGGTTCCCGGCCGGCGAAGCTCGAGAGCATGGGCAAACCAGCGGCGTGCGATCGCTTTCAGCCGCGCGTCGCCAGTGGTCCAGTGAGTCGGTGGTAGAGGTGTCCCACGCCGGCGGCACCGTGACAGAGCCCGGCATCCACCACGCCGCTCTCCTCCGTGGTGCGCTCACCCGCAGCGATTGCGATTAGGACCGCCCTCCTTTTCCAGTTCGGGCAGCTCTAACATCCTGGCTGCGGGGACCAGCGCGGCTGCGACACCCGGGTCGCCGTAACACCAGGCAAGCCGGGTCGGAGTCGGGACCTCCCGGGGGTCATGAAGGCGGGAACCCACCACCCAGTTCGGCGGAAAGACGCTGGCGGTGGACCCAGTTGACCGTGCTCCTCAGGAGAGGGAGAGAGCCTTCTGGCGCTGTACCGGCGCAGCTGCTCGCGCGACGCGAGAAAGGCGACGACACCCGGGATGCCGTGCGCCATGCCGAGGTTGTACTCGCCTTCCTCGGCCCGCTTGAGCTCTGTGGCGCTCTCCACGCGATACCGTCCCTCATGGGTTGGGCCGATTCTTCCAGCCGCTCGAGGATGAGTCGCACCATCGTCCGAGCCCGGGGCGGGGAAGCCTTTCGAGCGCATAACACACCGATGCCCACCAACCCATACAAAGAGCTCGTACTGATCCGGGCTGGGCCAGTCGCGCAGCAAGGCGAGGAAGCGCTTCATCGAGATCCTTGAGCTCACCCCGATCCCGCGCGTGCGATAGTGCCTGATGCAGATGAGCGTGAGCCCAGGCGATACCGGTGAATCCCTCGCACAGTGACGCGCCCATCCAGTGCTCCGCGAGGCCGGCTTCGGATTCCTCGAGAAAATCCCAGGCGAGCTCTTCGGCGTCTTTATGTGCAGGCTGGCTTCCGCCAGATAGGCAAAGAACACGGCTATTCCGGCCCGGCCTGTCATCAGCCCAAGCTTGATGGCCTGAGTCGTTTCGGTGGCGTGGTCCTCGAATGGGGTTTGCTCTACCGGATGTCTAAGAGCTTCCGCGATGTCGCCGATTGTCTCGAGCGCCTGGCCCCGAAGCGAACCATCGAGGAGCGGTTGCCATTCCACTCGCCGCGTTCATTGCGCCAGCTCCGGAGCTGGACGTTGTGCGGCGGCCCGCGCAGCCCGGGCCTGGTAGAGCCGATGCAGGAAATCGTGCAGGATCACTTCATGCTGGCGCTGGGCGGAGCGAAGCAGCCGATTGACGTGCATGTGGACAAAGCTTTGGGCCAGTTCATCCACCGGCACCCGGAGATGCCCCTCCTGTTCCAGTCTCCGGAGTTCCGCCCCGATGGGAGCGAGGCTCTCCGGAGCGCTGATGGAGGATCGCGAGTCCAGGGCCCAGATCGCTGTCGGCGTCCCTGGTCCGATCGAGCAGCGATTCGAGTCGCGCTCGCTCCTTCCGAAAGCGATCGCTGAGCTGGGGCCGCAATCCCGCGCTGCTTTCGGGGTTCTCAAACGCTTCATCAACCCACTGCTTGGCGTACTCGCTCCGACCGCCAGTATCGAAGCCGAGATCGGCCGGGAGTTGGTCCATGCCGCGAATGGCGAGGCGCCATCGCTCATCCAGCCCTGCGTCTCCTGGATCCACCAGCTCCATGATCCGAAAGACCGCGTCGCTATCGGCCTGAAACAGCCGCTCCGCCAGCAGAATCGCTTCGGGGCCGCCGTATCGCTCGATTTCGCGCTGGTAGGTGTCGAATTGTACCCGCCAGATTTTCCTCGCCGAGCAGCCGTGCGTCGCCGCCGCCTCGACAGCGGGGCGGGCGGTGGCGGACAGGGCTGCTGGATCACCCGCGAGACGCCAGCGCAGATGGAGCGCCGGGTCGCCATAGCGGATGAAGAACGCAGCCCTTGGCGGCGCCGTCTTCCAGCAATTGATGGGTGAGGGGTCCGATGACCTCGGTGAGGTCTCGTCGGCGATGGACTCGCCGCAATAGAGCTTTATGGAGAGCCATGCAGAGCCGGTGAGAACGAGCGCTGTACCTGCGGAGCCGCCGATGTCCGCGCTTCCGGGAACCCTGACCACGCTCGTTGCCGGCCGCGCAATGGGCACCACAATCTCATGCGCACTAACGACCATCGGGGCCCTCGACCGGCTGGTCCTCCGAAGCCAGGAAGGTCTCCTCGAGCATTGCCGAGTCCCGGTTCTTCAAGGCATGGGTAAATGCCTCCACCGCCAGCACGTTTTCCAGATCCACGGCGAGACGATTGTCGTAATCGGCGAGGACGATCCACCGGGGCAGGCGCCTCTGGCTGCGCCATTCCTGGACCGCCCGGAACTGTTCCTCTCCGGTCAGCGTGCCAAGTCGCTTGCACTCGTCCTGAGACAGGTTCCAGCGTCGGGGGCAAAGTATGAGAACGACCGGATCGCACCCGCGGCAGAAACGGCGCGCTGGCCAGGGGTCCCCAGCTCCACACCAGCATGTCCGCTACCCGCTCGAGCTGCAAAGGCAAAGGAATCGATAGACGCCGAGGCCGCGGTTGTAGAGAGTGAGCCGTAGTAAGGCGGGGATTATCCGTCGGCCCAACCGGGCAGAGCGCAGAATGAATTGCCGGTGCTTGTGGGAGAGCAGCAGATCGCTGGCAGGGATCTGCTGCTCTCTGGGCGCTCCCTGACCGTCCCAGATAGGTGATTTCATGGCTCCGCAGCTGGGGCCGCAGCAAGATGTTTCCCATCCGGCCTTCAGGGAGATGCACGATCTCGGCATACAGGTCGTCCGGTGTTGTTCCTCTTCGGCGCGGAGCAACGCGTCCACTTCCTCGCGAGGGCATCATCCACGTGGCAGAACCTGCCCAGATAGCGCGGCTCCGGGAGGGCCGGTCGCACCGTCGACCCACAGCCGGAATTCGCCGCGGTCGATCGCCGCGGCCGATGGGAGCGAGGATCGTTGCCATCAGTTCCAGGGATTGGGGCAGAGGGTCCTTGCCGGGGATGGCCAGCCGTTCGAGGTCTTTTGCCTCGAGCAGGATCTCTTCCCGGCCATTCTGCAGCGCGGCTCCGAGGAGCGTCAGTTGATGGTGTTCGCGGCTTCCCAGGTGTGGTCCGTGTCCGGCGATTCGGGAAAGCCGATTCCCCGCAGCAGTGGAGATGGATCACCTCCGGTGGCGATGATGCCGCCCCAGACCGACCTCGTCGTCCAGGGCTTCGAGTAGCGGGACCTCGCGGTCTTCATACCGTCTCGAGGAAAGCCTCCCGGAAACGGGCCAGAGGTGTCGGTACCCCGAAGGCCGCCCAGGCGATGCAGGATCTCGATGGCGCGGTCGATCTCCCGGAGTACCGAGTCTCCGATCGTCACCTCCGGCGCCCGCTTGACCAGATCCACCTGAAAAAGAGTCGCCAGTTCGGCCTTTGCGGGAAGCGGCTCAAGCGACCTGGCCAGTTCACGGTACCGGGCGGGGGCAGTTCCTCCGGATCGATCGAATTCCGCTAGAGTCGTTTCGACCGGACCGGAGGGTCTGAAGAGTGGCCTCCCGCACGAAGGGTGCGCTTCCAGCTCCCGGATCAGGGTGGGGAGCGGTTCAGTACCGGTGACCGGCAGCTCCAGGTCCGGCACCAGGACTTGAGCCGAGATCAGCTCGATGCTACGTAATTCTCGGCTTCTACCTGATCGACATCGTGAGAGACCAAGCGCTTCGCTACAGCTCCGCGCGGGTTGCACCGGCCTCCGCTCTGGCGATGGTCGAGCGAAGCTCTGGAGTGTCGTCTGCGCTGACGAGGTGATAGGTCCGCAGGGTGCCATCGACCCGGGCCTCGACGTAGCGGAAGCGCCCTGCGCCCGGAGAGACTGTCGTTGGGACGGTATCGAAGGGCGTCGCGGAGCGTTGAATCGCTCGGCCAAAGCCTGAACCAGCGCGAACAAGTAGTCGTTGTCGAGCCTGGTGTGTCGCTCGTTCGCTTCACGGCCTCCAATCCTCAGGCAGGTCTGCTTCGCAACCCTGCCAAGTGAGATTCCCGCGAAGAGGCCAAATGGCGTCGGCCGACTGGCCATGCGGCAGAGGTAGCGCACCAGCCCCCACTCCACCCGCCGGCCTTTCTCACTATCCGGGTCCCGGACCCAATGCTCGAGAGCTTCATCCAGGCTCGGCGAGGCGACGAAGATCGCCTCCCGCACTTCGGGTCGAGCTACCAGCGCGGCGAGACGGCGCCGGAGGAGGGCACGATCGGCGGCGAGGGCAGGGAGCGAGGGCTCCTGCCGGGTCATAGCTCCAGTCGCGCGCTAAGCCCGCTGTTCCAGTCGAGGAGAGTCTCGACCGGAAGAAGGGGGTGCGCAGGACGAAGAATCCGCAATTACCGGCGGCGAGATTCATCGGCCCAGCTCAGCGCGGATCGGCGGTGCCCCAGCGGCTGGGTAACTGGTGCAGCGGATTTTGCTGGTACCCATGTTGTGCCTCCATGTGTGCTGTTCACCTCGTCGGCGTCCGATTCAACGGGTCCAGCCCCACTGGCCTGGTCTCTACCTCTGAAATCGGTTCGCGGACGAAAAACCCGACATCCCCCACAGTGTGCCCTGCTACCCGGAGCTTCGCCAGCGGCCCGCCGCCTCTCGACTCCGCGGGTGAATCCCAATTTGCTGCGGGGCCTTCTGTGCCCTCCGTGCCTCTGTGATTCCTGACTCAATCCCCTCCGGGTCGACGGCGCCGGCTAAGTGCAAGCTGCCACAGATGTTAGTCCCCTAGATAATCCGCCGGCAGCGGACCAGATTTCTCCCCCAATGACTCTCCATCAGTATCCCGATTCGCCCGTCTTTTACCGGAAGCTCACCCGGCGGTTTCCCCCTCATCACCAGAGGAGATGGCTGCTGGCTGATCGACGAAGACGGGAAGCGCTATCTCGACGGGTCCGGTGGGGCCTTCGTCGCCAACATCGGTCACGGGGTCCGGGAGATCGGTGCGGCCATGGCGGAGCAGGCCTCGAAGATTGCCTATCTGAACGGCACCGCCTTCACCAGTCAGCCGGTAGAAGAGCTCGCGGGGGAACTCTCCGCGCTCGCCCAGGCGACCTGAAAAAGGTCTACTTCCTCTCCAGTGGCTCGAGGCGGTCGAAGCCGCCCTGAAGCTGGCTCGCCAGTATTGGGTGGAAACCGGAAAGCCGTCCAAGCACAAAATCATCGCCCTGTTCCTGCCTACCACGGAAACACCCTGCTCGCGCTCTCGGCGTCGGCTCGGGAGCACTACAAGACCTATTACCGTGAGTGGCTGGTTGATGTGGTGCGGATCCCGGCTCCGTACAGCTACCGGTGTGAGTGTGGAGGGCTGCGGACGGAGGCGAAAGCTGGAGTTCCAGCTTGTCCGGTATGCAGCGGGTCGGTGCTGGAGGACGCGATCCTTCGCGCCGGACCGGAAAATCGTGGCCGCGTTCATCGCCGAACCCGTAGGCGGCAGTTCGACCGGTGCGTCGGTGCCTTCGCCGGGATATTTCCGCCGGGTGCGTGAAATCTGTGACAAGTACAAGGTGCTCTTCATTGCCGATGAGGTCCTCACGGGTGCCGGGCGCACCGGAACCTGGTCCGCGATCGAACCGTACGGCGTGATACCGGACATCCAGGTGCTGGGGAAAGGCATTACGGGAGGGTACGCGCCACTTTCGGCGGTCCTGGCGCCCACCCGGCTTCTCGATCCCATCGCGAAGGGCTCAGGCAGCCTGCTTCACGCCCAGACCTTCTCGCATCACGCGGTGCTCTGCGCGACCGGCCTCGCGGCGGTGCGCTACATCCGGAAGCACGGACTGGTCGAGCGCTGTGCCGAGGTGGGACAGAGCTTCCATCGGAAACTGGAGCAGCTGCGGAGAGCTGCCTCATGTTGGGGATGTTGCGCGGCAAAAGGCCTCCCTCGCGGGAATCGAGTTCGTCGAGGACAAAGGCAGCCGCACCGCCTTTCCCCGGAAGCAGAAATTCGCCGAGCGGGATTCTGCCGATGCCGCCCTGGAGGAAGGCCTGATGGTGTGGCCCAACGTGGGGCAGGCCAATGGCACCGATGGAGATCTGGCGCTCCTGGCGCCGCCGTTTGTGATTACGGAAGAGGAAATTGACGAGCTCGTGTGGCGGTTTAGCCAGGCGCTGGAAGGTGTCAGGTGTCAGGTATCAGGGGCCGGTTCCCTGACACCTGGCACCTGATCCCTGACACCTGGAGAACCACCACCATGACCGCCACAGCACCCCAGCAAAAAGTCACCTACACCAGCACCAACGTCGATCTCGGCGCCTTCCATCAGGCGTATGACGAGGCGTTGGCCGCGGTTCGAGCGGGAGCCGGCCGGAGCTATCCGCTCTACATCAACGGCAAAGCCGGTGGAATCGCCGAGCCAGGAACCCATCGTCGATGTGTCGCCGATCGATACCGGCCTCGTCCTCGGCCGCTTCGCGTGTGCCACTCGCGATCACGTCGACCAGGCGGTGAAGGCGGCGCATACCGCGCAGAAGGCGTGGGCCAAGCGGCCGTGGCAGAACGGGTGGCGATTCTCCGGAAGGCAGCCGAGCTGATCCGGGACCGGAAGTTCGATCTTGCGGCGGTGATGAGCCTCGAGGTCGGCAAGTCCCGCTTCGAGGCCATGGGAGACGCGGAAGAGTCGGCTGATCTGATCGAATATTACGCGCTCCAGGTCGAAGAGACCGACGGCTTCACCCGCCCGATGGCGAAGATGACTCCGGTCGAGAAGAACACCGAGATGCTCCGGCCCTACGGCGTCTTCGTGTGCATCGCACCGTTCAACTTCCCGCTGGCCCTCTCCACCGGCATGTCATCGGCGGCCTTGCTGGCCGGGAATGCGGTGGTGTACAAGCCGGCCGAGGACACGCCGTGGACCGGACTCAAGCTGTACGAGGTCTATCGTGATGCGGGTGTGCCCGCCGGAGTGTTCAACTACGTCAGCGGCCACGGCCGCGAAATCGGCGATCCGCTCTGGCAGCATCCCCTGACCGACGGTGTCGTCTTCACTGGGTCCAAGGAAGTCGGCATGCGGATCCACCATGGCATCAGCCAGAAGTGGGTCAAGCCCTGCCTCATGGAGCTGGGCGGCAAGAACGCCGTAATCGTCATGGATTCCGCCGATCTCGACGCGCGCCGCCGAAGGAGTGATGAAGTCCGCCTTCGGGCTGCAGAACCAGAAGTGCAGCGCGACGAGCCGGGTCTACGTGCATCGCGCGGTGGCCCAGCCGTTCATTGCCAAGCTGCTGGAGCGCACCAAGGCCATGGTCATGGGACGACGTCTCCCAGAAGGACGTCTACTTCGGCCCGGTGATCAACGGCAAAGCGGTGAACCGGTGGCAGGGCGCGGTGGATCAGGCCAGGGAGGGAAGGCAAGATTCTCACCGGTGGCGAGCGACTCAAAGGCGAGGTGTTCGACAAGGGTCACTTCGTCGGCGCCGACCATCGCCGCTCTGCCGCTCAAGAGCTCGCTCTTCTTCGAGGAGCTGTTCGTGCCGTTCCTCGCCGTCGGCGAGGTGGCGAGTCTCGACGAGGCCCTGGCCGAGGCGAACAAGGCGGAGTATGGCCTCACCGCCGGATTCTTCAGCCAGCAGAAGGAAGAGATCGACCGCTTCTTCGACGAGATTGAAGCCGGGGTCTGCTACGTGAACAAGCGGACCGGTGCTACCACGGCGCCTGGCCTGGTGCGCAGGCATTCTGCGTGATGGAAGGGCTCCGGCTCGAGGGCAAGGGAGGCTGCGGCCCTGGTATGTGCGGCAGTTCGCCCGGGAACAGAGCCGCACGGTGATTGAAGGCTAGGCGTCGGCGGCTGGACGGCTCGGCGGCTAGTTGTCCCGGCTGCCGGGAGCCTCCAGGCTGGGCAGCCGCTCAGCCGTCTAGCACGGCTAGCCGCCGAGCCGCCCTAGCTGCGGAGGAGCGATGAACCGGCTCAGATCACTCCTGTCGACTGACCACGTCGCCCTGAGCCGTTTCGATCACGAGCCGGGGTGCATTCACCAGGACTCTCGCGAGGAACGTTCCGGCGGATGGACCGTCACTCTCGTCGAACGCGGACGTTCAGTCTCCACACCGGGCGCCGTCACGATCGGATGGCGCCCGGCTCCGTTTTCATCTCCCCGTCCGGCACAGCCTATCGCTGGCATCACGAGGCGATCCCGGACGACATCTGCCTTTCGCTCGGGTTCGGTGCCGCGCTGACCGAGGAGGTCTGCTCGCTTCGCGGCGACCGATCTGCCCCCGGCGATACACCGGGCTCCCGCTTCGCCTATTAGAGAGTCACGGCTCCGCGACGCTCTCGCCGAGGACCGGATGGAGCTGGAGGCGGTCGCCATCGAGGCGCTGGCGAGCCTGGGAGCGCCTTCCCTGTCGATCGCACCAGCGCAACGGCGCGGGACATTTCCCGAGTCGATGCCGTTCTCGATCGGGTTCACGCGGAGTTCCGCCGGCCGATCATGCTGGGAGAGTTGGCCGAATCGGCTGGGCTTTCACCCTTCGAATTTTCGCGGCGCTTCCGCGGTCTCGTGGGCGTGCCGCCCCACCACTACATCATCCGTCTCCGTCTGCTCGAGGCAGCCCGGCGCCTGGAAGGCGGCGACTCGGTCACCACGCGGCACTCGAGTCCGGCTTCGAGAATCTGAGCCATTTCACCCGGAGCTTCCGGCGCTGGTTCGGCATCCGACCCTCGGCCTGAGCCGGCTCAACGGCGCAGAACGTTTCCGCAAGAAAGTGCAAGCCAGGTTCCGCTTCGGGCGCTAGGTTAGCGGCTTCCTTCTTCCTGGAGTTTCCTGTGCTGCTGCGGTTCCTTCCGGCGGTCGTGGCCACCGCCCTTGTTGTGCATTCCACCCGCTGCGGCGCAGGCCGGGCAAGTTCCCGCTTCGGTACGCGCCGAGCTTGAGAAGGTTCGGGAGGATGTGTGGGTGGCCTGGTTCGGCAACGACTAGAAGCGCATGGAACGAGATCATCGCGCCCGACCTCATCGCCATCAGCTCCGGGGACGACAACGCTGGCAGACCAAGACCGGGCACGATGCAGAGTGAAGCCGGGTTGCCCAGGGCGGCGGGCGGCTGATCAAGGTCGAGTTTCCTCACACCGACATTCAGCTGTGTACGGCGACGTCGCGATCCTCTTACTCGCGTTACATCGTGGAGTACCAGGTGGGAGACAAGACCATGAAAGTGCGTCGGCCGGGCGACCGAGGTCTTCCTGCGAAAGAACGGGGAAATGGATCCGCCATCCCGGTTGGCACCCGGACGCGGGACCGGTGAGGGGGAGTAGTTGCTCGGCGGTTCGTTGGTTCGACGGTTCGTAGTTCACGGGTGGAGGAGAAAAAGCCCCCTGACGACAGGAGGTCTCAGCGTCGAGGTGGGCCACTAACCGTGCGAACCGTCACGACCGATCTGGGCTGGGCCATCAAGCACCCTCCGCTCTTGCCCGGATCGCGTCGGTCGACATCATCCGCGGCCTTTCGTGATGGCGCTCAGGTGGCCATCGACCACGTGCGGGTCTACTCGGGCTCCCGGCCGGAGGACCCACGCCGGGCATCTTTTTCACCCGCTGGGTCACCCATTTTCTGCGCTCCCGCCTCTTCTGCCTTCCTGGGGCCGGCACCAGCGCGTTCCCGCTGGGGCAGAGGCTCCAGAACCGCGCCGGACTCTCCCGCTTCCATGACTGCGACCCGCGGGGTGTGGCTCATCGCCTTCTCGAGCCTTCCGACCGTCATCCCGGCTCAGCTTTGCCGGACTTTCACCTTCTGATTTCGCTCACTACCTGCTCGCGGGAGTGATCTGGGCGATCGGCTGGTCCATGATCGTGCTCTCTCGCCGGATCATGACCTGGCTGCCGCTGCGTTGCGGTGATCGCGGGTAGTCGGTGCGATGGTCGTCGCGGGTCACAACCTGCTCTGATCCGATTATGTCGCGCAACCTGAACCCCGGAAAGACGGCCCGCCCCAGCCTGGCCCTGGCAAGTTGCTCTTACCTCGGCGAAGGGGAGTTCAACTGGGCGCAAATGGCCTGCCTCTGGCGATCCCTCTACGTCCTGGTGCCGTGGGTCGCGGTGATGGGCGCTGGGAGTACGCCTTCGGAGCAGTGCTGAGATCGGGGAACCCGACCGGCGTCGGCAGGCTTGTTACGCGATCGGCTTAGGTGGGACGCCGCGTTCCTGGTCCTACGAGGATTCAATCTCTATGGCGAATCCCCGCCATTGGGAAGCCTCCGGATGCCCGGGCTACTTTCCTTCCTCAACACCACCAAGTATCCGGCATCGCTCCAGTTCCCGCTCATGACGCTGGGTCCTCAATGATCGCGGCGATTCCCCTGCTCGAGCATGCCCGCGGCCGGATCGCCGATTTTCTTGCGGTCTTCGGAAGGGTTCCCTCTTCTGCCACCTGCTTCACATACCACTCATCCACGCACTCGCCTGCGGGGAGTCCCCGGATACCGCTGAAGGCCGGTGAACCCTTGGCTCTTCACCAATCATCCAATGCGTCCCCGGAGATCTGCCCGACGGGTACAGCAATACGTAACC
>ERZ1370068.7992-contig-6877_pt1 | contig 59434 bp, 96 predicted proteins | sample MGYA00561227_ERZ1370068 | MGnify/ENA primary metagenome ERZ1370068 (study PRJEB38410, sample SAMEA6850437) | metagenome | study: Metagenomic assessment of the ecological functions of the soil: analysis of the soil microbiota associated with the... | reverse complement strand
TTGTACTTCGTTCAGTTACGTATTGCTTATGTTCCTAGGGGTCCGTTCAAACTCACGCCTGAACTGGCCTCGCAGTCAGCCAACCTCGGCCGCCGCGCGTTTAGCCCAGACAGTGTGGGCTGCACGCGGTTCCAGCAGCTCGAGACGACTGCCATGCGCGAGCCATCTGCTCCTGGGAAAACCGACCTCTCGTTTAGCTGCCGCCTTCAGGCTCGGCGGCGTTCTTGCGCTACCCGTGGGTGGCACGGCGCTCCTATATTTCCTGCAGGACCGGCTGGTATTCAACCCGGTCCGGACCCCGGCAGTCACTCGCCCGGCGGGCTCCGACCATCGCAGGCGTGCCGTGACACTGCGCATGCGCGACGGCACGCGTATCCGGGGATGGTGGCATCGCCCCGGACTGCCCAGTCCGTGCTCCGGCGCCGGCGGTACTCTACTTTGGCGGCCGCAGCGAGGAGGTTTCCTGGTTGACCGAGGTGTCGTCCTCATTTGCGGGCGCGCACGTCGCTGGCGGTCAGCTATCGTGGCTACGGCAGCTCCGAGGGCCGTCCGAGCGGAGGCGGCGCTGTTCTCGGATGCGCTAGAACTGTACGACTGGTTGGCCGTGCAGCCCGGAGTCGATGCGTCCCGTGTGGCGCGTGGTCGGGAGAGCCTGGGCACCGGGGTGGCAGCCTTCGTGGCCGCACGCCGCTCGGTGGCAGCCGCGGTGCTCATTACGCCCTACGATTCGATCCTGGCGATTCGCGCGGCGACGTTTCCGTGGAGTCCCGTGCGGTTTCTGCTGCGCCACCATTTCGACTCCGGTAGGCTTCGCCGGGTTCCACCGCACACCGGTCGCTCGTGCTGATGGCCGAGCGCGATCACGGTGGTGCCGCACGAGCACGGTCTGAGACTGATCGACGCTTGGGCTGGCGAGAAACAGGTCGTGCATATCCCTGGCAGCGATCATTTCGACATCCAGCTCAGCGCGCACAGCTGGCAGCCAGCGTGCGCAAATTCCTTCGCAGCCGGTTGGGGCACTGAGGCAGGATGGCTGCTTCAAGGCTCAGCACCTAAGTAGATTTGACATAATATACATTATGCAGCCATTAGGCACAACTGAATTACCGAGCTTATGAGAGCTCACAGCGGACCAATCCGGGTTCTACTTTGTTATTAGCTTAGTGACTTGAGCAGAATATTTGAATGTTTTACATCAATAAAGAAAAGAAATTGGCTGAGGTCTGTTCAGCCACCCGTTCCAAGCGGAAGGTTCTTGATCTGCCCGATCTCTTCAGCCACGTGCCGCACGTAGGCCGGCTCGTTCGTTTTCCTCGGTGCGGCACGGGCGCCAGATACGGAGAATCGGTTTCGATCATCAGGCGTTCAAGGGGAACCGCTAGGGCCACCAGCTTCAGGTCCTTGGCGTTCTTGAACGTCACGATCCCGGAAGGAAATCTGGAAGTTCAGGGCCATTGCCTGCTGCGCAACCGCCAGGCTTTCCGTGAAACAGTGCATGACGCCGCCCACTTCCGCCGGCACCCTTCTGTGATCATGATCCCTCAGCGTATCGTCCGGTGCAGTTACGCGTATGGACTATCAAAGGCTTGAACAGGCCCGCCAGCCGGATGTGGGTCCGGAAGCGTTCGTTGCCACTCCAGGTTCCCGTTTCCCGATAGTAGTCGAGGCCGGTCTTCTCCAATGGCCACCACCTTTGGATGGCGGGCCAGATCCGATCAGTTGCTCGAGGTAGGCTCCCTGCCTTCGCGCTGATCCGGGTGAACTCCCACGGATGCGTAGACATTCGGGTAGCGCTCGGCAATCGCCAGCACTTCCGGGAGCGACTCAAGGCTGCACGCTCACGCACAGTGCATGGGTCGCGCTGGCCGCCAGCATCCTGGCCATCACGCCTTCCAGGTCGCCTGCCAGCTCCGGAAAGTTGATGTGGCAGTGTGAATCGACCAGCAGCGCAGGGGCTGCGGCCGCCTGGCGGTCAAAGCGTGTGGGTGGAACGGTTCAACTGGAGCCGACCGCCAAGCAAGGATTCGATTGCTTCTTTGCCAGGACCCCGCTGTCGTCTTCCTTGAACTGAACGCCGACGCCCTGCACTCGGTTGCCATGACAGCCCGGTGGCGTGATCCAGATTACCCGGCCGGCCACTGGGAACTTGTGGGGATCGTCCATCAGGCTGATCAGCATGAAGATCCGTCCCCAGCTTATAGCTGCGTGCGGTCGGAATGAAATACCGCCCCCCTGATAAACGGCATGTAGGCCGCGCAAAGGATGGACTCTCTTGATGTTGAGAGAGATGGCTCCGGGCCGGGCCGCCCCGGTGGGCGCTTCAGACATCAGGACTCTGGCGTGCGATCGTACGGGTGTACTGAATGGCGAGCCGCTCGATCACAAGCCGGGCATTCAGTGGATGCTCCAGAGCGCGCAATGCGACCACCAGAATCCTTGAGCAGCCTGCACCGCAGAGCACTTCCGCATTATCGGCCAGCCGACGCAGGCTCTTAACGTAGTCCGGGTTATAGCGTACCCGCCCGCCCAGCCGCAACGACAACAGATCGTAGCACCAACGGTATAGCAGCCCGCACAACACGGCGGCAACTCTTCGGTAGCGACGCTACCCGCCAGGTCTCCTGAAGCCGTCTCTTGCGAAGCCAGCAGTCGCTTAGTGACGCCGTCGGCCCCAGAACCCGCTTTGCTCCAGCTCTTCCGCGGCCAGGTGCAAATCCGGCCTGGGCCAGAGCGATCTCCGGATCCCGGATTCCCCTTGGCCCTCTAACCATTGCGTAGCAGCCTCCGAGCCTGCGGAGCGCGGAAAATCGACGCGAAAACAGCGGCTGCGAACGGTTGCGGGGAGTCGCTGAGGGCGATCGGACACCAAGATGAAGCGCGTACCCGGGGCGCGGCTCTTCCGAGAGTCTTGAGCAGCGCGTTAGCCGCGCTCTGGATGAAGCCGGTCCGGCAGGCTGGATCAGGACGACCTTGGCTCCGCCAGATGCGAGGTCACTGCCAGGAAATCGCCCAAGTCCCGAATTTGACTGATCACGATCGCGCGCGACGCTCGCGGGGCCGGCGATGTGCTGCCGATCGCATCGGGTCCGCGTCCCCACTCGCCTCCTCCATGGCCGCCGGCTCGAGCAGGCGGAAGTCAGGATGAGAACCGGAAACGAGACAACCGGCACGACGCGCAAGCGCCACAAGGCTTACAGACGTCAGCTGCGCGATTCGCGCATAAGCTCGCCCTGCGCCAGCGTTTGAGCGAAGCTGCGCTTTCCCACTCCGGCTGGTCCAGCGAGCAGGAGTGTTCCCGGGAAGGCCGTTCGGTCTGCTCTGCAAAGCGCCCCAAGCCGCATCATTCCATGAGTACATAGTTATAATAACATCAATATATTGATACAATTTCCTCAAGTGATTTGCGAACTCTCGATGGTTAGGTAGAGTCACGACGTGGATCCTTGCCGGAAAACGCTTAGCCCGATCCATATAGCCCGCTCACTGCTCGCTCAAAAAAATCCGCCCGTTCTCGTTCGAATCGATCGAGTTCGCGCTCCCGCCCGAGCGTTGCTGTCCCAGCGACCGGCACATCGAACAGGAGCGTGAGATCAGACGCAGGCACGCTGGACCCATGCCTCACGAAGGATTTCGAGGCCGCTCCGAAGGCTCGCTCCTGCCCCAACCCTGATAGGCAAAGGTCGCGTCAGTGAACCGATCGCAGAGCACCACTTGGTCATCAAAGAGCCAGCAAGATCACGCGGTCGAGGTGTTCACGCCGGGCCGCGAACATCAGCAGCGCGGTCTCCGGGCCGATGGGATGCTCGGAGTCGAGCAGCAAGCCGCGTAGCGCACCTCGCCCAACAAGCGTTCCCCCCCGGTTCCCTGGTGAGCACGACCGACCGCTGCCGTGTCCCGAAATACTCGCAGCCACTTGGAGATGGGTGGTCTTCCCGGCACCATCGATGCCTTCCACCGTGATGAATAGGCCCGCCATGTCGACGCTTATCGCTTCAGCTGGAACTTCTGGACGGCGCGTTATGCTCCTCCAGCGTGCGGGAAAACTCGGACGTGCCATCACCGCGCGACACGAAATAGAGGGCGGAACTGGGAGGCGTTCAATACCGCATCGATCGACGCCCTGACCCGGCATCGCAATCGGACGTGGGCGGCAAGCCGGCTCCGGATGTGTACGTGTTGTACGGCCCGTCCGGTCAGCGAGATCGCGTTTGCGCAGGTTGCCGTCGAAGGCTCGCGCCCAGCCCGTAGATCACGGTCGGATCCGGTTGCAGCCGCATGCCGCGCCTCAGCCGGTTGCTACGAACACCGCGCGGCGATCAGGCCACGGTCCTCCGGGCGCCCGGTCTCTCTTCTCCACGATCGAGGCCAGGATCAGTGGCTGCGTGAGAGGTGCCGATCGTAAGACGCGAGATTCCGGAGCCGGCGCTGATCCCAGGCCGTGCTGCAGTCGTGCGATGCAGGGCCTGGTAGGCGCGCGTCAGCACCTGCAAATCGCTCGCCCCGCTGTTGGAAGACGATAAGTATCCGGGGAAGAACAGTCCCTCGGGATGCAGTCTCGGGTGCGTTCAGCCGGCCCGGGCACCTCGGCCTGGCAGTCGAGGCCGGCGGAATCTCGTGGCCGGACACGCCGGACTGGGCATCCAGCGCACGCGCGCGTTCCGGGCGAACGTCCAGCCCTCGATGAACGCGATCTCCGAGCCGGCAGCACATCGCCCGCGCGCAGACGTCTGAATCAGCGCCATGGGGCTGATGCGTCTCGGGCGACTCGTACACGCCGGCTAACCGACGGCCTTCCCGCGTCGACGCCCGCAGGCGGCCGAGCGCAATGAAGCTGAAGCGCTCGTCGCAGGACACCTGGCGCTCACCAGCTGGCGGGCGACGCCGCGAAAGCTGATCCCTGCTCGGGCCTCGAACATCCGTGCCGACGGGCGGCACCTCGGGACCGGATAACGGCGTACAGCGCGAAGTAGAACGACCCAGCCCGACGCCGGCGCAGGCAAACACCGGCGGCGCTCGGCAGCGAGCCGCACGCTCGCAACCAGGCGACACGCTCGCGCGCGGCCGCCGCTCGCGGCCAATGCGGATCGTCAGCGGTTGTTGCCGTCGAGCCATGGTGCGATTCTGTTGCGACTGACCAGCACGTGTCGTGCCCAGCGGGGCCCGCCGGTCTGGTCACAGCGCAACACCCGACCCCGCGGCTCGCAGCGCCCGGCGCCGGACTCTAGCCGGCGTGGAAGCGGCCGAACGCCAGCGTACCACCGTTGGTGCCGCCGAAGCCGAAGGAGTTGGACAGCGCCACCCGGATCTTCATCTCCCGGGCCTGGTTCGGCAACGTAGTCCAGGTCGCACTGCGGATCCTGGTTGAAGATGTTGATGGTCGGCGGAGCGACCTGATCCGCTGTATCGCCAGCGCGGTGAACACCGCCTCGATCCCTCCCGCCGCCCCGAGCAGATGGCCGGTCATGGACTTGGTCGAACTCACGGCGATGCGTAGGCGCGTGGTCGCCGAAGCAGCGCTTGACCGCGATCGTTTCGGCGACATCGCCCAGCGGCGTCGACGTGCCGTGGGCGTTGATGTAGTCCACCTCGTCGCCGGGTCGATGCCGCCGCTGCGCAGCGCGTTGACCATGGAGCGAGCCGCCCCCTCGCCGTCCTCGCACGGCGCGCGTCATGTGGTGCGCGTCGGCGCTCATGCCGTAGCCGCCCAGCTCGGCAGTAGATCTGCGCTCCACGCGTGCATGGCGTGTTCCTCTTCCTCGAGCACGATGACACCGGCGCCCTCACCCAGAACGAACCCGTCGCGGTCCTTGTCCCAGGGGCGACTCGCGGTGGCCGGGTCGTCGTTGCGGGTGCTGGCAGCGCGCATCGCGGAGAAGCCGCCTACGCCCAAGGCGGCAAACACGCAGCTTCCGGAACCGCCGGCGATCATCACGTCCGCGTCACCATACTCGATCAGATCGCATCGACTTCGCCGATGCAGTGGTTGGCGGTGGTGCAGGCTGTCACCATGGCCAGGTTCGGACCCTTGAACCCGAACATGATGGAAGAGGTTGCCCGGACATCACTGTTGATGATGGCCCCGGGGATGAAGAACGGCGAAATCTTGCGCGGGCCGCCCTGCGAGCAGCGGTCGTTGTGCGTTTCCTCGATCGTCGGCAATCCGCCGATGCCGGACCCGATGTTGATCGCCGATGCGCTCGGCGTTTTCGGGTGTGGCGTGGAGGCTCGGCATCGCCGATGGCCTCGATCGCCGCCGCCATCCCGTAGTGAATGAAGACGTCGAACCGGCGCGCCTCCTTCGCCGAGAGCACCTTGCGTCGACGTCGAAGCCCTTGACCTCGCCCGCAATCTGCGACGCGAAGGGACTGGGGTCGAAAGCGGGTGATCCGGGTGATGCCGGACTTGCCCGCAATGATATTCGACCAAGCCTCCTGCGCGCGTGTTCCCTACCGGGCAGACGGTCCCGAGCCCGGTGACGACCACTCTGCGTTTAGACAACTCGACTCCTGCAGCCAGGGCGCTGGTTCCCGCTACTGCTTCAGGTGGGCGTTGATGTAGTCGACCGCCTGCTGCACCGAGGTGATCTTCTCGGCTTCTTCGTCTGGAATCTCGCATCTCGAACTCCTCCTCCAGCGCCATCACGAGTTCGACGGTGTCCAGCGAATCCGCGCCGAGGTCGTCGACGAATGTCGACTCCGGTCTTGATATCCGCATCGTTCACGCCCAGCTGCTCGGCCACGATCTTTTTCACGCGTTGCTCAACGGTTTCCATCAAGTTCCCTTCCTGTTGACGAGTGGGTGGGCGGCAAGAACACATCGTGTCGATGGCGCTGCCGACCGGCGCTTACGAAGTTGGTCTTGTTGAACGCCGTAAGACAAACCAATACTCTACCAAAATTGACAGCACGTCGGTGACGCCGGGCGGGCGGACTGGCCCGACCGCGTCTCACCGCATCAACATGCCGCCGTTCACGTCGATAGTCGTCCCGGTGACGTAGCCCGCCGGCCGGCGAGGCCAGAACGCCACCGCCGCCGCCGCTTCGGCCGGCTGACCGAAGCGGCCCAGCGGAATATGCTGGATAGCCGCTTGACGCTGGGCTTCTGGCGATGCGCGCGCGTCATGTCCGTATCGATGAATCCGGGCGCCACGCAGTTTACCGTCACGTTGCGGCTGCCGATCTCGCGCGCCAGCGACTTGCTGAACCCGATCACGCCCGCCTTCGCGGCGGCGTAGTTGGTCTGCCCTGGATTGCCCATCTCGCCCGACACCGAGACGATGTTGATGATGCGGCCCTCGCGCGCCTTTACCGATGCCGCGCAGCACAGGCGGCAGAGCCTGAACACCGCCTTCAGGTTGGTCTCCATGATATCGTCCCACTCGCTGTCCTTCATCCGCATGAGCAGGTTGTCGCGGGTGATTCCGGCATTGTTCACCAGCGCGTAGAGACGGCCCGAACTCGGCCTGCAGCCGCCTCGAGCACCTGCTCCCATCCGCGCCTCGTCTGCGACGTCGAGTACGAAGCCGCGGCCCTTGTACCCTTGCTCGCCAAGCATCTTGGTGATCTGCGCGGCGCCGGATTCGGAGGTGGCTGTGCCGACGACGGACGCGCCCTGACCGGCCAGCTCCAAGCGCTATGGCTTGCCCGATGCCCCGGCTGGCGCCGGTGATCAAGGCGAGTTTTCCCTCTAACGGCTGCATAACCTAGGTCCTGCTTCTCCTGGGCCAGCTCACTGCAGCGTGCGCGTCTCTCGAGCGCCACGGTCTTGGGTTCCGGTGTGATGCGCTTGTTGAGCCCGGCCAGCACGCCGCCCGGCCCGCATTCGATCAGCTGTCCCACGCCCCGCGCCTGCCCAGCGCGATCACGCTCTCCACCCAGCGCACGGGGTTGTACAGTTGGCGCACCAGGCGCTTCGCGAATGCGATCGGGAAGCTGTTCGGTCATCACGTCCACATTATTGCACGACGGGTATCGCAGGCTCCGCGAACGCTCACAGCGCCAGCCGTTCTCGCAAGCGCTCGGCTGCGGGACGCATCAGGCTGCAATGGGACGGCACGCTCATGGGCAGCAGCACCGCACGCTTGGCACCGCGCGCCTTGGCCAGCTCGATCGCGCGTTGCACTCCCGCCGTCTGTCCGGCGATGACGACCTGCTCGGGCGAGTTGAAGTTGGCCGCCTCGACTACTCCGGCATCTGCCCGGCCTCGCAGGCACACCGCACGGACGCGCTTCGTCTGGTCCAGTCCGAGGATGCGCCGCGATCGCGCCTCTGCCCTCGGGGACCGGCTTCCTGCATGGCCTGCGCACGGAACCGCACCAGCGGCACGGCCTCGGCAAACTCCAGTACGCCCGCCGCAACCACGGGCCGCAGTACTCTCCCAGGCTGTGGCCAGCCACCGCAACGCGGATCTGCTCCGCCCAGTTCGCCTGCCACGCGCGGAACAGCGCCACTCCCGCTGCGAGCATCGCCGGCTGCGTGTTGACCGTCTTGTTGAGCTCCTGCTCGGGTCCGTCGCTGCACCAGTGCCCACAGAGTCCATGCCGAGCGCAGCGCCGCCTCGTCGAACGTCGCGTCGCACTGCCGGGAGCGATTCGAAGCCGCGTCATCATGCCGACCGACTGCGATCCCTGACCTGGGAAACACGAACGCAACGCTCATGGCCGCTCGCTCAGCTCCATTTCACCAGCACCGCGCCCCAGGTGAACCGCCGCCGACCGCCTCGAGCAGCACGTGCTGGCCGCGCGCGGATGCGACCGTCGCGCACCGCCTCGTCCAGCGCCAGCGGGATCGATGCCGCCGATGTATTGGCATGGCGGTCCACGGTGACGATGACTTTTTCCATCGGCAGCCCGAGCTTCCTGCGCGGTGGCCTCGATGATGCGGAGATTGGCCTGGTGTGGGATCAGCCAGTCGATCGCGCTGCTTGTCCAGGCCGGTGGCCGCGAGCATCTCCTCGACCGCCTCGCCGAGCACGCGCACGGCGAACTTGAACACCGCATTGCCCTCCATCGTGACGAAGGCGGTGCCGCGCACGCCGCCGCCGCAGACCTGACCGCGGCACCGACAGAATCTTGGCATAGCTGCCGTCCGCATGCAGTTTGGCGCTCAGGATGCCGGGCTGTTCGCTGGCCGCCAGCACAACCGCCGCAGCCCCGTCTCCAAACAGCACGCAGGTGCCCGCGGTCGTTCCAGTCGAGGATGCGGGAGTAGATCTCGCGTGCCCACCACCAGCGCATAGCGGCATTGGCCCGAACGGATGAACAGGTCAGCGGTCGCGAGCGCATATACGAAACCGCTGCACACCGCTTGCACGTCGAAAGCCGGAAAGCCGCTGGCCCCCAGCTTGGCCTGCAAGAATGCAGGCGGTGCTGGGAAAATCATGTCGGGCGTCGTGGTAGCCACGATGATGCAAGCCGAGCTGATCGGCACCGAATGCCGGCGGCGGCCAGTGCCCTGCGAGACGCCTCCAGGTGCCAGGTCGCTCGCGCATCTCATCGTCGGCGGCGATATGCCGCTGGCGGATTCCGGTGCGCGTCACGATCCAGTCGTCGCTGGTATCCACCATTCGTTCCAGGTCGTGGTTGGTGAGGACCTTCTCGGGCAGGTATCCTCCTGTTCCCATGATCCTGCGCGTACATCTAGACCGCCTTCACCGGCTTCTCGGCCAGGTCGGGCATGCGCTCGCTGATCCGTTGAGATGATGTCGCTGCGCGCCTCGTCCCAGGCGCGATTGATAGCCGACCTCGAAGGCGAAGCTGTCGGCCGAGCCGTGGCTCTTCACCACGATGCCGCGCAGACCGAGCGAGACTCGCACCGTTGTAGCGGCGCGGGTCCACGCGCCGGCGGAAATGGTTGATGACGGGAAGCGCGATCAGCCCGCACAGCTTGGTGAGCCAGTTGCGTGGTGAACTCCTCGCGCAGATAGTCGCGCAGCATGCGCGCCAGTTCTTCCGACGATTTGAGAAAGACGTTGCCGACGAACCCATCGCACACGATGACGTCCGTGGTGCCCTTGTAGATGTCGTCGCCTTCCACGTTGCCGTAGAAGTGAGACTCGCTGGCCTTGAGCAGCTCCGCGGCCTGCTTGACCACGTCGTTACCCTTGATCTCTTCTTCGCCGATATTCAGCAGCCCTACGCTGGGCCGTTCCACCTGGTCCACGACACCACGAACAGCTGCAGGCCCGATGACCGCAAACTGCAGCAGGTCCACGGGAGTGCAGTCGACGTTGGCACCCAGGTCGAGAATGCAGGTGCGGCCGCGGCGCGTCGGCATCATCGGATGCGATCGCCGGGCGCTCCACTCCGGGCAGCATCTTGAGCACGAAACGTGAGATCGGCCATCAGCGCTCCGGTGTTACCTGCGCTCACGCAAGCGTCGGCCTCACCGCTCTTCACGAGGTCGATGGCCACTGCGCATGGACGAGTCGCGCTTGCTACGCAGGGCCACCGCGATACCGCTTCGTCCATCGCCACGACTTCCGACGCATGCTGGACGCGGACGCGCAGATTCGGCCGCAGGCTCGCTCGCTTCATCTCGGCGCGCAGCGAGCTCTTCCCTGCGCCGACCAGGACGACGCTGGCTTCGGGGTTGTGCGCGAGAAAGCTCGCCGCCGCCGGCACGGTGACGTGCGCGCCGTGGTCTCCTCCCATGCAGTCGAGGGCGATGGTGATGCCCATCAACGGGCGCATTTCGGTCAGCTGCTGCTCTATACCTGCGGCCACGTCGACGCCCGGAGGTGCAAGGCGTCAGTGTGGAGCCGGCTGGCTGACACGAGGCCGGAAGACGGGTTCAGTCTTCCCGGGTCTTGACGACTTTCTTGCCGCGGTAGTAGCCGGTAGGGCTGATGTGGTGGCGCAGGTGGACCTCGCCGCGAGCCGGGCTCGATCGCCAGCGGCGGGTTGGCTGAGCGCATCGTGCATGCGGCGCATGTTGCGCCGGGAAGGCGACTTCTTGTTTTGCTGAACTGCCATGCTGTTACTCCTTCAGATTCAATCGTTGCGTAGCAGCAACTCAATGGGTCTTCAGCCCGGCCAGGGCCGAGAACGGCGAATCGGACGCCACCGACTGCGCTCGCCTCCGCCTGCGCGGTGCACGCCTGCTTCCGGGATGGCGCGGCACCATGGGCAAACTCAGCAAGATCTCCTCCTCGATCAGCTCGCGCAGATCGAGACGAGGGCGTACGCCTGAATTGCATCAGTGTCATCGTCCTCGTCATCCCCCGGATCGAGTTCCCGCATGTCCGCAACCAGGACGATGTCACGTTCTACGTCGAGGTGCAGCGAGGGTCGCTGCAGGCAGCGTTGGCAGCGCAGACCGAGATCCGCCTCCAGGTTGATGCGCAAGGGCAGGCTGCCCATTCGCCGGTGGTGTACCCTTCTCACCTCGTAGCTCACCGCTACCTTCGTGGTCAGAAGAGGACATCGGCCAGTCTCGGCAGCTGAGCGAGTGCTCAGAACCCCCGTCAGGCGCGATTCCTCGCGTGCCAACCGCGCTGGGTCGACAATCGGCGGCGCGGCGTGCATCACCATCATGGTTGATTTCCCGGCGCCCGTGATTGACCAGCTCGCTTGCCGATTATCACGGCTCGTCCGAAAATAAACGCGCGCATGATAAGATTTTTCATTGCTCTGTCAAAACGTTATGCCCGTGTGGCGCGGCGCGCCGAGCGATCGCCGCCAGCCTCTATTATGCTCGTTCTCGCCTCCACCTCCGCCTATCGTCGAGCGCTCCTCGGACGGCTCCGGTTGCCGGTTCGACACCTTTGCCCGCATGCGTGGACGAGACCCCGCTGCCCGGCGAAGCGCCGGCGGCAACGCTCTGCGTCTGGCACAGGCCAAGGCGCGGGCCGCAGTCCGTCTCTCTATCCTGCAAGCCTCATCATCGGCTCCGACCAGGTGGCGGAGCTCGACGGGCTGCGTGCTGGACAAGCCCGGGAGCCGCGATCGCGCCTCAGGAGCAGTTGCAGCGCGCCAGCGGCCGCGAGGTCGTCTTCCACACCGCGGTGACATTGCTCGAAGCGCATTCACGGACGCACGCAAGAGTAAGCTTGTTCCAACCCGAGTCAGATTCCGCGCACTGACCGCATCTCAGATTTCCGCCTACCTGGACGCAGAGCAGCCGTACGACTGCGCCGGAAGCGCCAAGTCCGAGGGCGTTGGGTATCGCGTTGCTGGAGCAGATTCGGGGCGAGGACCCAACGGCGCTGATCGGCTTGCCTTTGATCGCGCGTGGTCTCCTTGCTGCAGGACTGCAGGGTTGAGCGGTGCGATGCTTTGTAGCCGTGGCACCTACGGAGTCGAAGCCGCAGCCAGCGCGGCGTTCTGTTCCTGGTGCCTTCCACGCTTGGCGACGGCGAGCCCGGAGCGTGCTGCCCAGAGCCCGTCACTCGCAGACCATTCGCGGACTGGACGGTTTCATAGCCGAGGAACCCAAGACGGCACGCGCGTTCCTGAAGCGCGTCGGTATGCACCGGCCGCTGACCGAAATGCGTATCGACGGTGCTGAACGAGCACACCGATGCGACACGATCTCCCGAAGCTGCTCGAGCCGGCGCTCAGGGGCGAGCGCATAGGGTTGCTGTCGGAGGCCGGCTATCCGGCGATGGCCGATCCTGGCAGCCGAAGCTGATCGCGCTCGCACACGAGCGCAACGTGAAGGTGATTCCGCTGGTGGGGCCTTCGTCTCTGCTGCTCGCGCTAGCCGCGTCCAGATTGAACGGCCAGGGCTTTTGCTTCCACGGCTATCTGCCTGTTCAGGCCGCAGCCCGTGCTGAGCGCGCGCTGCGCGAGATCGAGGCCGCGATCGGGCGTCGATGGCGGCACGCGATCGTTCATCGAAGCGCCCTATCGCAACAATCAGATGCTGGCCGCGCTTGCTGGAGACCTGCGATCCGCAAACGCGGCTGTGCCTGGCAACCGATCTGACGTTGCCCAACTGAAGCCATTCGCACTCGACCGATCGCGGCGTGGCGGCTCCGCACGCGCCCGACCTGAACCGGCGTCCGACGGTGCTTTCGTGATTCAGGCCGACGTCGCGCCACGCCGGCCAGCGCAGATGCAGGCGAAGCGGTCTGGCGCACCAGAGCTTCGGCGGTCGCGGCACCGAAACGGCGGGCGAAACGCTCGGCCCAGGTTCTGGCGGGGCGTGAAGTCGACGATGTCCTCGGCCTTGATCACATCCCGCGCCACGGTCTCGACGCTGCCGACCGCATCGGCCAGGCCGAGCTCGATGCTCCTCTGTACCGGTCCAGATCAGCCCGCTGAACAGCTCTCGGAGCCTCCTTCAGGCGCGGTCGCCGCGCCCTTGCTTCAGACCACGTCGATGAATTGGCGGTGGATCTCCGCGAGCATTTTCTTCCGCGAACTCCTTCTGCTTCGCGATTCAGCGGTGAAAACGGATCGAGGAATCCTTTGTTGTCGCCCGCGGTGAGCAAGCGCCGTCTCGACGCCGAGCTTCTCCATCGTCCCGGTGAACCCGAAACCGTCCATCAGCACCCCGATGGAGCCAACCAGGCTAGCCTGATCGACGTAGATGCTGCTCCGCCGGCCACCGCGACGTAGTACCCGCCGGAGGCGCAGATGTCCTCCACCACCACGTACAGCGGGGACCTTGGGATAGAGGCCGCGCAGGCGCCGGATCTCGCTGTTGATCTGCCCGGCCTGGACCGGGCTGCCGCCCGGGCTGTTGATGCGCACGATCACGCCGGCCGTGTTCTATGTCCTTGAACGCGTCCAACAATCCCGCATTGATGCGCTCGGCACTCGCCTCGGACTATCGGCGGCGATGACTACCGTTGAGCCTCGCCACCAATGCCGTGTGCCTGCCGCTCAGTGCCTTGTCCTTGCCGCCCGAACCAGCGCCTAGCGCAAGCAACAGCACGACGAACAAATAGAGGAAGGTGAGCGACTTGAAGAAGATGCCCCAGCGGCGTGCTCTGCGCTGCTCGTCGAGGACCGACCGCGACCAGGCGCTCCAGGACGCCGCGCTCCCAATTTTCACCGCCACCTGCTTCGGGCTCATCGACACTCGTCTCTTGCTCCGATGACCAGATACCTTGCCGTCGCTCTCCTCCACCGGCAACCGAACCAGGCGGCCGCCGCTGCGGCGGGCCCGCCACGCAGCGCCCGCTTTCCGGGCGAGTAGGTGGCGCCGTGGGTCGAGCAGATCAGAGTATAAACCGGTCAGATCGAAGAACTCACCCTCGATCCAGTCAGTTCGATGGGCACGTGGGCGCAGCGGTTGACATAGGCATGCACGGTCCACGTCGTAAGCGGACGACGAAGGCGGGCTCCATCCGGCCGTAACGCTCCACGGTGAAGCGGACGCCCTTGCCGCCCTCCAGCACTTCTGCACCCATCGCAGATCAGGCGTTTTCCTGATCCATCGTGCCAGCTCGCGGAATGAGGCGACGCGTGGCGAGCGGCTCTTGCGCCTCGAGGCTCGCCCGCGGATGCGCGCCGTAACCAGCCGCCGCAGCCGGTACGCCGGCGCTGCGCGCCATCTCCAGGTCATGCGGTGGCGTGTCACCGATCATCAGCGTGCGCTGCGCGTCGACATCCAGTTTATCCATGAGAGTAGAAGCAGCATCATCGGGATGCGGTTTGGGGAACCCTCGTCGGCGCAGCGGAGGCATGAAAGAACGGCCCCACGCCAGAATCCTTCAGCGGCGCGATCCAGGCCTCGACGGCTCTTGCCGGTGGCCACCCGCGAGGGCTAGCTCCAGCATCGTGAAATGCCTGGATGACGTCGCAGGCGCGCCGTCGAACAAGGTGACCTTGTGACCACCCGCCAGATAGTGGAAGCGATAGCGCCCTCGGCCAAGCGCGGATAGTCCGCCGGAGAGCGAGTAAGACAGATAACTCATCGCGTCAGCCATGCCTAGACCGATGATGTGCCGGGCACGCCTCGTCGACGAGTGACGCTAGTCCGATGTCGCCGAGCAGCGGCTTGGATCCGAGTCGGCGATATGGCCAGCCGAGTCCACCACGGTGCCGTCCCAGTCGAACACCAGCAGATCGGAAGCGCTTGATCATTCCGCTCAAGGCACCGGCACCAGCGGCTTCGAGGTCAGGGAGCGAGTCCAAAACTCGCCGAGTCCGGCGGGCGGCGGCGCGCTCGCCCGAGTCGCGCGCCACGTGACCGGGTGACGGCAGAACTCTGACGCGCAGCGTGCAGGAACATGCGTTTGAGCCCTCGCGCTGCAGACCTCTGGTCGAGGGCGAAATCGCCGTACTTGTCGTCCCGGCAATGGGGAAGCCGAGATGCGCCAGGTGTACGCGGATCTGATGCGTGCGACCGGTGAGCAGCTCTGCCTCCAGCAGGGTGTAATCCTGATAGCTGTGGCGAACGCCAGGACAACGTGTGCGCCGGCACACCGTCATCGCTCACATTCACCCTGCGCTCCCCATCCGCAGTCAGGTGCTTGTTGAGAGGCACGCGGACATGCTGCTTCTCGTTTCTCCAGCGGCCCCGGGACCAGCACCAGATAGGATTTCTTCATCTCGCCGGCCCGGATCTGGGCGTGCACGCCGGTCAGCGCTGCGTTTCTTCGCCAGCAGGAGCACCCCTGAGGTCTCGCGGTCGAGCCGATGGACCAGCTCGAGGAACCCGAAGCTCCGGGCGTTCTGCGCGCAGTTGCTCGGATCACGCCGCGACTGATGCCGCTACCGCCGTGCGCAGCAACGCCAGCAGGCTTATCGATGATCAGCAGGCGCATCATCTTCCAGCGGAGTGTGTGAGGAGACAGGCGCAGCTCAGCAGGACCAGCCGTCGGCACATGCGCGCGAGACCCGGCGCCGCGGCCTGAACTGGCGGCAAGCGGACGCCGATCGCCCCCGCCGAAGACGATAGGTCGCCTCGATCCGACGCGCTATTGACCCGTACTTGCCCGAGTCCGCAGCAACTGGTAGATGTGGCTCTTGGGGACCCCCTTCAGCAAGCGGATCAGGGAGTTGTCGATGCGCTGGCCCGGCTTCCTCTGCGTCCACCTTCGGCCCAGGACGCCGCGCCGGCCGATATTCGCGGCTCTTTCCTTAACTGTATTCATTTTGCTTATACTATTGATGGCGTTTCCGCGGCGCGCTCGAAATGGGCCGACGGGAAGCACACCGAATGCGAGCCCCGCGGCACAGCTATGGTGTGTACCAGGCTCGTGACCTGACTTAATCATGACGGGTTAACTTCGCTGACCCGGGAACCAACTAGCGATGTGCAGTTGATTTCGCGCTCAAGACCGCCAACCACAATTTTCCGTCCAGGACGCCTCAGAGTGTCTGGACGCTCAAAGGCAAACCTGAAGACTGTTCGAGAGCCCGCCATTATATGACCGACTCGTCCGAATAGTACCCATCGGGGGCCTGCGCCGGGCCCCCAAAGGTTGCCGTGCCCGTGAGTCTGAGCGCGGGGGTACAAGAATGAAGCGCATGCTGTTTAATGCGACCCAAGCAGAAGAACTTAGGGTCGCCATCGTAGATGGTCAAAAGCTCACTGACCTCGATATCGAGACCACCGGAAAGAGAGCAACGTAAAGGAAACATCTACAAGGGCGTAGTCACCCGCATCGAGCCCAGCCTGGAAGCCGCGTTCGTCGATTACGGCAACGAACGGCACGGGTTTCCTGCCGTTCAAGGAGGTGAGCCGCGCCTTCTTCCAGGGCGACAACGTCGAGGTCTCCCGCGCCCGCATCCAGGACGTGATGCGCGAGGGCCAGGAGCTCATCGTCCAGGTCGTACAAAGGATGAGCGCGGCAACAAAGGGGCGGCGCTCACCACTTTCGTCAGCCTGGCCAGGCCGCTACCTCGTGCTCATGCCCAACAATCCCCGCGGGGGCGGCGTGTCCCGGCGGGTGGAGGGCGTGAGGAACGCAACGAGCGCTGCGCGATCTTATCGCCGCACTCGAAGTGCCCCAGGGCATGAGCATCATCGGCCGCACTGCCGGCCTCGGGCGCACGCTGGAAGAGCTGCAGTGGGATCTGAACTATCTCGATGCGGCTGTGGCACGCGATCGAAAGAGCCGGCATGCCGCACTACCGCGACGCGGAAGGCAGGATCACCACTGACGCTGTCTCGAGCGGCGTCAAGAACAAGCGGAAAATCCCGCGCCTTTCTGATCTTCGAGGAGTCCAGCCTGGTGATCCAGTGCCATCCGGGATTACTTTCACCAGGACATCGGCGAGCTGCTGATCGACACCTGAGAGTGTCTACGAACAGGCCCGGCAGTTCATGGGGCACGTGATGCCGGCGAACGTCAGTCGCGTCAAGATGTATCACGACGACGTTCCGTTGTTCTCCCGCTTCCAGATCGAGCATCAGATCGAGACCGCGTACTGCCCGCCAGGTGCCACTGCCCTCCGGCGGCGCGATCGTGATCGACCACACGGAAGCGATGGTGGCGATCGACGTGAACTCAGCACGGTCCACGCGCGGAGCCGACATCGAGGAAACCGCGCTGCGCACCAATCTGGAGGCGGCCGACGAACTGGCGCGTCAGTTGCGCTTGCGCGACCTGGGCGGCCTGGTGGTGATCGACTTCATCGACATGGAGAACGCCCGCAACCAGCGCGACGTAGAGAATCGCCTGCGCGACGCCGCTGCACTACGACCGTGCGCGCAGTGCAGATGGGCAAGATCTCGCGCTTCGGCCTGATGGAACTGTCGCGCCAGCGGCTGCAGACATCGTTAGGTGAGACCAGCCATATCTCGTGTCCGCGTTGCCACGGCACAGGTCACATCCGCGCAGCATCGAGTCCTCGGCCCTGCACATCCTGCGTATCCTGCAGGAAGAGGCAATGAAGGAAAACACCGCCGCTGTCTGCACGCCCAGGTCGCCAGTGGATGTGGCGACTTACCTTCTGAACGAGAAGCGCTCGGAGTTCCACGCCATCGAATCGCGCATGAAGGTTAACGTGGTCTTGGTGCCGAATGTGCACCTGGAGACGCCAAACTACACCCTAACGCGTCTGCGACACGACGAGTTGAACCATGATGGAGCCGTTGCCGGCGAGTTACCAGCTGGTGGAGCAACCAGCCGAGACGGAGAAGCCGGGGCTACCCAGCGGGGAAGTCAAGCCGCCGCGCCCGCAGGCTGCGGTCCAGGGCATCACCCCGGAGCAGCCGGCACCCATCCCGGCAAGGATCGAGCCGCCCAAGCCCACCATCCTGCAAAAGATCGTTGGCTGGCTGACGCGTAAGCCGGAAGGCCCCGAGCCCGTCGGGAAGGTGAAGCCACGTGAGCGCGGCGACCCCAACGGGACGGACAGCGTAGAGACCGTGACGGTGCCCGTCCGAGGCGGCGGGGCGTGAGGACGGTGCGAACAACCCAGCGCCGTGGCCAGGAAGGCGGGCGGGATCAAGCCAGAAGCCAGCCGCGCCAAGGGGATGGCAGCAGCGCCGCCAGCTCCGCAACGGGACGCCGCTTCCTCCGCGGGCCGCGTGGCGCCGAGGGGTCACGAGCCGAGGGGTGCGGGGGTTCCGCAACCGCCCGGCCGCAAGAGCCGAACGGCCGGGCGCTCTGAGCGGCCTGATCGGCTGACCGGCCTCACCCCGAGGGCGGTCAGGAAGCGCACGCGAGGGCCGCGCCGCAGGCGGCGTGGACGGCGCGACCGCGGTGCCGGGCAGGCCGAGCGCACACGGGGTCCAGGAACCCTGGACCGAAGCAGCACCCGAGCGTGCGGCAGAAGCGCGCAGGCCCCGGCCGGTTCCGGCCCGAGCCGATCAGGCAGCCCTCGCTACCCGAGCCCGAAGCGCCCAGAACGGAGCGCGTCGAGGCGGAGTACGTCGCGGTCGAGCGCACCCCGAATTTCTCTATCGCAGAACCTGAGCAGGAGCGGTTCGCCGAAGAGCGAGCGGCCGACTGAACCGTGGTAGCCCAGCGTGGCAGAACCTGTGATGGCGCAGCCTGCGCCTGAGCCGGAGATGATGGAGCCTCTCGCAGCGCTGGCTCCAATAGCAGCGCGTTGAGTGGTTCCCGCGATCGAGACAGCGTCGGAGACGCCTAAGGCGGAGCCCGTGGTCGCACCGGCACAACCCGACGCCTCATCGTCGGGAGGAGGCGCCTCTACGGACGCCGGTGCAAGCAGAGACCTTCGCCCTACCGGCGGACTTGGTCCAGATTGAGACCAGCCGCGCACAAGGTTCAGAACGTGCAGGCGGAAGTGCTGACCCCCGACCAATGAGACCTCGGAAGCGCGGCCGCGCCGTCCTCGCCCCACCGAGGAGCAGCAACCGAGCCGAGCCGCTAGGTGCAGATGAGACGCGGCACTGACGCTGCCGTTGATCGGTAGATTTCAGTTCTGAGTTGAAACGGGCCGGCGCGAACCGGCCCGTTTCGCTTTCCTCAACGCCGCGGCGAGACTCTCAAACGCTCTTGGATGCGCGCCAACAGTCCACGGCTTGCATTCTCTGCAAGGTCAACCACTCGTTCGAAACCGGCTGACGGTCCGTAGTAGGGATCGGGAACTTCGCTCAAGTCCAGGTTTGTAGCGTACTCGAGAAACAACTGAGCCTGCACGCTGGTCCTGCGGACCCAGACGGTGCAGATGCGCCAGGTTGTTGGCGATCCATGGCCAGAAGATAATCGAATCGCTCGAAGTCCTCCCGGGTGACCTGGCGACCACGCAATCGGCTCAAATCATAACCGCGGCGTGCCGCAGCCGTGCCGCGCCCGCGGGTCGGGCGGATCGCCTACGTGATAGTCGAGGTACCAGCCGAATCCGTCATGACGAGGTGCGAAAGTCCTGCCTGCTTTACTCGCATGGCTGAACACGCCCTCTGCCGTGGGTGAACGGCAAATGTTGTCCCATGCAAATAAAGAGAACGCCGATCTTTCTTCAACTCTTCAACTCAGTCAGCGTGGTTGCGATCTATTTTTCCGGCTGTTTCAGCACCCCGAACCTACCATCACCGACCAGTAGAATCAACCGCATAGGCCCGCGGTTACGCGAGACGCATCCCTGAAGATGTGCAGCAGCCGGCGGCATCGTTGAGCTCGCCGAAGTGCGGCATGCCCCTGGCTGCCGCGCTTAGAGCGGTCGCGCCTCGGACTCGGCCCGAGCCGCTCGGTGGTCGCTGCTCACGAACGATTGGTACACGTGGCGCAGGGCCTCGCTGTCGAGCTGACGCCGCCGCGTTCGCTTGTCGAATGCGGTCGCCCCAACCTACTTGGACACCATTCTCAAACGGCGGCCGATTGCTGCCTAGCGGAGAAGAACCGACCCAGTGGAAACCAGCAATCTCCTAACAGCCGCTACGCGGATGAGTTTCTTTGGCGGGTGGTCAAGGGAACCGGCGCGTGCTGCGGCGTACCTGCGCGAAGCCTGCCGAAGAGCGCTTCCCGGAAGGGAAGCTGGCGCTCACGCTGAATATGGAGAAGACCCATATCACCACGCATGCAAACGGCGGCTTCATCTCCCTGGCCATCGCATCATTCGCAAGCGAGACCGCGGGGTCGCATGCGGCCTGGCACCGACGACTCCATGGGAGAAGCACCGGAGCGTCACCGGCAAGGTGCGCGCACGAGGATTTCGGAACCGCCCGCCGCCGCCGTCACACTTGCCGAATTCGACGGGGCCGCGGCCAGGGTCAGACGCGGTGGTCATCTTCCGCATCCCGAGCGGCTTAAGTGATTTCAGGGTGGCGATCATCGCCTCATGATATAGGCGCCGGTGGCGGTCGCTGCCATGGCTTCCGAGCGGCACCAAGGGCGCGTACGCCGGCATCCACCAAAAAATCGAATGAACGGACGGCACACCAGGGTGTGTCGCCATTCGTAGTATGTAGGGAAACCGCACAAAACATTCAGGATATTCCGACTACCCACGATCGCGTCAGGCGACTATAGTGCGCTCCTTTCGGTGCGCTGGACTCTGCGAGCGGAGGGTGTCGCTGATGACGAAGGCGTATCAATCACTCCGGTCCAAGTGGCGCATTGCGCGCCGAATGCAGTGGTGATACGGAACTCCTGCAAAGACGATGCCGGCAATGAATCGAGGTCAAGCTGGAGTGCCTGAGGAGGACTGGTCGAGCGATGGCGACGCTCAGGCTTCTCGGCGTGCAGCTTGCGGCAGCTTGCGCGTTAGGGCTTGCGCCCTGACCGGATATGGCGGCTTAGAGGTCGTCCGCTCCGCCAGGAGCCTGATCGCTTGCATCGTGGTGATGTAATCACGATCGAGTTCAAGTTCGACACCGATACGCTGCTTAGCACCTTCCAGTTCACCCCGACTACGAGAGCTTGCGAACATCCTCCCGGCTCACACGCAAATCCGACAGTAGCGGCGGACATCGCCAGCGGAATCGGGTTTTGCAGCCGTCGGCAACTGTTCTTTCTTCTACCTTCCGGCTAAATCGATTCCGAAAGACACGGTGGCTGCCCGATGGAGCCTACGCGTGACGGATAACGCCCCGATCGGATCCTTCGCTTTTGACCTGGATCTATTCGTGAACAACCAACACGTCCAGTTCCCGCAGAGCGTGCAATTCAATGTGGTTCCGGAACCGGCGGCCTGGTTGAGCCTGGTCCTAGGTTTGGCGGTGCTGTGCGTGAGGTACCGCCGAGGAAGCTGGCTTGGACGCAGAACGCAGCGCGCACGCAGCGATCATTACGTCGCGGCGAGTGGCGGCAAAAACCCGACCTTGATCTTGAACACGAGACCTGGCCGGCAAGACCCTCCACGGGCGGCCGAACCCTCGGCGCCCATTGATCCGACATCTTTCCCTCAGGGGAGGAGGTCATGTTCGGACGCACGCTTCAGAGCATTGTTCGGCGGTCGGTACCGCCAAGATCCCCGCGCGATGGCAGTCCGGCCTCCCGCATCGACGCAGGTGCTGTTCGAGACACTCGAACAGCGCCTTCTGCCTTCTGCGGATCCGGTTGCAGCCGCAGCGCACATTCACGCCAGCGCTGGTCGATGCTTCCCGCGAGTATTGCCGCTCACCGGCGAGAGGACCAGCCTCCCGCCCCGTCCGTGCAAGCGGGACAGCCCACGCACGAGGCCCACGAAGCAAGCCAGCAAGGATCAAGCGCCCTCTGCGCGGCCAGTCGGAGCAGACCACAGGCGCGGCGCGCGACGCTATCAATAACGCGGGGCCACGGCTTGACCTTCCCGCTCTACAACCGGTGGCCGCGCGACGCCTCGGCCTTCTCCGAGACAGGTTTTTCTATCTGCGACGTTCGAGCGGCGCGAATGATGCTGCTGTACGACGGTCCAGTCAGAGATAGACGGGATCGATGTCCCGGCGTACCAGGCGCCCACGCCTTTGAGCGGAGACGAATCGAATATCCTCGATTCCGCGCTCGGCGACCTGAACAGCAACGTTCGCCGACTTCGGGGTCGACGTTCACCGACGATCCTCCCCGACTCCGGGACAGAGTACTCGACGATCTATCTTGGCGGCAACGACTCGGCCTTCGCGCAATACGGGTCGTTCCTCGGACTCGCTGACAAGATCGATATCGGCAACCAGGACCGCAGCGACAGCGCCTTCGTTTTCGGCGACGAGATTTACCAGCCCGGGATGACGTTGAGCAATACGCCTCGGCCCTGGCCGAGGTCATCGAGCACGAGCCAAGCACCTGCTCGGCTATGAACACGTCGATAGCCATCCGGCCTCAGGAGCGCGCCCACCGGTGCTGTCGGACGTGGCCGCCGCAACAATCAACGAGCAGTTTGTCACCCCGGATCTGGGACGACGAGGGGCCCGGGCCAATCGGTCAGGGCCAGGCGTTGTTGCCCATTCCGGGCGATCCACGTTCTCCAACCCGGTCACGGGAGCCGTCGAGGCGGTGGCGACGCATCCGGACGAGGCCGGGACCATCATCGTAGGAACGGTCGGCGGGGGCATCTGGAAGACCACTGACGCCGGTTCGGGCTCGCCCACCTGGTTCGCGAAGACCGACCAGTTCGCCTCCCTTTCAATCAGCGGCGATCTCCTACGACCGGACCAACCCGGACATCGTGCTACGCGGGAACCGGTGACGTGAAGCAGTTTCTTCGGTCAGGGCGGCACGGCGATCGGACTGCTCAAGAGCGCGGATGCCGGCGAGACGTGGAAGGTGCTGCCGGCCGCGAATCTCGAAGGCAAAGTCGATCTCCGCCATCGTGGCGAACGGGCAAACCGTGCTGGTCGCCACCAGCACCGACCACGGACGGCATCTATCGCAGCACCGACGGCGGACAGAGCTTCAAGGCGGTGCATCGGGTCACGGGAACCAACCTCGCTGGCCCGATCGGTCGCGGTGACCGACCTCGTTGCCCCGCCTCGCGTGTCGCTGACCGACCGCAATCCTGAATTCATCGTCTACGCCGGCGTTCCACGCACGGGCATCTATCGCAGCGACGACGGCGGAGTGACGTGGAATCTGAGCAATACCGGCCTGCAACTGGTAGACAACATCGATCAGAACGGCAACGGGACGCGTGACGAAGCCGGCGAAGATATCGCCGTTTCGCAGCGCATCGAGCTGGCCATTCATGACAATCCTGACGAACAACACATCCGCTGTCTACGCCGGCCTGATCGTCAATGGGAGTCTGCTGACCGTCTATCGCACGAACACCCTTTCCCCCAATCCGAACTGGTCGCTCTCGCGCCGCCGACTTCGGTCGAGAGGGGCACTGTCACCGGACTGCACAATCCCACCAGCCCGCAGGGTCTCACGCATTTCTGTCTGGCCGCCGATCCAAACAGCTCGTTCACGTCTTCTATGTGGGAGGCGACCGGCAGCCCGTCATCGGCAGCGGGAATTCGGCGGGACTGAACGACTGGGTCGGCCGCATCTTCGAGGGCGATTTCACGCCGCTGGCGACCAACCCGGGCAACACGGTGTGGAAGCAAGTCGTGGGCAACGGCGCGTCGGGAACGGCTCCGCATGCGGATTCGCGCGACATGGTGTTCAACACCAACGGGTGCTGATCCGAAGTCGACGACGGCGGAATTGCCGCGCTGCTGAATCGGCGCAAGGCGGGTGTGTCGCCAAACTGGGTCTCGCTCAATCCGCCGGACTCTGGTCCGGACGCTGCAGCTCACACAGTTCAATTCGGTTGCCTACGACACCACAGCCGGTTTTGATCACCGGAGGTGCCCAGGACGTTGGCATCTCGCAACAACTCTCGGGCACGAAGGAAGAATGGACCCAGGGCCTGCCGCGGACCAAAGAAGACCGGCGCAGCGGTGGCGACGGCGGGGTCGTACAGCTGATTCAGGGCACGCCATCCCAGTACTATCTGAGCGCCAACAGCCTCGGAGGCTTCCGCGTTCTCCCGATCAACTATTCGGGATCTCCGCCGGCGGTCATCGTGGGCGATCCGACTTTCCTGCCGGGTCGCATCGTGGGCGGCGCGGCGGGAGCGACGCTGTTCGGGCTGCACGGGTGCAGCCGGACTGCCATTCCTCACATCGTACGTCGTCAATCCATTCAACCCGTCGCGCATCCTGGTTGCCGCAGGGCGAGGCCTTTACGAGACGCGTCGACGGCGGCACGACGTTCCGGAACGTCGATCCAAGCGCAGGCGCGGGCACCTTCACGGGCGTTGGCATACGGCGGATTCGATTCCACCGCCGGCGCCAACCGCGGCGACATCATCGTCGCTGCGCAGGGCAACACGATCTGGTTTCGGCCTCCCGGTGTGGCCGCCTTCCAGTCGGTAGCGGCACCCAATCCCGGCTTCGCGATCGTCGACCTGGTGTTGAACCCGTCGGATTTCCGCTCCGGCTACGCGGTGGCGCGAGATTCCAACAAGACCACCCCGGACAAGGTCTACCACTTCGTCCTGAATCCGACGACGCCCGCCATGTCGTCCGTCGTCGACGTCACCAACAATCTGAAAGACGGTCGATCTGCGCACGGTCGAGATGGTGCAAGGCACGAGCGGCGTCGGTGACATCGTTCTGGCGGGTGGCCTCGCTGGGCGTCAGTCGTCTGATCCAGGATCCGTCCTCGAAGAACATCTGGACCGAGCTCGGCCAGGGGCTGGCCAACGCGCCGGTGACCGACCTGCACTACTACACCGGATCCAACCTGCTGCTGGCGGGCACTTTCGGGCGCGGTGCGTGGACCGCCAACGAGACCCGCGACGATCTGGGCAAGCACAGCATCCTGCGCATCGACGGCACGGGCGATCGCGACGTCGTCGAAATTTCGCGCGTAGCCGGATCGGCCGTGGCTGGTCAGCGTCCAGGTGGTCGGCGGAGCGCTGCGTCAATATCAGCTGTCCACGCTCGAGCAGATCGTGTTCGATGGGAAGGGCGGCGACGATCAGCTCCACCGTCAAGTCGGCAAACGGACTGGTCAGCGTGGCGAACGGCATCCATTTCATCGGCGGCGGCGGTAACGACACGCTCCGGCTGGAGGGCCCGTCAGTATCCAGCAGACCGTCAAGCAACCCGGCGGCACGAACGGCAGCGGATCCGTCACCTCGGTGACCAAGAAGGACACGCTCGGTGCCGCCGCGACCCAGGTCATCACCTTCGAGACGACGGAGGTGCTCAACAATCAGCAGGAGAAAATCAAGAGGCAGAGCGCCTCAGCGTCCTCGGACGTGGTGCCGTCGCGCGCTGCCGATGCCCTGTCGGACAAGCTGGATCAGCCGACCTTGCTCGCCAAGAATCCTGCCGCCGGTGGGCACGGGTCTCGCCCGCGCGATGTCGGGCGGCAGGGCTGGGCTTCCTACTGGCATCGAGGATCTCAGGGCTGAAGTTGGGGCCGTCGGTGAGGAGGAGGAGGAGGAAGGCACGCAGGAGAGCGGCGGCACACCTTTCCTGGAACGTCTCTTTCGAAACCGGCCTCGGCGCGCTGTCCCTTGGCGAGATCGGCGAGGACGGGCAATTCTCCACTCCGGATCTGCTCCGCAACGCGCTCGATGCGCTCGATGCGACGCGCCGAACAACGTCTCGTTCCGGGAGCTCGGTCTCGATCACGCCGTCGGAGGACGACGACGCGCTGCTGTTCGACGGCAGGGATCAGCAAAGAGCCTCTCGGGACCGACGGAGCTGGGTATCCGCAGCCGACGTGCTCGGCGGCACGGTCGACCTGGATGGCTCGATCGACATCAGCGCGGATCTCACACTGCACGTCGGACTGGGCGGTCGACGAGCAGGGCTTCTATCTTCAGCCGTTGGCCGGCTCCGGCGCCGGAGATCACGTTCGATCACATCCGCACCAACGGCGACGACGCGGGCCGAAGGGCAGCTCGGCTTCCTGGGCGTGACCTTGACCGACGGCGAATTGACGATGGATCCGGCAGTGAAGATCGCCGTGAAGCTGTCGGACCCCGGGACCGATGCGGCGGACGGCAAGATCCGCCTGACCGAGCTCGATGCGGACGCGCGCGAAGCTCGCCACCACGACGGTGACCGGCAATCCGACGGCCGACGACGTAACGCTGAAAGGCGAAGTCCACGTAGGGCGCGTTCGGTTCGGAGGAGGAACCGGCGTTCGACCTCGGCGATGCATCGATCACGTTGCGGTGGGCGGACGTCACCAATCCCGCCGGCGTGGCGATCGATGCAACGGGCAGCGCGGCGCAGGAGTTTCTCGGCTTCCTCAAGCGTTCGGCGAGCGACGTGCTGGATGGGCTCGAGACTCGTCGCGACGACGTTGCAGCAAGTGGCCGGCACCGACGTGCTGGCGACCAAGCTTCTGATCGTCAACAAGAGCCTGAAGGACGTGCTGGACGGTGTCGGTGCGCCAGTCGTCTTCAACAACGATTCCGTCTCTCTGATCTTCCCCCTGCAGAGCGACGCGCAGTCCAGCGCGTTTCGCCGTGTTCCTGGAGAACAAGGACCTGTCCGCACTCGGGATCGCGTCGGGAGACACGGTGCTCTACACCGCTTCGAGCGGCGAGAAGCAGAGCACGATCGAATCGGTCGGCATCTCCCAGTTCACCGTCAAGATCGCCGGGTCGCAGGGCGACGAGCCCTGTCGACGTCCGCCTTCCGCATCGTGCGCTCCGGGTCGCTACGTCATGAGATCGATGCGTTCCTGCAAGGGCTCGAGCAGCCGCTGAGCCTGCACGGACGCGTCCCGACGCTGCAGGAGCTGATTGAAGAGTTGGCGAACCGGGCCGGCATCGACATCGATGCCCTCCACTTCCATCTCACTGGTTCCGGACAAGATCTGGCGGCCGAGCTCACCATTCCGTTCAATCCCGATCCGATCCAGTTCACCGAGCATCTCGATCTGGGTACGACAGTGGCGGGCCTGGCGTTCGACGGCACCGGCGACATCAACCTCGCCGTGGATCCGCAGTTCCGCATTCCGATCGGCATCCGCCTCCATCCGGACGTACCGGTGGGACAGCGCTTCTTCGTCGTGGAGGACAGTGACCCCGAGGTCACGCTGAACGCTTCGGCGGCAATCGACAATCCCGACATCACCGGGAAGGTCGCCGACGTGTTCCAGGTCCGGCTGCAGGAGGATGCGACCGTCGCTCCCAACCAGGGCATCGCTCTCACGAGCACGGTCCACGTCAACCTGGTCGATCCGACCACTGGACCGCAGGCGGACGGTCGGATCACGCTGGACGAATTCAGCCCATCCGCGCTGAGTAACATGTTCCGCGCCGACATCGAAGGCGCGCTCGATATCGACGGATTAACGCTCGCCGCCGACTGAGCGGCGCGAGCCTGGGTACTCTGAAGATTTCGATCGACGGCACGACCGACGGTCACATCGACAGCATCGACGATCTGACCGCCCTGCTCTCGCGCATCAAGGTCGAAGGCAATCTCGGTCTGCCCGAGGACATCCCGATTTCCGCCTTCGTGCGCGACGCGATCCTGCAGGGCCTCCTCACCGTCGTGCAGTGGACCGATCGGCTCGACGACACGGCACCGTTCAAACAGGAACTGCCGCTCGCCGACACGTCGCTTCGGCCGAGGCGCTCGGCTTGCCGACGCGGATTGCGCAGCCAGCTCTACGAGCCGGTCGCTGCGTACTTTGCTGCGGATACGACCCCGACCAGTACGGCGAACTGGTCACGGCCCTTCGCCACCAATTCGCGGATCTGGCTTCGGAGGTAAGCCAGAACGAGGTGGTGTTCGACCTCGATCTCGCGCTGAGCGGCCATGCCGAGCTTCCCATCGATCTCGGCGCCGCAGGCCACGAGTCTGGGGCTCTCGGTTGATGCGCTCGGCCACGCTCGCGCCTCGACGCGGGTCTGCGGTTCGTCAGCGGCCGCCGACGAAAGCAAGCCGAAGTTCGCATTCGGAGTGGACCTCACGCCCGGCATCGACCTCGAGCGATGCATTTTTCATACAGGCCGACAAGTTCGTCGCGACCGGATCGGTGTCGACGACGAACCTCAACGTCGCGACTCAGAGGCTGGTTTCCTTGGCGCTCAGGTCGTCGCCGGCCGCGTGGCGCTCGATGGCCGCATCAAAGGGACGTTGAACGATCCCAACGGCGATGGGCGCATCACTGTCGGCGAGCTCGCCAGCGCGGGCAGCGACACGTTCTCCAATTTGAACGCCGACCGGCACGCTGGACGCGACGCTGCCGGTGCAGGCGACAGTCGGCGGACGGCCGCTGTCGACCGCAACCGGAGATGCCTTCGTCCGACCATCGTCATCAAAGATGACAATCTGTTCGGCGGTGCGGCGCCGAGCTTCGAGGCGCGTAACTTCGAAGACCTGCTCAATTTCTCGAACGTCACTCCTGAATCGTTCCTCGCCCTGCTGCAGGCAACTCGAGGGCTGGCTCGCCGGCTTCGGCGATGCGGGCGTGTTCGGCACGCACATTCCGTTCACCGCAGACAAGACGCTCGGGGATGTCAGTCGACCTCGGACGCGCCTTCACCGACCAGCTCGTCGGGTTGCTCGAATCGCCGGACGGCACGCCCAACTACGCCACGGTGCAGGACCTCACGCAGCGGATCATCGCACGCCTGGGCGGCGATCCGCTCGCATGTTCGCTACGACGCGACCACCAATCTGCTGACGTTCGACGTGACGCTGTCCGAGCTGTTCGCGCCGGCGCCGGCCGCGATCGCCTTCGACGTCGGTCTGGATCCCCTGGCCAAGATCAGCAGCAGCAGCCAGGTGAATGTGGGAGGCGGCGTCACTCTGGACGCGACCTTCGGCATCGACCTCTCGCCGCTGCGCGCCGACACCACCACCCGACAACCCGCTCGACGACGACTCGCTCACCAATCACTTCTTCATCCAGGATGCATCGCTGACCGGATCGGCGCAGGTGAGCGCCGCGCGATATCGATGCGATTGCAAAGGTGTTCGACTTCGTCGACATCGGCGTCGTTAGCGGTACAGGTGCGGTCAGCGCCTCGCTGGCGCTTTCCCTCAAGGACCCGAACACGCAGGCCGGCACCGACGGGCGCATCACGCTGCCCGAGCTCTATCGTGCGCTACCGAATCCGACGACGCTCGGTCAAGCGCAGTTCGATGGCTTCGCGAATCTCGTCCTCCCGATCTCCATCCAACCTGCCCTGCCGGGCCTCACGCTCCCGGCAGGCGCGAAGCTCACGGTGACCTGACCGACATCACCAACCCGGCCACCTTGCGCGTGGAGCAGACCGGTCTGGACCAGCTGGTTCGACTTCCAGCACGTGAGTTTCGCGGACGTGCTGCAGCGGTGAAAGGCGTGATCGACTATCTCGGCACCCTCGAGCATTTCGGCTTCCTCGACCAGAAATTGCCGCTGCTCGACTTGAGCGTCAGCGATCTGCTCAAGGCGACCGACGATCTCGCCGGCGCGCATCGAAGCAGTTCCAGCGCGACCCCGCGCAGTCGCTGCAGGCGGATCGAGGAACTGCTCGAAGATGCCATCGGGCTGGTCGATCCGGCCGGCAACCCGAACTTCGACAACCCCGAGGTCGAGCTGTCGCTCGACCGTACTATTGCGGCCAGTCCGGCGTTGAAGGTCGAGCTGCAGTTCCGCCACGACTACGACGGCGGTCCACGCAGCATGAACCTCGACCTCGCCAAGCTGGTTGGCCTGGTGAGCGGCTGATGCGGCTGCGGCCCTCGCCGGGGTCACCAACCTGATCGACGTCGGCGGCACAGCGGTGATGCAGATACAGGCCGGTGCCCGGTTCGACCTCGACTTTGGGTTGGATCTCTCCGGCAGCGCTGCGCCGGTCCCGTTCCTCTACGACAGCAGCGGGCTTGTTCTCGATGCCGCTGTCCTGGGGTCGAATATCCGCTTCAAAGCGGCCATCGGTCCGGTCGGGGTATTCATCGGCAACGCCACGCAAGCGGGCACTGCTACGCTCGACCTCGATGGAAATCCAAGCACTCGGGACCGCGCCGCGTTTACGGTCAGCCTCCGGCCCGATCCGGCGGATCATCGCTACCGCCTGAGCGAGCTGTCGACGAGCCTGGTGCACATCGACCTGAAGGGCGCAATCTCGGTCGACCTGCCGGTGTTCTGTCCGACGCAGAGCGACGCGCTCTGATCCGCTGCGGATCAACATCGCCGACCTGGGTTATCTGGTCGGAGTGCTGATCGATCCAGGCAGCGCCGTGCCCGGGAAGAACCCGGTGGTGTTCGCCTCCGCCCCGGACCTCGCCAAGTGCATTGCAGACATCAGCATCCCCGACAGTCCTGAGCGGTCTGCTCGACGGTCTCGATCTCATGCTGCAGGTGTTGCAGCAGGCGCTGAGTGGTGAGGTGTTCGGGGTTGACCTGCCGCTGGTCGGCGATCACCTCAAGGACGGCGCGAAATTCATCGAGGATTTCCGCGACGACGTGCTGGCACGCCTGCGTGCGCTGACGACCAACTCGGACGATGCCGTGCGGCAGGCGCTGTTCGAGGCCTTCGGTCCGGCTGGACTGGGATTGCTGCGCGACGGCGCGGACACAGGTTCGGATGTGGACCTAGACGACATCCAGCTCGTTTCCACACCGGAAAACGTCTCGTTCGCGATGCATCTCGGCCAGAATCTGTCGCTGCTCAGCGTGCCGATCGGCTTCGACATCGGCCTGCCTGCGCTCGGTCTCGCTGTCGACGGCAAGGTGAACGTGCGCCTCGGGTGGGATTTCCTGATGGGCTTCGGCGTGAGCCGCGCGGACGGCGTCTATTTCAACACCGCCGCCAAGAACGACGCCGGTAATCCCGCGCCCGAGCTCACCGTGGACCTCGACGTCACCACGCCGGGCTTGAGCGCGGCCGGTGCGCTTGCGTTCCTGCAGCTGCGCGCGAAGGACGACGAGACCGACCCGTCGCACTTCGCAGGCCGGTTCACGGTCGACATCAAGGATCCCGCGGGAGCAACAATCGGCTCACCTTCGCCGAGCTGGCCAGCGGACCGGACTTCGACAAGATGATCGGCGCCGCCTTCACCGGCGACGCCAAGGTGAATCTCGACCTCGATCTCGGCCTGGGCGACAGCGCCGCCTTCCCGAGGATGCTCGCCGACTTCGGCCTGGATTGGTCGTTCGCCGGTGCCGACCCGGGTGCGGCTGGACCGTTTGGCGACCGCCCGCGAGTCGCCTTCGACAATATCCAGCTCGATCTCGGGCAGCTATGCTTGACAACGTCATCGGGCCGCTGGTGCACACCATCGACTCGGCATTGGATCCGGTTCGGCCGGTGCTCGATGTGCTCAACACCCGGCTGCCGGTCCTGTCCGGATCTTGGCCCCACCCGCGCGCTGCTCGACACCAACGGCGACGGCTCCAGTCACGCTGCTCGGAGATGGCATCGCTGATCGGCAACGGCGCCGACACCGCGGCTCACCTTCATCTCCGCCCTGAGCAACGTGGTGGACGTGGCGGACATCCTCGACCGTCTCTCCGCCGCCGGGGACACGGCGCTGCTCGACTTCGGCAGCTTCGATCTGGGTTCGATCGACGTGCGCGGCCTGACCGATCTCACCGGCGCGGCGCCCAACGTCACCCGCGCCACCGATCCGCGCGATCAGTTCACGAACTCCGGCAGCGCCGATCAACGCGAGGCCGCGAAGAAGCTCACGCGCAGCGCCGGGCGGCGGCTTCGTCTTCCCGATCATCGAGAATCCGAGCTCGCTCTTCGGACTGCTGATGGGCAAGGACGTCGCGCTTGGTTGGCTACGACATGCCGGCGGTGAACGTCTCGCTGTCGTACAGTCAGTTCTTCCCGCTGCTCGGGGCCGCTCGGCATCACGCTGCGCCGGCTCGGTCAATCTCGACCTCGATCTCGCGTTCGGCTTCGACAGCTTCGGCGCGCGGCGATTCGCCGACGCCGGTTTCGATCCCTCGAAGACAGCGCTCATCCTGGATGGGCTGTTCATCAGCGATACCGGTAAGGCCGACGGCAGCGGAAAGGACGTCGATGAGGTGACGCTGCAGAGCCGCGATCGAGGCGTTCGGCAGCGTGAACTCGGCGTGGCCTCCGCCGGCGTAGGCGGCGGCATCGGCGCGACGATCGGCCTCGATCTGAGCGATCCGAACGACGACGGCAAGATCCGCGGCGACCGAATTCGCGCACACGCTGGCGACGAACCCGCTCTGCTCTGTTCAACGCCGGACGGCAAGCTCACCGCGGGAATCAGTGCGTTCGTCAAGGTCGGTTTCGGCTTCTTCTCTCTCACCAAGCACTTCAATATCGCCGAGGTCACGCTGCTCGATTTTTCGTTCGGCTGCGATCCCGACGCGCAGCAGCCGCCCGTGCTCGCCAGCCAGAGCGGCGACGTGCTGACCCTGAACATGGGACCGCGCGCGGACGACCGGCGCTCGGTGAACATCAAGGACGAGGACGAGAACTTCAAGGTCACACATGTGTCGGGCACCGCAGGCAACGGACGGTAACCGTCGCGGCCTTCGGCGCTGAGCAGACCTTTCACCGGAGTGGGCCACATCCTGGCCGAGGGTGGCGCGGGGAACGACACCATCACGCTCGACGAAGGCGTGCTCGCAACTTCCGAGCTGTGGGGCGATTTCCGCGACCCGCCCGCGCGGCAACTTTCGGTGACGACCAGCGTGTTCGGAGGCGAAGGCGCGGCGGTCCTGCACGGTGGCGGCGGGGCCGACCAGCGCCATCGGCCGAGGCGGGGTCCGATCAGCTTCTCGGCGAAGACGGTGACGACAGGCTTCAGGGCCAGGGCGGTAGCGACCTTGCTCGACGGCGGACTCGGAGCCGACGCGCTGGAGGGCGGCGATGGCAACGACACCTTGCGCGGTGCTGACGACGACGACGAGCTCAGTGGGGGCGCAGGCAACGACCGGCTCGAGGGCGGGCTCGGAATCGACCAGCTGACCGGCGACGCCGGGGACGACATCCTCATCGGCGGGCTCGGGGCCGACGTGCTGACCGGTGGAGACAATGACGACGTCTTGATCGGCGGCGCAGTCGCGGTGGCGTTGACCGACGATCTTCACCGACACCAGCGACGATGTGCTGGTCGGCGAAGGTGGCAACGACCGGCTCGAGGGCGGTCGCGGCCAGGATCGGCTCGACGGCGGCGATGGCGCCGATTTGCTCCCGGGCGGGCCGGGTGCCGACACGCTGAACGGCGACGCCGGCGACGACCGTCTGCGGGCGGCTCCGAGGCGGATACGCCTGATGGCGGAGCGGGCAATGACATCGTGCTCGGTGACGAGGGCACGATCGCCGCGTCCGGGCGGTTACGCTCGCGCCGGGCCCCGGCGAAGCCGCCGACGTCCTGCACGGCGGCCTGAGGCGACGATCAACTCTTTGGCCAGGGTGAAGCCGACCAGCTGTTCGGCGATGAAGGCGACGACCGTCTGCTGGGTGGCGATGCCGGCGACCGGCTCGAAGAGGGGCAGCGGACTGGACGTCATGCTCGGCGAGGCGGGCAACGACATCCTCCTCGGCGGCAGCGACGCCGACATGCTCGACGGCGGTATCGGCGATGACCAGCTCGATGGCCAGGAAGGTGCGGACCGGCTGGTGGGCGGCGCCGGCGCCGACGTCTCATGGGCGGCGCCGATGCCGACACGATCCTGGGCGGCACCGAGAACGACACCATCTCGGGCGGCGCCGGCGCCGACGTGATCGACGCAGCGTCCGGCGACGACCGCATCTCCGGCGATGCGGTGACGACCAGTTGATCGGTGGCGATGGCAATGACAGCATCTTTGCCGGCGCAGATAACGATACCGTGGCGGCCGGCACCGGCGATGACGCTCGTCGACGGCGAGGCCGGCAACGATGTCATCTTCGGCGAGGCGGGTTTGGACGTTCTATCCGGCGGCGATGGCGACGACGTCATCGTCGGTGGAGACGGCGACGACACCTCTCTGGCGATGCGGGCAGCGACGTCGTCTGGGGCGGCGCCGAGCTGATATCCGCATGAGCAGTTCCGCCTGGCGTCGGGCGAAGCGCCCGCACGGACAAGTTCGAGCTGCCGCCCAATTTCCTCACCAGAGGCGGTGGAGCGCACGATCCTGCCGCCCCTCATCACGCCGAAGGCGGTGCAGGGCAGTCGATCGCCGGCGTGGCCGGTGACGGACGCGACGTCGTTAGCGGAGGCAGCGGTGACGACTTTCTGTTCGGCGGCGGCGACCCGGATCGGATCGATGGCGGCGCGGGCAACGACTACGGCGACGGCGGCGCCGGCCAGGACGAGATCGCGGGCGGAGCCGACGACGACGTGATGCGCGGCGGCATCGATGACGATGTCCTGCACGGCAACGATGGCATCGACCAGCTCTACGGCGACGCGGGGCGCGACTATCTGTTCGGCGACGCCGGCGCGCCCGACGGCACCCAGGCCGGGCAACGGCTCTGGGGTGGCGATGGCATCGACTTCCTGCATGCCTACGCGGCGGTGACCATCAATGCGCCGGCTGCCCAGCTTGCGGCCGAAGTCCTGCGCGCGGGCGACGAGCTTGCATGGCGGCGCCGGCGGCGACTTCCTCTACGGCAACCTGCGCAAAGATTTCCTGTTCGGCGACGACGGCAAGGACTTCCTGCACGGCGACTTCCTGAGCGGTCCCGGCTTACGCCGTCAATGCGCGCCCGGCCACCACGGGCGGCGCGCGACCAGCTTTTCGGCGATCAACGGCGAGGACGACTCTGCTTGGCGGCGGTGGCGCCGATCAGCTCTGGGGCGGCGCGGATTCGGACCGCCTCGAAGGCCAGGACGGCAGCGACCAGCTGTTCGGCGGCGGTGGCATCGATGTGCTCGTGCTCGACGTGAGCGCAACCTACTCCGTGCTCGGCGGTGAGACCATCGACGGCCATTTCGGCAATCGCGCGCAGGGCGACGCTGTCGACGACAACGCCACCGACATCCTGCTGATCCCCGGCACCAACTTCGCCGACACCATCCGGCTGAGCCAGACGCCCGGCCGGACTGCTCCAGGTGGAGTACACCGACGATGCGCCCACCCGCGCTGATCCAGGCGGCCTGGCGCGATGCGCAGCGGTCGCCCGCTGATCGAGCAGTTCAGCATTTCCACGCTCGGCGGCAACGACGTCGTGGAGTTCGCTGCGAGGAGTGCGAGCGCGCTCGATCTGAGCGATCTCTGATCGCGCGCAGCGACGACTGGGTCGCGGTGCTCGAGGGTGGTGCCGGCAACGACGTGCTGCGCGGGAGCGCAGGTCGCGACCGGATGGACGGCGGCGCGGGCGACGATGTGCTGTTCGGGCTGGGCGGCGATGACCGTATCAGCGGCGACGACGGAGACGGTGCGCCGACCGATCATGATGTGCTGTTCGGCGGCCAGGGCGACGACGATCTGTTCGGCGGCCAGGGCCGCAACGACCTCTATGCCTGGTCGAAAGACCCGCTGCCGGCTGGGGATACGCAATTCGGCGTCTTCGTGGACAGCGCGGGCGGATTCCACGACGACCGACGGTGATGCCAATGACGACGGCGTCCTGGACAACGGCGTCGTCGAATCCGGACGGCACGCGCACACCTTATGCGCTGCGAGAACACCGGCCTCAATCGCGCCATCGGCGGCCCCAGAGCGGACAGGCTCTTCGGCGGCACCGGGCTCGACTTCCTCTACGGCAACGGCGCGGACACCGGAGCGGACCAGTTGTTCCGCGCGGACGGCACGCTGCTTGAGAATCTCGACGGTGGCGTGACAGGCCTCGACGACGACTGGAAAGCGCTACGCGCGGCAGACCAACAAGGTCTGGTACTACGAGCGCGACCAATCTCGACGACGAGATCCACGTGGACTTCGTCACCGAGCCAGGATTGCTCGGCGACCATCACCTCATCACGCGCCTTCACCCGCAACGGCGACGCCACCACCTTCGATGCCCAGGTCCAGCTGGATTTCCAGGCCCAGGACCAGAACGGGAATTTCGTCTGGCGGCCGGACGATCTGGTGTTCGACGCCGAACAGCGCAAGCACGTCCCGCTGAGCGACCTTCAGCGGCTGCTGCCGCGGGAGAGCGATTTCCTCGCGATCATCGTCGTACACGCTCGCCGGCAACGACCAGGTCGTGGTCGGACCGACGGTGGTGAAGAGCGTCTGGGTCGACGCGGGGCCGGGCGATGACCGGGTCGAGATCCGCTCAGGCCGGCCGATCCTCGCCGACGCGGCCGGGGGTCCCAACCGCAACGACGAGCCTCAAGATGCGTTCGATCTTCGAGGACGTCACCGGCGGACAAGACGTTCACCGGCATGACCCTCGACAGTCCGACGGACGAAGAGCTGGTACACGCTGAGCTTCGGGCTCGACTCAGGTGCCGGCGACTTCGCTCGCAGTGCGCGGCCTCTCGGAGCAGGACCGCCTTCGCGTCGAGTTGCGCGACATGGATGACAACGTGCTGTTGCCGGTTCAGAGCGGCAACGGGCGCATCGACGTGAGCCTGGCCGGACTGGGTCTGCAGGCGGGGACGCAGTACCGCCTGCACGTGTTCTCCGATCGGACGCCGACCGTCTACGATGTCGCGCTCGCCTTCGTCAGCACGCCGGATCTAGCCGAAAGCAACGACACCATCGACACCGCTTTCCGGCTCGAAGCGCCTCCAGCAGATCGCGCAGGTCACCGGGCTGCGCCTGCAATCGCCCACCGACCAGGACTGGTTCGCCTTCACGCTGCCGGATGAAGACCCGGCAGTCGAAAGCCTGCGCACGCCGCAGGACCAGATCCGCCTCGGCACGGTCACCGGCGGACCCTACACGTTCCAGCTTCTGAAAGCCGACGGCACCGTGCTGCAGACGGCCGGCGCGGACGGAGTGCTGAATCTCGGGCACCACTCGCGGCAGGCAAGTATGCGCTCGGCGCGGGTGAATACCGACTGAAGGTGATCGGCACCACGGCCGGCCGCTACGACCTGGACGTGTCCGTCGGCCGCGCGCGCGGAGATGTTCTGGACCTGAGTCCGGCGAGCAGGACGATCTCAGCAGCGCGACCCGCATCCTGCGCCGGGACGTGATCCTCGGTGGTCCGGGCAACGACGTGCTGTCGGGCGGCTCGGGTGAGGAGTGGATCTTCGGTGGACTGGGCAACGATCGTCCTCTCCGGCGGCCTCGACCGTCAGGCGAGCGACGAGTTGTCTCGGTGAAGGTCGGCGACGATGTCTTCCAGATCATCCCCGACCGCTTGCCTCTCATCAAGGGAACGCAGCGCACCTTCATCCCGACGCTCAGCGATCAGTTCGATGGCGGCGATGGCACGGACGAGGTGCAGTTCCTCGGCGGCGATTTCGACCGGTTCGGCAAGGCGGTGCCGGACAACGTGGCGATCCGCTACAACACCAAGCTGCATCGTTACGAGTTCACCAGCCTGATCTGGGACGTCGCGAACCGGGAGTTCGTGCGCGACGCCAGCGGCCGCTTCGAGCAGGAGTATCTGTTCTACCAGCCGCGCAACATCGAGCGCACGGTCATCGACACGCGTGCCGGCGACGACGAAGTGCCACGCCGATCCCGGCTTCCGGTTCCCGGCACGCGAGACCGAATGGGGCATCGCGCCGCGCGCGACCGGGAACAGGGCGCTCTCATCTCGGCGCTCGACATCCGCGGCGGCGCGGGCAACGACTCGCCTGTCTCGGCGGCACTCATGACGACATCATCGATGGCGGCGCCGGGCTGGACTTCATCCTCGGCGGAGCGGCAATGACCGCATCACCGGTGGCGATGGCGACGATCAGCTTGCCGGCGATGGCGAGTCACCCGCGCCGGGCGATTTCACCGTCCTGCCGCCCGATGCCTTCGAGTACGTGGACCCTTCCGGCGGAACCTTCGGGCGCAACGACAGCGCGCCCTTCGCGGCGCAGCTGGCCCGATCGGCCCGAACACGCCGTCATCGATGGCCTCAATTTCAGCTACGGCGACACCGGCGACTGGTACATCATCAAGACGCCTGATGCGGCGAGGAAGTTCGGCGCCGCCACCGCGGCCTTTCTTCGCCGGACATGATTCAGGTTCTGAATGAGGCCGACCAGCCGCTCGGAAGGCTTCGATCCCGGCTCGGCACCTTTTCCTCTTCCCCGCCGCCGCCGGGCCGGGGCAGTCGATCAAACCGCTCGAACGCTTTGCTGGGCGTGCCGGAGTTTTATCTGCTGCATCTGGTGAACCCGCATTTCGTGGATCCGCAGACCACGCCGCGGCCCGATCCAGCCGGTTCGTATCGGCTGCGCTTTACACCGCAGGTGGGACAGTCGATCCACGTTCCAGCCGCGGCCGATACATTTACCGTGACGCCAGCCGGTGGCGCCGATCAGCCCGCTGGTCATTCCGCTAGGCGACATCGACGGCAATGGCGCCAACGACTTCATCGCCGCAGTTCGCGAAGACGTTACGGTGCCGGTCACCACCGCGCGTCTGGTCCTCGGCTCGACGACATTGAGCGATGTGACGCTCGACAGCAGCGGGCCCACGCTGCGAATTCCCGCGCAGGTTCTGGCCGCGGCTCAGGAGCCGGGTGTGTCCGGATCGCGCCGCGCATTCTTCGCCGCGCCGGCGACTACAACGGCGATCATCTCGACGATATCGCGATCGCGATCACCGACACGGCTGGCGGAAGCTACCAGGAGGAAGGCGGTCTACCTGATCTTCGGCAAGAGCGGCCCATGGACCGGCGAGCTGGACGTGGTGAAAGACGCCGATGCCGCCATTCCGATGCAGGGCACATTCTCGATCGCCAATGCCGGCGATGTCGACCACGACGGAAAGGACGACCTTCTGATCGGCAAGACCGCTGGCGATCCGCGCAACCGCGCATACCTGTTCTACGGCGGGACGACTGGGCGCCGCAGAGACCTGTACCTGGCCGATTTCAGCGGCACTGGCGCAACCGGGTCCCTCGACGGCGTGCACCATCGATAACGCAGCGCCGCCGGGGAGCGCGCAGGCAGACGGGCCTGTGGCACCTTCGACCGGCCGGGGCGCAGACTCCGGGCATTCCGGCTCGTTCAGCCTGTACTTCGGCCAGGGCGAAAATGCGGCCGGAGGCGGCAACTACAACGTGGACAGACGGCTGGCGCGTTCACCACTCCGATCATCGATCTGACCACGGTCCGCAGTGCCGAACTCTCGTTCAACTATTTCCTGCAGACCGAGCGCGCTGGCGCCCAGGCTCGATCACGCGCAGGTCCTGATCTCGACCTCGTCCAACGGGGAGCCCTTCGGCCCGTTCATTCCGCTCGTGTCCAACGCGGGCGCAGGCGGCGGGCTGCTGGATGCCTCCGACGGCTGGCAACGCGTAGCCGTGGACCTGAGCAGCTTCGTCCAGAACCCCTTTACCAACCCGAGTGGGAGTCGGGTCCAGATCCGCTTCCAGTTCGACACCGGGGATTCCGCGGCCAACGAATTCGAAGGCTGGTACGTGGACGACGTCCAGGTCCGCACTTTCCTGCAGGAGAGCGCGGCCGACGTCGTATTCCAGGGCAGTTTCAACCTCGGCGACAGCGTCACCGGAATCGGCGACGTACGTCAATGCCGATGGCATCGACGACGCGGCGATCGTCGACGCCGGAGCATCGACCGGACAGATCTATTTCATGTACGGCGGCCCGCGCGGCCAGGGCGCTGGGCCGGCGGTTTCCCGATCAGTTCGCCGACGTGACGCTGCTGCCGGAGACCGGGAAGTCCGTTCAACGGCTTCCGCATCAAGCCTGCGGGCAACGTGGACGGCGATTTCGCCGACAGCAACGGCAACGGCCAGCGCGATCCAGGCGAGCGCGGTTTCGATGACGTTCATCATCGCCGGTGCGGATACGTCCTACATCGTTTTCGGCGGACCTCCGCTGACGACCGTGGACACGCCGGTATCAATGACCACCCTCCTCGCGCAGACACCGAAGCAGGCGGTAAAACTGAATACCGGGAGCGTCTTCGCTCGGCGACAGCAATGGCGACGGCTTCGGCGATCTCGGCGCATTCGTGATCTCGACCTATCCCACGCTCGACGAGACGTCGCAGGACCGTCACGGCGTCGGCCACGTCTTCTACGGCCACGCGCGAGACAGCTTCAACCCGACGGCGCCGGACCTGGTGCTCGAGCCGGCGGCTTCGATTTCGGTTTGTTCGTGAACGCCGGACTGTTCGAGAATTTCCGATCCTACACAGTTCGGCGGCATGGGCGATATCAACGGCGACGGCCGCAGCGATTTTGCTCTGCCGACGGTCTGGGCGGCGTTCTGCACGCTTATCTTGGGCAGAACCCGCTGCCGGCCAATCCGCCGCCCAGCACCACGACGCGGCTGCCCAGTGAGCTATTCGCCTTTGCGCTGACCACCCCACTGTCGTCTGCCGTCGCCGAACCGGGCGGACGTAACCTTGCCTCGGCAATCACAAACGCCCATTCCCGTCGATGATGCATTCGCGCTGCTCGGCGGCCGGAGCAATGAAGGACTGGGCCAGGGCCGTTCGGTGGGCGACCTGAATGGTGACGGCTTCGACGATCTGCTGGTATCGGGCATTTCCACCAACTACATCCTGCTTGGGCCGGTCAATCTCGATGACATAGCAGGGATTACCAGCCGAGCGAACATCAAAGTCGATACCGCCAGCCTGGTAACGCCAGCGGGCGAGCGCGGCGACCTCAATGGCGACGGATTCGACGATCTCGTGTTCCGCAGCGCGACGCGAGCCGGATCGGCTGCGCGTGGTGTTCGGGAGCGCGAATCTCCCGGCCACGCTCACGACCGCACCCACTTCGATCCTCTTCGATCAACCGGGAATCTCGGATGTCGTCATCTCCGCACAACTGCTCAATTGGGATGGCGATCGCAAGGCCGACATTCTGGTGCGCTGTAGCGATCGTGCCTACGTGATCGCGGGCAAGGACATCGTCATCGACGGCGAACTGGCGGCGCATATTAGCAACGTGGCGACGATCACGCGCGCGGGCACCACCGCCTTCGCCGCGGATCCGGTCGTGGTGGGCGATGTGAACGGCGATGGCCTCGATGACGCGATGTTCGTCGATGCGCTCACGACTGCAACACAAAGGCCTACCTGTTCGTCGGCCGGCACACTTCGGGCGGTGCAGCCACTCTCACGCTCGACGACCGCCGATGCGACGTTCGACATCGGCAGCTTCCAGGTTCCACAGTCAGGCGCTCCGTCGCGGCCGATTGCAGGTCACGGCGGTCGGGGACTTGAACCGCGACGGCTTCGACGACATCGCGCTTTGGCGCACTGTCGAGCTGATGCCGCGGGCTCCGGCACCCTGTACTCTTTCCTGGGTTCCACGCAGTTCTCCGCCGCGAGCCGCGCGCACGCTCGGCACCAGCGATGCCGCGGTTCAATTCCAGCGGCAGCGGCCGGACGAGTTCGGCGACACGGTTTCGGTGGATGGTGTGTTGAGCGTCACCAGCGGTGACTGGGACGGCGATGGTCGGCGCGACCTGGCGATCGGTGAGCAGTTGCGCGGCGGTATCGGCCCCGGCTCCACCAATCATCGACATACAGCGGCGAGGCGTCGTGCACTTTGTTCCGAGATATCGGCGAACGGGTCGGCGACACGCCCGTGACGTTGAACCTGAACGACGACGACGTGACGCTGCAGGGCGAGCAGGACCTCGATCTGTTCGGTGGACTCTCGACGACGCCAGCCCTGGACGTCAACCGTGACGGCATTGACGACCTCGGTCATCGGAGCCCCGTTTGCGCAGGGCCTCGCCGGGAAAGTCTCACGTCGTATACGGATCGCGCCCGGGCGGATCCGACCGCGCTGACCAACGCGCCTACGGCGATCCCGCTGGAAAACTTCCCGGTTCCAGGTGCCGGGGCCTTCCTGGAAAGAACGAGGTCTTCGGCCAGGATCCAGCCCAGGACATCGACGGCGACGGCCAGCCGGATTTCGCGTGCTGCTGCCGGGCCATGATCGCTGGTTCCGCTTCACGACGCTGGGTGCCGGCCAGCCCGGCAGTCAGCTTGTGCTCGCGCCCGCTTTCGAGGCGGCGCAGACGAGATTGCTGCGCGGCAAGGATGCGCGATGCTCGATCCGACACCGCCTGCCGACCACGGCTCGGTTGAACTTGATAACAAGTTCGCGCTGGGCAGCGAGGCTGGCGACCAGGTCATCATGGAGCTCGATCTCCGCGTACCTGATCGGCGCAACGATCTGACGGCAATCCAGCAAGCGCTGTTGCCGCTCGACACCGCGGTCACCTTGCCGGAACCTGCCGACCGATACACCAGCAACCCTGACGTTCGTCAACAACGAGATCTCTTCCAGGCGCAGCCTCGGGGGCAGAGAGTCCGAACTGTGGAAAACCGACGGACGGTTCTGGGCACAACGCTGTCTCGCCGAGATCCTCTCCACAACATCTCACCGCGGTGGCAATACACTGTTCTTCACCGCTTCGGACGACGCCGCAGGCACCGAGCTGTGGAAGAGCGACGGCACGAGCGAAGGCACGGTGCTGGTCCGTGACATCGTCATTGGTGCAGGCAGCTCCGATCCGGCCAATCTGACCGCTGTCAATGGCACGCTGTTCTTCACCGCAGATGATGGCGTCAACGGCGTCGAACTGTGGCGCAGCGACGGGACCACGCAGGGACGACCCTGTGCGCGATATCGATGCGACACCGAGCGCCGGTTCCGATCCTGCCAACCTCATCAACGTCGAACGGCACGCTGTTCTTCACCGCCGACGATGGCGTCAATGGCGTCGAACTGTGGCGCAGCGATGGGACAACGCAGGGGACGACCCCGGTGCGCGATATCGATACCACACCGGGCGCCGGTTCCGATCCTGCCAACCTCACCAACGTCAACGGCACGTTGTTCTTCACCGCCGACGATGGCGTCAACGGCGTTGAATTGTGGCGCAGCAACGGCACGGTACCGGGAACGACTCTCGTGCCGCGATATCGCCACGGCGTCCGGCGCGGGCTCGAATCCCGCCAATCTGACCGACGTCAACGGCGTCCTGTACTTCGCGGCCGACGACGGTGCTCAACGGCATCGAGCTGTGGCGCAGCGATGGCACAGATTCAGGCACGGTGCGCCTGGCGAGCGTCAACGCGGCGTTTGCCGGCTTGAGCAATTTCGGACAACTCACCCCTGAACGGCAACGCGCGTCTATTTCACCGCGTTCGAGCCGACGACCGGCATCGAGCTGTAGAAGTACGACGCCGCGGCCAACACGCTGCAGCGGCTTTCCGACATAGCACTCCGGGCCGGTGAGCTCGCAACCCGTCGGAGCTCAGCGTCGTGGGCGACACGCTGTTCTCGCCGCGGATGCCGGGCACCCGCACACCGGAACTGTGGAAGAGCGATGGTTCCGTGCAAGGCACGGTCAAGGTCAGCTCCGCTTCACGCGACGTCGGTCAGCTGACCGCGGCGGGCAGCAATCTATTCTTCACGGCCAACGATGCGCAGGGCCAGTCTCGGGATGTGGCGCATCGGACGGAACGGCGGCCGGCACTGAACGCCTGGTGGACACTGGCGTCTGGTCAACCGCACATTGCAGGTGCGGGTGCTCGATGCCGAGGGCGACGGATGCCTGACGCGGAGGATGCGACGGCAGCCGCCGCCACGTTAGTTACCAAAGACCCTGTCGACGGTCAGCGGCACGCACCGATCGAGGTGATCTCACCAACGCTGTGCGAGCTGCTCGAAGCGGGCAAGACGCGGATGACGCTGCGGCTCACCCTCGATAGCCCCAATCCCGACAACCCGGTCGTTCTGCTCTCATCGACAGATCCCGCGCATGCCAGCGGACTCCAGATCGTCACCCGCGAATCGACCGGAGTCGCGGCCGACCTCTACGACGCGCAGGGTGGTCTCCTGGCTCGGCAGCAGTCCATCCTCGATCTGCGGGCGCTGGACGCGGGCACGTTCTTCTTGAGAGTCTATAACCCGGCCGCGACCGCGCAGACCGCGCCGCTCTCCTTCACGTTCGAGGCCACGCCACCGATTCCCGGATTCTCGCAGCCCGCGCCGGATCGTACGTATCCGGGGCCTGACGGCGATGACATCATCATCGGCAACGAGCACCTGACCGTCTGTTGGCGAGCGTGGCGTCGATCTGTTCGTGGCTGAACCAACCGAGATCGGCGAGACTCTCGAGAATGGCGAGTCGCGGCGCGATCCGTTCATTGGCGAAGACAGCCACGACCGAGCCAGCGGCGCTGCGGCGGAGCGATCCAATCGTCGATGCCTACTCCATGACGAGGCGCTTCACGTAGCGGTGGCGCGCGCTCGGCATTCCGGTAACGACGCGGACGATGGCACTCCTCGTGCAGGAACCAATCCGGGCCAGCCAGATGGCGAGTTCGCTGTCTAGACCTGACTGCCTCGATCGTTGATTTGCGCGGGCTCGAATTCGCCACCAACCTCGAATCGCTTGCGCTTGCCGACAATCGAGTGACCGATCTCTCGCCGCTGGCGCCAGCCACCGTCACAGCCGGCGATGCGATCGGCAGCCCGGTCGGACTCCCGCACCTCAAGCATTTGAGCCTCGATTTCAATCCGGTAACCGACCTCAGCGCCCTTGCACAACTCGTCGATCTGGAGAGCCTGAGCGTCGATGGTCAATCCAACCTCGCTCCGGTGAGCGCGCCGAAATTCGACGGCGCTGACATCCTCAGCAATCCAACGCCGAGCACGTTCGCCCAATTTGGTCAGGTAGTCGCGGCGTCGGAGGATTACGTGGCCGTTTCCTCGCCGTTCGCGAATATCGGATCGCAAACCCGGGCGCTGTCTATGTCTTTGAACCCGCGACGGAGCCTGCTCCGACCATCGCGCATCCCGAACCGCAAGCTGCAAGCCACTTCGGATCTTCGCTCGCTATCGCAGGCGACCTGCTGGTCGTAGGGCCGCGCTGACGAAGATGTGGCCGGTGTGCAGGACGCGGGCAGTGTCTATGTGTTCAACATAAGGACAGGCGAGCGCCTGTCGACGCTGACGAAGCCCGGCGCACTCGGAACTGGAGACAGTTTCGCCGCTCCGTGGCACTTACGGGCAGCACGGTGTTGGTGGGCGCGCCAGGGGACGACACCGGCGCGAGCGATGCGGGCGGTGTGTTGTGTTTGCCGCGCGAACCGGCGTTCCCATCCTGGCGTTGCCGAATCCAACGCCGGCCGTGTCGGAGAGCTTTTGTCCGTCGCTCGCCGTCGATGCCGACACCATGGTGGTCGGAGCGCCCGGCGCCGCCGTATCAGGTATCAGGGCTGGCGAGGCCTATCTCTTCGACTTGAGCACCGGGGCACGCATCGCCACGATGCCGAACCCGACACCGCTGGCCTTCGCGGACTTCGGTCGTGCGGTGGCCGTATCCGGACAGCATGTGCTCATCGGCGCGCCTGGAAGCACCTTGTTGAGCGTGAACCCGGCAGCGGCCTACGTTTACGATAGCGCGACCGATCGCCAGTCAGACGATTGACGATCCGACTCCGTCCTCGCGGGCTTCGGCGCGGCGGTCGCACTCAGGGGCGACACCGCGGTGATTGGCGACGTGTCTACCCCCGGTTTGGTTTCAACGATGGGACGGTGCATTTGTTCGACCTTCCGACGGCCACCTGGCGCGCACGTTTGCACCCAGCCAGCGCTCCCGGAGGTGACGGCTTCGGACTTTCTTTGCCCTTCCCGGCTCAACGATCGTCGTGGGCGCACCTGGTGCGGAACACGCCTACGTCCTCGAAGGTGCGCGAGGGGCGACGCATCGCCCTCGCTGACCTGAACAATCTCGAGTTCCTCAGCCTCTCGAACACCGGCATCGAGCAGGTCGAGCCTGCTGCTCGCTCTCGATCAGTTGCGCTCTGCTCTATCTGGATGGCGAACCGGATCGGCGACATCAGCAGCCCTGGCAGGTCAGCGGGTGATCGACGATGGCGATCCTGGGATTCACCGCCTCCGCTGGATGGCTCGCGAACATCACATCCCGTCAGCGGCACCTTCCAGGAAGACTATCGGTTCATCCCGAGCGCCGGTCCCCTCAACCCGTCCCCGCGCAGACGGCGCAATGGACCTTCACCGGCGTGGCGCCCGGCAGCTATGCCGGTGCTGGTGACCTGGCCTCCCAGCGAAAGCCGCGCCGCCGGCGGGCAGTATTCGATCTTCGACGGCGACACCGCCACGACGCCGGAGGCGACCGTGCCGGTCGATCAGAAGCTCGCACCGTCTGGCAGCGTGCTGGGTGGTGTCGCGTGGCAGAGCCTCGGTGTTTTCAGCAACACCACCGGCACGCTGCGCGTCCGGCTCACCGATACGGCAGCCGACCAGCGGCACGGTCGCGGCGGATGCCGTGCGGATCGTCGCCGTCGACGCCGAGACCGGCCAGGACAAAGTGATCCTCCTGCCGGCTCTGAACGTCCTCGAGCCTGGCCGGCAACCCGCTGAACAACCAGGCCTTACGATCTGTATCTCGGAATACTGCGGTGAGCGTGCCTCGGCGCGCGGCCTGAGCGTCGGCACCGATGCGGCTCCCGTCTTGCGCGTAGGGCCGCTGCGCGATGGACCGTCGCGCGCCATGCAGTTCGACGGTATCGATGACTTCGTCGAAGTTCCGAGCAGCCTCGAGCCTCGACATCCGTCGCACGATGACGTTGGAATTGTGGATGGCAGGCTGACCGCGCGCGCCGACGGCAGCCTCGCGTTCCCGGTCGGGAAGGACTGGATGCCGCTGGTGCAGAAGTCGACCGGCGCACTCGGGGCGAGGACCTACTCCGCTCTGGCTCAATCGCAGCGGTTTCATCCACCTCACTTCGGCCGACGCGTCCGGCGACGCAGTTCGTCCAGACGGCCGATGGAACGATCCAGCCGGGTCAGTGGTATCACGTCGCCGGCGTGATCGATCGGCGACGACGGGATCCCTCCGGCTGTTCGTTCACGATGCGGCCGGCGCTCTGGCGGCCTCGACTTCCGGCAACGTGCGGACCACCGATGCGATCGCCACCACGATGCCGGTCGAATTCGCACGCACGCTGGAAGTCGATCCGACCTACACGCCGTTCAAGCGGAACGCCTCGATGAGATCAAGCATCTGGAACCGAGTGCGCACCCAGAGGAGATCGAGAGCGACTCTTCGCGCGTCGTTCCGGGAACGGAGGCCGGCCTGGCCGGCTACTGGCGCTTCGAGGAGGCGAGCGGTCAAACCGCGTTCGATTCGTCGGCGAACGGCAATCACGGCGGGCTGGGCGGCGCGACGCCGCTGCCGGCGGGTGCAAGTCACCTTGCCCAGCCGTGTCTACCCGCTTCTGACCACCGACGCCGACGGTGTCGTGCCGCGCACCACTGCCATCAGCGACACTCCTGGCGTCACGCCACTCATTCAGGGCGACAACCTGCTCCTTGACGTCGCGCCTGGCACCGAACGCGACCGCGACGATCACCCTGCAGGTCTCCGACCGCGAGGTCGCCGGGCGAACTGACGACGGTGCGGTTCGATTTCTACAACCGGTGCGAATGCACATTATACGGCACCGCGCTTCGCAGATGCGGATCGCGACGGCGTCAGTGACGCCGGCGAAGCGCCCGTCGAGAACGCCACGCTGTTCCTCGACGCCAACGGCAACGGGCGTCAGAGAGCTTGCCGAACCGATCACCTATAGCGATCTGAATGGCGAATACGCGTTCACCGATCTGCCGCTGGCTCTGAAATCGCAAAGCCGTGTTCACCACCGACTTCGAGAGCGGACTCCGCCTGAGATCAGCGGCGTCACCACCACGCGAGCCGGTTCAGGGTTATGCCGGGCTTGGGCCGACGGACGACAAGTTCGGCGGAACTTCCTCGCGTCATCGCCGATGGCGCCAGCCCGACCGGAGTCGCGACGTTGACGCTCACCGACCTGCCTGCGCATACGAGCGTCGACCTCAGCTTCCTGCTCGCCATCATCGACACCTGGGATGGCAGCGGCTCTGGCGCCGCCGCAGCCGGACTTCTTCAACGTGAGCAGTGGACGGGGCGCCGCTGTTTGCGGAAACGTTCACGAACGTGAATCAACCCGGGCTGGTGCAGAGCTACCAGCCGACTGTTGCGGGCGTCGATCTCACGCCTGGAGAGCAGCGCTTCGTCGATCGCGGCTTCGTCCAGGTTCCCACCGTGGGCGACGCCGCGTATGACATGGGACTGGAGCCACGGTTCAAGGCCATTCCGCACACCGGGAGCACGCTGACCGTTCAGTGGTTCGCGAGCGGCGGCGGGCTGGAACCGGTCGCCAACGAGTCCTGGGCAATCGACAACGTGAGCGTGACCCTGAACGGTCTCAACTCGTAGCTCCGGTGCGACGTAGTCGAACAGCCGCCGCAAGGGTGGCGGCCGACCACCGGGACAGCGGTGGTCTCGGCCAGTGGACAGCTTGTCGGGACGCGGACGGTGACATTCGCCACCGGCGCGCAGCCAGATCGCGCAGGCTGTCGACTTCGCCAACGTCCGCGTCGTCAACGCCGGCGACGGACCGTCGAGCGAACGAGGGAGCGGCGGTCGCCTTGACCAGTACGGTGACCGATCCAGACCCGAGCAATGGCAGCAACATCGACCTCGCCTGGATCGCGCAAGATCCGAGCGGCACTCCGGTCGGCACCGGAGCGGTTCCACCTTCTCGTTCACGCCGGCGGACGACGGGACGTACCGAGTGCTTCTGACCGCCACGGATCACGACGACGCGAACCGGATCTATCAGGACAGCGTCTTCGTGTTCGGTAGACAACGTCGCAGCGCCGGCGATTCGAAGCGGGAACCGATGTGGCACGGAACGAAGGCGCGACGCTTACCCGCGCGCTCAGCTTTCGCTGATCCGGGCGCCGATACCTGACCGCGACCAGTCGACTACGGAGACGGCACTGAGATCGTTGACGATTCCGGCAGCGGATCTCGCCGACCGCGCCTTCGACCTCAATCACACCTATACCGACAACGGCGTGTTCACGGTACTCGTCAACGTCAGCGACGGAGACGGTGGAACGGCGACCGACACGTTCCGGGTCACGGCTAGCAACCTACCCGCCCACCGCTGGCGCCGGCGCGGGTCGGACCGGTGGCCGAAGGGACGCCAGTGACTTCACCGCGACGGTCTCCGACCCTGGCGCCGGCGACACACACGCCTATCAATGGAGCTGTGTCGGCGAGCAATGGGCAAGTCGTGCCGGCGGGCACCGACCCGGTGTTCACACTTCACCCCGACTGACCAGGGTACTTACACGGTCAGCCTGCGCGTGACCGATGACGACGGCGCCTTCGCCAACGACGTTGTGGTGATCAACGTATCCGGACGTCGCGCCCACGGTGGCCTTGAGCGGGGCCGCCACTGTGCCTGAAGCGCAGCCCCTATCTCCTACGATCGGACCGGTCACAGATCGTGCCGACACCGTGGCGCAGTACCGGCTGCATTGGAGCGACGGCACACTCGATCGAAACGCTGACCGCGAGCAGCGCTGGCTGCGGCGGGAGGCGACGTCCGCGCATACTATCAGGACGGCCCCGCGGCGCGCAGCATCTCCGTCGACCTGGTCGACGAGGACGGTACGCACGCCGGTGCCGGCGGTCTCGATCGTCGCCGTCCAGAACGTAGCGCCTGTGATCACCGCTTTGTCGTACCAGCGCAGCCACGCTCGCCGAAGGCGGCACCCTCACACTCGGCGGCAGTTTCGAGGATGCGCTGGCCTGCTCGATGCACACACGGTCCGCATCGACTGGGGCGATGGGGCACCGCCAAGCAATCAGTGTCTCTCGCGCCGGGCGCGCCAGTTCGACGCCACGCACCAGTACAGAGATGACAGTCCTTCCGGCGCCCGGATCACGGTACAGGTAAACGACGGCGTGGCGCAGACTCCGCCGCGGTGACGTCCGACCTCTCGGTACTCAATGTGGCACCGACCTTCAAGAACTTGGCCTTGTCCGCAACATCGGCCACCGAAGGCGCCATGCTCGCGCTCACCGGCGACGTGGATGACGCAGGGACGCTGGACAGCCACACGGTGACGATCGACTGGGGAGACGGAACACCGATCGCGGCTCCCACGCTCCCCGCGGACGGTACCTTCAGCCTGGAACATCGCTATGACGTGCCCGGCAGTTACGAGGTTACGACCACGGCTTCCGATGATGACGGAGGCGCCCGTGCGTGACACGCGACCGGTCGTGATCGCCGACCTGCCGCCAGCGATCGCGCCGGCAAACCTGGGCAGCGTCGCCGAAGGCGTGCTGTTCACGCGCACGGGGCACTTCACGCGACGGCGAGCGGACCGGAAGACAGTTGGACGGCAACGGTGCAATACGACACCGGCCCCGTGTTGCCGCTGCCTCTCAATCCCGACCATAGCTTCACGCTGCAGCACGTGTTCGTGCAGAACTCGCCGCATGCGGTGAAGGTGACCGTGACCGACCGGTTCGGCCAGAGCGATACGGAGACCTTCGCCATGGAAGTCACCAACGTCGCGCCGACGGTTCAGGCGGGGCCCGACGTGGCGATCCGGCCCGGGCACTACATTCCAGCGGCAGATCGATTTCACGGACCCGGGCGCGGACACCTGGGCGGCGCAGATCAGCTTCGGTGACGGCAGCGCGCCGGTCACGCTGTCGAACCTGACGGCCCGCACCTTCGCGCCATCACATGTCTATCAGCAAATCGGCCGCTTCCCCGTCACGGTGACGGTCAGCGATAGCGATGGAGCATCCGGTTCCGACGCCTTCTTTGTCGACGTGATGTCGCAGCCACCGCCTCGAGGTGACGGCCTTCCAGCCTGCCCCAAGCGGCTTCCAGTCGAGTTCAACCGGCCGCCGGTGTCGGCTGCCCTCAATCTCTTCGAAACCGAGACCGGGGATTCGCGGCCCGCCCGACGTAACCTTAGTGGGAGCGAGGAGCGGACTGGTGAGAGGATCGCTGATCTTGGAGCGGATGGACATTCCATGGCGTTCGCTGCGTACCGGCGGCCCGCTGGCGCCCGATACGTACACCGTGACGCTGCGCAGTGCGGCTAGCGGACTGAGAGACGACCGTCGGCTGGATGCTGGACGGTGATGGCAACGGCGTCATGGGCGATGATTTCGTGACTTCGTTTACGCTCGGTGCATCGCCTCGCGTGTGCTGAGTGTGCAAGAATTCGCCCGCGGCGCCGAGCCAGGCGATCAACTCTGCCCGCGGCCGATCTTGCTGCCGGTATTCCGATCACAGCTTGCCGGTGGAGCGGGCGTGAACGCCGATGTCGTTCGATCTGCGTTTCGATGATGCGACGCTGCTCAAAGCGTGAGCGGCGTGACCAAGGATGCTGCGGCAGTGCTGGAGCAGTGCCGTGCTCACTGCGGACCTGAGTCAGGCCGCCGCGAGGCTTGAGTTCATGTCGAACTTAGCGGTCTGACCGGGCTGCCGGCCACGCCGCTGACCCTGCTGCACCTGCAGGCCAGCGTGCCGGCCAACGCGACCTACGGCGCCAAGCACCTGCTCGACATCCAGAACCTGGAGTTCAACGGTGGAGCGCTCGCGGGGTCCGGATGACGACGGTATGCACGTGGTCGCCTACCTCGGCGACACCGACGGGCAACCACAGCTACTCTGCAGCGGATGCGCTGCGCGTACAGCGCGTCGTCGTGCGGCTCGACAGCGGGTTCAGTCCGTATCCTCTGGTCGATCCGCTGATCGTCGGCGATATCAACGGCAATGGCCGACTGGACGCAGGTGATGCGCTGCTCATTCAGCGCAGGTCGTACGCCTGCCGGTGCCCGAATTGACCAGACCTGCCATCGCCGTTGCCAGCAATTCCCTGGTCGCACGCAGTGCGGGGCTGAGATCACGCCTTCAATCCGATCGCAACGGGCTCGCCAAGGCAGGTCGAGCCTGCGGACAACCTGACCTCGCGACGCTGTCGGTCACGAGTCGACGCAAACGAGTCTCGATGCCGCGAGGTTGGTGCTGAGCCAGTGGTGCAGCCCAAGAGCAATACCAACGATAGTGGCGGGCCGGTGGAAGCAGCGTCCACGACCAGCTCAGCGAACACCGCAAGCTCGGCGACGACGCCATACGTGGCGAGTCTTCGAACAACAGCGCGCGCGGAGGCAAAGGGGACCTTGCGCCAGCGCCCGCCATCGACTGGACCGGGCGCACGCCAGCCGCTACGGTTTTGCCGACGCTCGGCATGCGGGAAGCTCACCTTCGGAAGAGCGAGTTCGTAAGCAATCTCGGCCGCAGCGAAGAGGCAGTCCATCCGAACACCAGGATAAAGCTCAAGCTCCCGTCGCCATCAAGGCGAAGCCCGTCATGTCAAGCCTGATGCACGCGGATCGGCGAGGGTGATCATGGAGCGGCGATCAGCGATGCTGGACACGATCGATAGCTGACAGGGGGCGACGGGATCGTACCAAAACCGTGTGGTCCCGAGTCGGTGGACCGAGCGTGCCGTTACATCATGAGAATTCGCGGGCCGGCGAACTAGGTCGTATCGCTCGCATTCGGCACGAACGGCGGATACAGGCCGGCATCGACGTCAGATCCGGCCAAGGTGCGCGTGCTGTGCACTACCTGCCGCAGAGGCGAAGGATTCGCGTGCAACAGGTAGAGTTGACGCTGGGAGTTAAGCGAGTAATGTTAGGTAGACCGCCTCGTCATTGACACCAGGAGCCGAATCGAAGACCAGATCTAAACAGACTTGCGAAGTCATTTTCTGCAATGGATTTCGTCGATCTTCGGCCGTTCCCGGCTGCTCCGTGCTCGATGAGCAACAGTGCTCTCAGATTTGCATCATAGTTCACAAGACTCAAACCTGAGGACCTTTCCCCTTACCTGATTGTCGAGAGAGTTTTGCTCGACGATGGCACTGTGATTGGCAAGAAGTAGCGACGACAGACATGTTCGACATCTGGAGACCCGCTTGGAGAGGCGCGGAAGTCATCGATTAAGCTTGTGCGCACGAATATCGCCCCCGCCGGAACTCACCGGCCTCGATCGACGTGGAATAAGTCTTCAATCGAGTCCCGTTTCTGCCTCTGTTCTATAGTTGCCGTGAGTGCAACTCGCGTTTCCATTTGGCGCAATGCTGAGCTCATCGCACCCTACTGGTGCCCGACGATTCCCCAATTACCGACCTCGCAGTAGTCCATTGCCGTAACACCTGATTCGGTTTCTTACCGCTCTCTCCCGCCCTCCCGCAAGGGAGACAGGGTGTATTCTCGACCTCCAGTCCTCTCGAACAAGGAGACCCGCCATGCGCGCTCAGATCGTCCTGGTCGCCGTCGTGATGCTGCTGACCCTGGTATTCACCCTCCTCAACTGGTCCGCTTTGAGCGCACCCGCGCCGATTAATTTGCTCGTGACGCAGGTGCAGGGGCCACTGGGTCTGGTGATACTGGGCCTTGGCACGGTCCTGATTGCGCTGTTCGTCCTGCTGTTGCTGTGGCTGCAGGCGGGCGTGCTGCTGGAAAGCCGGCGCCATTCGCGCGAGCTGACCGCGCAGCGAGAGTTGGCCGACAAGGCCGAGGCGTCGCGCTTCACCGACCTGCGGCAGATGCTGGAGCAAGAGTTCGCGAGCATCAAGGGCCAGGGTGGTAAGCCGGGCGAGCTGCTGGAACGGCTGAACCGAATGGAGAGTGCGTTCGCGTCAGGACATTCATGACACCGGCAACAGTCTGCCGCCTCTATCGGCGAGCTGGACGATCGCCTCGAGCGGCGCGAGGGCGCGCAGCCGGGCTGAGACGCGGCCCCGCATTGCTCGATTGGCGCGGCAACGTTAAATCGAGCCTAGGAAAAACAACCCGCCGTTTCTCCCAATTGGCAAGCTAGCGTGAGGCGAGTCAGCTGTCAACCACACGAGTCCTCGGGTCAAGACTCGATGATTTGCCGGACCATTCACCCCAAAGCACCCCACATCGGCGCAGTTAGCCGCTCGCGCGAATGCCGGCCGAACGGGATCGTCGGCTTAGGGGCTAAGCACGATGGAAGGGAGCTTGAGTGTGCGATCAGGCCGCTTGGAACAGATCGACTCGCCGCGCCGGTGATCTGGGCGGTGCGCGGGCGGGTAAGTGCAGGTGGGTGAGGATCTTGGCAATCACCGCGGGATCAACGATCGCGGCGATGATCTTCAGGCGGCCCCCACAGTTTGGGCAGTGTTCGATATCGATATTGAATACCGGTTCAACAAACGCCCACGAAGCGACTGGAACGTGAACTGCGTAGATTGACCGACCAGAGGCGATGGGGCTACCCCCGGTCAGAGTCGTCCGCGAATCTAAATCCTTCGACCGGTCTCGGCGATACAGGCTGTAAGGGGCCGCCATACTATCGACAGGCACGGGGTTCTATGCAGGTCCACCACGGGCCGAGACGCTCCACACGCTCAGGGAACGCGTGCAGAGGCTATTGACTGGGCAAGTTGTCGCGTATATCGGTGTACGTCACGGGCCCGGCGACGGCGGCTTGCTGGATCAACCGGTAGAACAACATCCCTCGCGAACGCGAGCTGCGGCGGTTGAAGCGGAAGGTGAACTCGTCGAGGTAGTAGTCGACGTGCCGCGGATCCACTGGCCCGCGATGGAGTGCCCAGCAACCAGCGTTTGAGCAAGGCGGCGACGCGATGTACCCCGGGCAGCGGCTGGTGAGCCGGGCGCCTTGGAGCCCAGCATGACGCGCCGATCGTGATCGAAGCCTTCGTCTTGCAAGCCGGGGGTAGATCGGCGAGCCGTCGGTGCGCACCGTGGCACCCGGGCCTAACGTGTTCACGCACGAACGGCAAGAGTCCACCCCGCCATTCTGAATCTTGTGGAGCTAAATGGATAGCCTCTTATATGCTACAGTATACTGTAGTATCCTCGATTCCCACCCTCACTCCGTGACCAACTCCGAGCGATCTGGCAGCGCGGAGCGCTTACGGGTGTATGGCGGCGAGGCATCATGGCGCGGCACGTAGTACCATCGCGTTCATCATGGTGATAGCTGGGAGGTCTGTCATGTCCGTTCATTCGTTGTCCCGCGACCGGGCCGCCGATCCTGATCCGCGAAGCCAAGATCCACCTTGCGGCCGCACATCGGCTGGCGGTTCTGCACGAGCTGGAGGAAGGCATCGACAATCACTTTCACGGTCACGGTGCCCGGCCGGAGCGACCGCTATCTGATTCTGCCTTCGGCCTGCACTGGTCGGAGGCGCGGGCGAGCGACATGATCGTGTTCGACGAGTCGGGCAAGACCCTCGAGGGTGAAGGCGTGGTCGAGCTCTCAGCGCAATGCATCCACGCGCCGGTCCACCGCATTACCGGTGCGCGCGTGGTGCTGCACACCCATCAAACCTGGGCGCTGGCGCTGAATATGCTGAAGAACAACCGTCTGCTGCCGGCGAACCAGACCGCGGCCTACTTCTATGGCCATGTGGCCTACGATGACACCTACGCTGGCACCGCGGACACGCTCGACGAGGGCGAGCGCCTGGCCCGCTTGATAGGCGACAAGCAGGTCTTGTTCATGAAGAACCACGGCGTGATGGTCGTCGGCGCCACGGTCGCGCAGGCCTACGAGCGGATATACGTGCTGGAACGCGTGTGCCGCACCCAGGTGCTGGCGATGGCGACGGGCCAGCCGATCGAAGTGCTATCCGACGCGATCGTGGCGCAAGTGCAGGCGTTGCCGCCGGACGACCGCCATTCGCCCAGCGAGCGCGAACGGTTGTACTTCGAAGCCATGATGCGTGTGCTGGATCGCGAGCTGCCGGGTTACGCAGACTGAACGTCGATGCGCAATCGGCTCCATAGGCGACTGCGCAGCTTAGCAGTGCCATTCTCCGCCATCTCGCCCTCAACGCTCTTCGCAGGCAAACGATAGCGATCCCGCCCTGACCACCAGCGTCAGTGGTCTTCCCGCGCTCGCCGATCGAACCCCAACAGCGCGAAACGCAGCCCCCGCCCAGGCGCTCAGTGCTCCGCCCGCATGGAGCTTCGCCGGAACTGAGCGCGCCGACCGCGTCCTGATGAAGGCTGCGCTATGACGGCCAAAATCTCGCAGCCGACTCGTGTCTGCGCAGCTCGCCCTCCTTCGAGTGCGCCGCCCGCCGAAGCTTCGTCAAGGCGCAGGCGAGAAACGCGGAGCCGTGGAACCACTGCAAATCTGGCGCTGAGGGGCTCGACATCAGCCAACACGCCCGACATTGAATCGATTCGTGCGGAGCCGCGGCGCGAGATCCGGAAAAGCCAAGCCGATCGAAGTGACCGCACGCGGCATGGCCACCGCTGCATTTCCGGGTCGCGAAGTTGCGACTTCTGTGCTGAGGTTCTTGAGTCGCTTGAGTCGCTTCTTTGCGGTCGACCCGGCGCTGACATCCGGCGGAGTAATTCTGTCGGAATGAACTGACCGCACAAACCTGAGGAAAGATGACGCCCAACCAGCGGTGCAGAGCGTCGCGGGCCAGACAGCCGCGCTTGCAGCGCACTGCGCCCTTTGATGAGGTGATAAGGTGATCCTCGACGCGACCTTCTCCCTGACGAGCACGAGCGTGGTTCGATCAGACCGCAACCGCGGCCGGCGCTTTGGCCGAGCAAGAACGGCGTAGCTCGGCGAGAAAGGGGGGCCGGCGCGAGCCGCCGCAACGCCTGGGGAAAATCGCTCTTCTGCAGGTGCCGTGTGAGCCCGGCCAGTACACAGTAGCAGGCCCGATCGGCAGTTCGTTCCTGCTCCCTCATTACGCCAGCAGAAGGCATCCGCGACATCTATCGGGTGACGCTTCGGAACAGGTCCGCGCAGGATGCTTCGGCCGTATTCCCGCGGTACTGCACCCTGACGATTACGACCGTCGCGCGTGCGGCGATCCAAGAATCTGCCGAGAAAATGACGCCGTGGAAGCGGGATGTATCGCGTCCGATTCCCGGACGCGGCACGGTAAACTGGCTTGCCGGCAACGCCACTTCCGGAGCGCGAGGCCGATGGTTCCGTACTCTGGCACGGATTCATCACCGACGTCACGTGAGCGCAAGCTCGCCGAAGAGGAAATCCATCACCTCGCGTTCTTCGACCCGCTGACGAGGGCTGCCTTTAATCGCCGACTGTTGCTCGATCGTCTGCAGCAGGTCTGCGCAACGACCGATCGAGAAGGGAACGCACGGCGCGTTGCTGTTCCTGGACTCTCGACAACTTCAAGATGCTGAACGACACCAAGGGGCATCAGTACGGCGATCGTTTGCTGGTGGAGGTGGCCGGGCGCCTGCGCGCGAGCGTGCGCACGAGCGACACCGTGTCGCGACTCGGCGGCGATGAGTTCGTCGTGTTGCTTTCCGAACTCGACGCCGCCGAGGCCAAAGCCGCATCACAGGCGGAAAGCGTCGCCGAGAAGATTCTCGTTGCGATCCAAAGCCCGTTCAAGGTGCATGACGAGGAGTTTCAGTGTACGTGTAGCATCGGCGTGAGTCTGTTCCAGCAGAATCTCGGATACGACCGATGACCTGTTGAAGCACGCCGACGTGGCGATGTACCGGGCCAAGGCCTCCGGGCGCAACACAGTTCGCTTCTTCGACCCGGCGATGCAGGTCGCACATCGAAGCGCGGGTCTCGCTGGAAACCGATCTGAGGCGCGCCCTGTCGCGCGGGCAGTTCGAGCTCTTCTACCAGATTCAAGTCGACGCCGAACGGTGGGTAACCGGCGCCGAGGCTCTGCTGCGCTGGCAACATCCGGAACGAGCTTCATCTCGCCGGTACAGTTCATCCCGCTCGCCGAGGAGACCGGCATGATCCTGGCTATCGGGCAGTGGGTGCTGCGAAACCGCCTGCGCCCAGATCAAGGCGTGGCGCTGAGAGCGCGTCGACCCGGCACCTCGATCTCGCCGTCAACGTTAGCCCTCGTACAGTTCCGCCAGGCAGGGTTCGTCGGACAGGTGCGCTCCGCTGCTCGACAGAACCGGCGCCGATCCCGCACGGCTCAAGCTGGAACTCACCGAAGGTGCTCGCTGGACAATATCCGAGGCAACCATCGACAAGATGCAGCGCGTTGAAGGCGATGGGCGTGGATTTCGATGGACGACTTCGGCACCGGCTACTCGTCGCTCACTTATCTCAAGCGTCTACCGATCGATATGCTCAAGATCGATGGGTCGTTCGTGTGCGTGACGTGGTCGTCGGCAACAACGACGCGGTGATCGTCCAGACCATCCTCGGCATGGCGAGACATCTCGGCATCAGGTGATCGCCGAGGGCGTGGAGACTGCCGAGCAGCTCGAGTCTCCTCGCTAGGCCAACGGCTGCCGCAACTTCCAGGGCTATCTGTTCAGCCATCCCTGGCGCTGGCGGAGTTCCAACGGCACCTTGCCGATCCGTCGGGCATGTGCGATCCGCCGAGTCGGGCGCTGGCCGTCCCGACCGCCTGATCATCCGCGCCTACGGATCAACCGCTCAGGCGCGGCGAAGCGATCCGCGCCTGTCTGGCGTCCGCCCGGCCATTTGGACGCTCTGACTCGGGATTCCAGCGCATCCATCGTCCAAGATTTACGTTTCGAAGGGCAGCTTCTGGGCGATGAGTTCTGACCATCAAACATCGCCAATTGGCCGACCCATGCCGTTGGCGGTCCGGGATAGCGGCCATTCCGGTGTGCGTCTAACTTTCGAGCGCAGCGACAGGCGGTTGGCTGGCCCAGAGCCATCAGTCATCAGATCCGAAACCTGACCACCAGCGTTTGACAATGCTGTCAGATGTGGCGGACAGCGTCACGTAAGCCAAGGGATCCATAGTTTTGGCTGGCATGGCTTCGCGAACGCAAGGGCCGCTAACGGGTGGGTATCGCCGCCAGGCAGGCCCATTCCTGCGTGTCTGATGCTTCGGTGGCCGGACTCGAACGGTATCGGAGCGGTCACAGTTCCAGATGCGCTTACGCCTCACGCGCTACCCTCGTTTTCTGCTCGTGCTGAGCAGCTGCGCTGCGCTGTATACACGCCGCGCAAACCCATGCCCGATCGCCGAGGTCGTCAAGCTTAGCAAGTCCGGCGCGGAGTCGCGGTTGGTCATTCAACGCATCCGTGATCTCGGGCACGACCTACGCGCTGCGCGGCTCCGACTTCGCCAAGCTCAAGGCCGACGGCGTGCGAGATCCGGTGCTCGATTACTTACAGCAATCCTTCGTGGACGACCTCGATCTGTACACGCGCTACTGGGTCACGGGGGCGGGCGTTTCAAAACTTTTGGCTGTTCCTTCAGCAATACGTAACCGAACGAAGTACTACC
>ERZ1370068.7612-contig-6519_pt1 | contig 59438 bp, 98 predicted proteins | sample MGYA00561227_ERZ1370068 | MGnify/ENA primary metagenome ERZ1370068 (study PRJEB38410, sample SAMEA6850437) | metagenome | study: Metagenomic assessment of the ecological functions of the soil: analysis of the soil microbiota associated with the... | reverse complement strand
CTACGGCTGCTGCTTCGGTCGACAGCGAGAATTACGGAAACTACGACGATCCGCGCGAGATCGAGCTTATGAACAAATGCGCGCGCGAAATCGATCCAGCGCAAGCAGCGCCTCCTGATGCGCCGGTTCGAAAAGCACGTGCTCGACTGACGAGACCCATGTGATTTGGGTGTGTGGTGGCACCGGATCGTGCCGTACCGGTCCTATGTGAAGGGCTTCAAGATCAGCCCGACGCCACTTCATCAATCAGGATCTGGCGACGATCTGGCTCGATAAATAATACGACTGAACAGGAGAAGGCGATGAGAGATCAGATCGAGCTTTGCGGGCGGCGGGCCTTGGCGCTGCCGTCGGCGCGGCACCACTTGCCAGCACCGGCCGGGGAAACGCCCAAGAACGGCGGCATCGCTGACCTATGTGATCCCGGCGGACGCCCCGCCGAGCTTCGACGCGCACCGCGAGGCACCTTCGCGACCGTGCATTCGGCCGCGCCCTTCTACAGCGTGCTGATCCGGGTCGATCCGAACAACCCGTCATCGACGACCGACTTCGTCTGCGATCTGTGCACGGCGATGCCGCAGCCGACCGACGGCGGCAGGACCTACACCTTCAAGATCCGCGACGGCGTCAAGTTCCACGACGGCGTCGCCGTTGACCGCCGCCGATGTGGCGGCGAGCTGGAACAAGCATCATCCATCCGCCGGAAGGCGTGCTGAGCCCGCGCCAGAGCCATTACATGATGGTCGACACGGTCGAGGCGCCCGACCCGACGACCGTGGTGTTCCGCCTGAAATTCGCGACCGGCGCGTTCCTGCCGGCGCTCGCCGACCCCTTCAGCTGGATCTACAAGAAGGAGATCCTCGACAAGGATCCGCGCTGGTACGAGAAGAACATCTCTGGGCTCCGGCCCGTTCAAATTCGCCGCGATCGAAACCGGCCAGTCGATCAAGGGAGTAAAGAACCCCGACTATTACCACAAGGGGCTGCCCTATCTCGACGGGTTCACCGGCATCTATGCCGACAAGCAGGCGGTCCGGGTCGAGGCGATCCGCGGCGACCGCGCGGCGATCGAGTTCCGCGGGCTTCCGCCGTCGGCGCGCGACGAGCTGGTAGGCGCGCTCGGCGACAAGATCACCGTGCAGGAGAGCGACTGGAACTGCGGCAGCGATCATCGAGCCCAACCACAAGAAGAAGCCGTTCGACGATGCCCGGGTGCGGCGCGCGCTGACCTTGGCGATCGACCGCTGGCATGGCGCGCCGGCGCTCGCCAAGATCGCCAACGTGCACACGGTCGGCGGCATCGTCTTTCCCGGCTCGCCGCTGGCGGCGACCAAGGAGGAGCTGGAGAAGATCGCCGGGTTCTGGCCCGACATCGAGAAATCGCGGGCCGAGGCGAAGCGTCTCCTGAAGGAGGCCGGGGCCGAGGGGCTCAGCTTCGAGCTGCTTGAACCGCAATGTCGACCAGCCCTACAAATACAATCGGCACCTGGGTGATCGACGAGTGGAGCAAGATCGGGCTCAAGGTCACCCAGCGCGTGGTGCCGACCGGCCCATGGTTCGAAGCGCTGCGCAGCGGCAATTTCGACGTCGTCGTGACCGGCAATTGCCAGAGCGTCGTCAACCCGCTGCTCGACGTGCAGACGTACCTGCCGGGCTCGGTCTACGCCGCGAACTACGGAAATTTCGAGGACCCCGAGGAGGTCGACCTCTACGACAAGATGCTGCGCGAGACCGATCCGGCGAAGCAGCGGGCGCTGATGCGCGACTTCGAGAGATACGTCGCTCGACACCGAGGCGCACGATATCTTCTGCTGCTGTGGTGGTACCGGATGGTGCCCGCATCGCGCATATGTGAAGGGCTGGAAGATCAGCCCGAGCCATTATCTCAACCAGGACTCTGGCGACGGTCTGGCTCGACAAATAAGTATCGCGCGAGGCGCAGAGAAACTGGAGAACAGCTAGTGGCGGTCGGCGATGCCGCCGCGTCGCGGCGCTTGCGCTCGTCCGTCGGCAGCGGCCGAGGAGACGCCGAAAGCGCGGCGGCATCCTGACCTACATGATCCCGGCGGACGCGCCGCCGAGCTTCGACGCGCATCGCGAGAGACCTACGCGACGATCCATTCGGCCGCGCCGTTCTACAGCGTGCTGATCCGCGTCAACCCGACGAACCCGGCATCGACCGACCGATCTCGTCTGCGATCTGTGCACCGAGATGCCGAAGCCGACCGATGACGGCAAGACCTACACCTTCAAGATCCGCGACGGGCGTCAAGTTCCACGACGGCTCGCCGCTGACCGCCGCCGACGTGGCGGCGAGCTGGAACGAGATCATCTTCCCGCCGGAAGGTGTCATCAGCGCCGCGGCAGAGCAATTTCGTGATGGTCGACAAGGTCGAGGCGCCCGATCCGACGACCGTGGTCTTCCGCCTGCAAATTCGCCGACCGACGCGTTCCTGCCGGCGCTGGCCGACCCCTACGCCTGGATCTACAAGAAGGCGATCCTCGACAAGGACCCGCGCTGGTACGAGAAGAACATCCTCGGCTCCGGCCCGTTCAAGTTCGTCGAGCTACGAGACCGGCCAGTCGATCAAGGGCGAGCGCAACCCCGACTACTATCATAGGGGCTTGCCTTACCTCGACGGCTTTACCGGCATCTATGCCGACAAGCAGGCGATCCGGGTCGAGGCGATCCGCGCCGACCGCGCGGCGATCGAGTTTCGCGGCTTTCCGCCATCGCCGCGTCGACGAGCTGACAGAGGCGCTCGGCGACAAGATTACGGTCCAGACCAGCGATTGGAACTGCGGCGGCGTGGTCGACCCCGAACCACAAGCGAAAGCCGTTCGACGACGTCCGGGTGCGCCGCGCCCTGACCTTGGCGATCGACCGCTGGGGCGGCGCGCCGGCGCTGTCCAAGATCGCGATCGTGCATACGGTCGGCGGCGTCGTCTTTCCCGGCTCGCCGCTGGCCGCGACCAAGGAGGAGCTGCAGCAGATCGCCGGCTACTGGCCCGACATCGAGAAGTCGCGGGCCGAGGCGAGGCGCCTGCTGAAGGAGGCCGGGGCCGAGGGGCTCAGCTTCGAGCTGCTCAACCGCAACGTCGACCAGCCCTATCAAATATTATCGGCATCTGGGTCGTCGACCAGTGGAGCAAGATCGGGCTCAAGCGTCACCCAGCGGGTGCGTGCCGACCGGCCCGTGGTTCGAGGCGCTGCGCAGCGGCAATTTCGATGTCGGCACTCGAGGGCAATTGCCAGAACGTCGTCAATCCGCTCGCTCGATGTCGGCAAATACCTGCCGCATTCGGTGTCCAGCTCGAACTACGGCCAGTTCGACGATCCGACGGAAATCGAGATGTACGACAGGCAGCTGCGCGAGACTCGACAAGGCCAAGCAGCGCGCCGATTTGCGCCGAGTTCGAGAAACACGTGCTCGACGAGCAGGCGCACGCGATCTACCTGCTGTGGTGGCAGCGGGTCGTGCCGCACCGCTCCTATGTCAAAGGCTGGAAGATCGGCCCCAGCCATTATCGTCAATCAGGATCTCGGGACAGTCTGGCTCGACAAATGAGCATTACGCACGCGGTGATGTCAGTTGAGACATGGCGCCTCAGTCGCCGGTAGCCTTGGTTGGCGCGGCATTCGTTGCGTCATGCCGGCGGCGGCCAGGAGGCTGACAAAACCCGGCGGCAGCTCGACCCATCTGATCGCGGCCGACGCACCGCCGAGCTTCGACGCGCACCGCGAGGCAACCTTCGCGACCGTCCATTCGGCGGCGCCCTTCTACAGCGTGCTGATCCGGGTCGATCCGAACAATCCCGGCTCGACAGCCGAGTTTCGTCTGCGATCTGTGCACGGAGATGCCGCAGCCGACCGATGACGGCAAGACCTACACCTTCAAGATCCGCGACGGCGTCAAGTTTCACGACGGCTCGCCGCTGACCGCCGCCGATGTGGCGGCGAGCTGGAACCAGCATCGTCCATCCCGCCGGAAGGCATCCTGCAGCGCGCGGCAGAGCCATTACATGATGGTCGACAAGGTCGAGGCGCCCGACCCGGCGACCGTCGTCTTCCGTCTGAAATTCGCGACCAGCGCCTTCCTGCCGGCGCTCGCCGATCCCTATCAGCTGGATCTACAAGAAGGAAATCCTCGACAGGGATCCGCGCTGGTACGAGAAGAACATTCTGGGCTCGGGCCCGTTCAAATTCGTCGGCTACGAGATCGGCCAGTCGATCAAGGGTGCACGCAACCCCGATTATTATCATCAGGGGCTGCCTTATCTCGACGGCTTCACCGGCATTTATGCCGCCAAGCAGGCCGTGCGGGTCGACGCGATCCGCAGCGACCGCGCGGCGATCGATTTCCGCAACCTGCCGCCCGCGGCGCGCGACGAACTCGTCAGCGCGCTCGGCGACAAGATCGCCGTGCAGGAGAGCGATCTGGAACTGCGGCAATCTGGTCACGCCGAACCACAAGAAGAAAGCCGTTCGACGACGCTCACGTGTCCGCCGCGCGCTGACCCTTGCCATCGACCGCTGGAACGGCGCGCCGGCCTCGCCAAGATCGCGGTCGTGCGCACGGTCGGCGGCATCGTCTTTCCCGGACTCGCCGCTGGCGGCGACCAAGGACGAGCTGCGAGAACATCGCCGGCTATCTGGCCCGACATCGAGAAATCGCGGGCCGAGGCGAAGCGGCTGTTGAAGGAGGCCGGGGCCGAGGGGCTCTCCTTCGAGCTGTTGAACCGGGATCTCGACCAGCCGTTCAAATACCTCGGCACCTGGCTCGTCGACGAGTGGAGCAAGGTCGGGCTCAATGTGACGCAGCGCATGCTGCCGGTCGGTCCGTGGTTCGAGGCGCTGCGCAACGGCAGTTTCGAGGTCGGCGTCGAACGGCAACTGCCAGAGCGTCATCAACCCGGTCCTCGACGTGCAGACAATACCTGCCGCGCTCGGTCTATGCGGCGAATTACGGAAATTTCGACGACCCGCAGGAGGTCGATCTCTACGACAAGATGCTGCGCGAGACCGACCCGGCAAAGCAGCGGTCGCTGATGCGCGCCTTCGAGAAATACGTGCTCGACGACCAGGCCCATGAGTTATTCGTTCTGTGGCAGCATCGGATCGTGCCCCACCGGTCCTATGTCAAGGGGTGGAAGATCAGCCCGAGCTTTTATGTCAATCAGGATTTGGCGACCATCTGGCTCGACAGGTAGGCGAACATGACCCTGGCCGAAATCGAGACCAAGCCGCTCCTCGAGGTGAGGGGGCTGCGAGATGCATTTCCCGGTCACCGAGGGGATCGTCATCGCACCGCAAGATCGGCGACGTCAAAGCGGTCGACGGCGTCGACTTCACGATCCGGCGCGGCGAAACCCTGGGGCTGGTCGGCGAGAGCGGCTGCGGCAAGACGACGACGGGCCGCTGCATCCTGCGGCTCGAACGGCCGACCGCCGGCGAGATCCTGTTACGACGGCGTCGACATCGCCAAGCTCGGCGCGCAAGGACCTGCTGGCGCTGCGGCGCCGCATCCAGGTCATCTTTCAGGACCCGTACAGCTCGCTCAACCCGCGCATGAAGGTCGGCGCGATCATCGCCGAGCCGATCATGGTGCACGGCATCGAGCCCGACGCGACGCGGCGCGACGACGCGGGTGCGCGAGCTGCTGTCGGTGTGCGGCCTCGATCCGAATTTCGCCGACCGCTACCCGCACGAGATGTCGGGCGGCCAGCGCCAGCGCGTCGGCATCGCGCGGGCACTGGCGCTCGAACCCGGAGTTCATCGTCTGCGACGAGGCCGTCTCGGCGCTCGACGTCTCGATCCAGGCGCAGGTGATCAACCTGCTCGAGGATCTGCGCGAGCAAGCTTCGGCCTGACCTATCTGTTCATCGCCCACGATCTGTCGGTGGTGCGCCATCTGTGCCAGCGCGTCGCGGTGATGTATCTCGGCCGGATCGTCGAGCTGGCCGGCGTGCGACGAGCTGTTCGACAACCCGCTGCACCCCTACACCCAGGCGTTGCTCGGCCGCGGTGCCGGTGCCCGATCCGAGCGGTCGAGGCGACCCGCGCGTTCCGGCCGGTGCAGGGCGAGGTGCCGAGCCCGATCAACCCGCCGCCGGGCTGCGTGTTTCATCCGCGCTGCCCGATCGCGGTCGCGAGCTGCAAGCAGGCGCGCCCGGAACTGCGCGAGTTGCGGCCCGAGCATTGGGTCGCGTGCAGCGAAGTGCGATTAGCGACGGCGCAGCGCTCTGAACGGCGCAGACATCAGCGGAGCGGCACATGCGCAACATGCGAGAACGCATGGCGTTCGGCCCGGCCTGCTGCTCGCCGCTGCGCGGCATCGGCGCCGCCGGCCAGCGCAGAGACGCCGAAGCGCGGCGGCACGCTGACCTACATGATCCCCGCCGACGCGCCGCCGAGCTTCGACGGTCATCGCGAGACGCACCTTCGCGACGGTGCACGCGGCGGCGCCGTTCTACAGCGTGCTGATCCGGGTCAACCCGGAAAACCCGTCCTCGACCACCGACTTCGTCTGCGATCTGTGCACGGCGATGCCGCAGCCGACCGATGACGGCAAGACCTACACCTTCAAGATCCGCGACGGCGTCAAATTCCACGACGGCTCGCCGCTGACCGCCGCCGATGTGGCGGCGAGCTGGAACGCAGATCATCCACCCGCCGGAAGGCGTGACCGAGCGCGCGCGCAGAGCTGTTACGTCGATGGTCGACAAGGTCGAGGCGCCCGACCCGACGACCGTCGTGTTCCGTCTCAAATTCGCGACCAGCGCGTTTCTGCCGGCGCTCGCCGATCCCTTCGCCTTGATCTACAAGAAGGAGATCCTCGACAAGGATCCGCGCTGGTACGAGAAGAACATCCTGGGCTCCGGCCCGTTCAAGTTCGTCGGCTACGAGACCGGCCAGTCGATCAAGGGCGAGCGCAACCCCGACTATTATCATCAAGGGCTTGCCCTATCTCGACGGCTTCACCGGCGATCTTTGCCGACAAGCAGGCGGTCCGGGTCGAGGCGATCCGCGGCGACCGCGCGGCGATCGAGTTCCGCGGCCTGCCGCCGTCGGCGCGCGATCGAGCTGGTCAAGGAGCTCGGCGACAAGGTCACGGTGCAGGAGAGCGACTGGAACTGCGGCAACCTGGTCACCCCAACCACAAGAAGAAGCCGTTCGACGATGTCCGGGTGCGCCGCGCGCTGACTGCTGGCGATCGACCACTGGCACGGCGCGCCGGCGCTCGCCAAGATCGCCAACGTGCGCACCGTCGGCGGCATCGTCTTCCCCGGCTCGCCGCTGGCGGCGACCAAGGAAGAGCTGCAGCAGCTCGCCGGGTTCTGGCCCGACATCGAGAAGTCGCGCGCCGAGGCCAGGCGCCTGCTGAAGGAGGCCGGGGCCGAGGGGCTCAGCTTCGAGCTGTTGAACCGCAACGTCGACCAGCCCTACAAATATGTCGGCACTTGGCTGATCGACGAGTGGAGCAAGATCGGGCTCAAGGTCACCCAGCGCGTCGTGCCGACCGGCCCGTGGTTCGAGGCGATGCGCAGCGGCAATTTCGACGTCGTCCTCGAAGCCAATTGCCAGAGCGTCGTCAACCCGCTGCTCGACGTCCAGCAAGTACTCTGCCGCGCTCGGTCTTCACCGAGAACTACGGCAACTATGACGACCAGAAGGAGATCGATCTCTATCAGAAGATGCTGCACGAGCCCGACCCGGCCAAGCAGCGCGCCTTGATGCGCGAGTTCGAGAAGCACGTGCGTCGACGGCGAGGCGCACGAGTTTCCGATGCTGTGGTGGTACCGGATCATTCCCCATCGGTCGTATGTCAAGGGCTGGAAGATCAGCCCGAGCCACTACCTCAATCAGGACTTGTCCACCGTGTGGCTCGACAAGTAGGAGATTGCGGAGAAAGATGCCACGCTGACCAGGCCGCTTGGCGGGTATGACGGGAGGAAAGAACTGAGGCGATGTATCGATACATCGTGAAGCGGATCCTGCTGGTGATCCCGACGCTGGTCGGAGCGGCGGCATTGGTCTTTTTGCTGATGCGCCTGATCCCGGGCGACATCTGCGTCGTGCGGCTCGGCTCCGGCGGCGGCACGTTCGACGCCCGCGCGGTCGCCACCTGCCACGCCCAGCTCGGCCTCGATCAGCCCGGTCTTCCTGCAGTTCGTCGATTTCGTCTGGGGCTTTTTCGCGGCGACTTCGGGACCTCGATGTGGTCGGGCAAGCCCGTCGCCGTCGAGATCGCCGCCCGCTTCCCGATCTCGCTCGAAATCTGCGATCATGGCGGTGGTCATCTCCAACGTCATCGCGATCCCGCTCGGCACGATCTCGGCGCTGAAGCAGAACAGCCTGGATCGACCTCGTGGTCCGCACGATCTCGATCGCCGGTCTCGCCACGCCGTCCTTCTGGCTCGGCATCATCTCGCTGATCCTCGCCATTCTCGACATCTCGCAGGCCGTGTTCGGCACGCCGTGGATGCCGCCGATCGACTATGTGCCGATATGGCAGGACCCGATCCGCAACCTGTCGATGGCGATCTGGCCGGCGCTCACCGTCGGCTACCGCTACTCCGCGGTGACGATGCGGATGACCCGCTCGGCGATGCTCGAGGTGCTGCGCGAGGATTACATCCGCACGGCGCGGGCCAAGGGCCTGATCGAAAAAGTCATCATCAACCGGCACGCGCTGAAGAACGCGCTGCTGCCGGTCGTCACCGTGATCGGCATCGAGTGCGGCGTTCCTGATCGGCGGCCTCGTCGTGACCGAGCAGGTGTTCAACCTGAACGGCATCGGCCGCCTGTTCGTGCAGTCGGTGCAGAACCAGGACTACACGATGACCCAGGCCCTGGTGATGCTGGTCGTCGCCGATCTTCGTGTTGACCAACACCGTCGTCGACCTGATCTACGCCTGGCTCGACCCCCGCATCCGCTACACCTGAGCTGCCATGACCATCGCTGCATCCCCCTCCGAGGTCCTCGCCGCTGGCTTCGCCGACGTCGCGGAAGGCCACCGCTCGCTATTGCAGAGGTCGCTGATCTTCTGCCGCCGCCAGCCGCTCGGCACCGTTCGGCCTGGTGCTGGTGGTGATCATGGCGGTTGCCGGGCATCTTCGCCGAGTGGATCGCGCCCTACAGCCCGACCGCCAACGACTTCTCGGCGATGACCGAGCCGCCGAGCTGGGCGCATTGGCTCGGCACCGACCAGTTCGGGCGCGACCTCCTGTCGCGCATCATCTTCGGCGCGCGCACCGCGCTGATCGTCGGCTTTTCCTGCGCCATCGTCGCCAGCTTCGGCGGGCTGGTGCTCGGCGTCGGCAGCGCCTATTTCGGCGGCCGTCTCGACCTCTACCTGCAGGCCGTCCTCGACGTGGTGATGGCGCTTCCCGCTGATCATCATGGCGCTCGCCGTCGTCGCGATCTTCGGCACCGGCGTGCACAACGTCATCGTCGCGATCACGATCCCGCTGATCCCGCGCTGCGCGCGGGTCGTGCGCTCGAGCGCATTGTCGATCCGCGAGGTGCCCTATATCGACGCCGCGCGCGCCTGCGGCTTTGGCCATCGCAGGATCATCCTGCGCCACATGGTGCCCAATGTGATGGCGCCGTTCCTGATCCTGCTGACCGCCTTCGTCGGTCAGGCGATCCTGGCCGAGGCCTCGCTCTCCTATCTCGGCCTCGGCGTGCAGGAGCCGGTCCCGGCCTGGGGGCTGATGCTGCAGGGCGGCGCCGAGGAGTACGCCTCGACGGCACCCTGGATCGCGATCTTCCCGGGCCTGGCGATCGCGCTGACCGTGTTCGGCTTCAGCCTCTTCGGCGACGCCTTGCGCGACGCCCTCGACCCCAAAATGCGCGACCGGTAACGCCGCGCTAAGCCGCCGAAGGACCCTCACCCTCCTGCTTCACGGGTCCCACCCTCTCCCGCACGGCGATCGCACTGCGTGGAGAGGGTGCCGAGCGCCGCGAGGCGGGTGAGGGCTCGCGACGCGCCGCTATTGCCCTTCGCGCACCACCGGGTTGCTCAGCGTGCCGATCCCGGTGATCTCGATCTCGATCGTGTCGCCGTGCTTGACGTTTGCCGGGGCGCCTTCGGTGCCCATCCACACGACATCGCCGGGGTAGAGGGTCAGGTATTGCGACATCCGGCTGATGAAGGTGGCGGGGCCGTAACAGCATGTGATCGGTCTTGAAACGGATCTTTTCGTCACCGTTGACGCGGATGATCGTCTGCGCCGCGTCGAGGTCGAAATCGGTCTCGATCCACGGCCCCATCGGCTTGAAGGTGTCGGTGTTCTTGGCGCGCCACAACGTGCGGTCGCCGCGCCTGCCAGGTGCGCTCGCTCATGTCGTTGCCGATCGTCCAGCCGAGGACGCAGCCGAGCGCCTCGGCCTCGGACAGGTGCTTGGCCTTGCGCCCGATCACCGCGACGAGCTCGCCCTCGTATTGCACGCGCTCGGTCGCGTCGGCCGGGATGACGATCGCCTCGCCATGCGCGATCAGCGCGTTGTTGGCGCGATAGCCGATATCCGGCGGCTTCGGCAGAGTTCGGCTCCTGGCCGCGCTTGTTCGCCGCCTCGATGACGTGCTCGGCGTAATTGAGCCCGGCGCAATAAAAGGTGCGCGGGCTCGACCGGAACCAGCAGCTTGACCGACGACAAGCGGCCGCCGGATCGCCGTCCTTTCGTAGCCGGCGAACGGGATCGCCCTTGACCTCGGTAACCGTATCGCCCTCGACGATCCCGTAGGCGGGATGGCCATTCGCCTCGTACCGTACCCAGCGCATCTCCCGATCTCCTTTACGTCCAAGTTCGCGCCATCTTAACCGTGCCACCCTGGTCGGCACCATCGGTTCGCAAGGGCCGCGACGACCTCCGTCATCTCGCCGCCGCGGTCAGCAATATCACGATTTCCCGATCTGCTGGAAGGCCCCGAGCACATCGCCGGTGTACCCGCCGATGCGGCGCTGCGCCATCACGCCGGCGCCAAACAGCGCCGAACCGGCCAGCACGATCGCCATCGCGCCGCGTTCCGGGCCGAGTGCCTGCGAGCGCTATCGTCGAGCCGATGACGAGAGCCGCGATCGCGAGGCGGCAGAGGAGGCCTTCCCGCGGTGGCGCCGAGACCCTCGGCACGCGCCGGCGCCAGGCTTCGCATCGCCAGCGGCAATGCAGCGCGCGAGGCGGCGTGAGCCGCGATCAGCGCAAGCCCGCCCTGGACTACCTCGCCGATCTCGGCGAGCGCTGCCGCGCGCAGCAGCACGCTCAGGACGATCGCCAGCACCCCAAAGGTCCCGTGCCGGCTGTCGCGCATGATCGCCAGCCTCTGTTCGCGATCATGACCGCCGAAGAACCCGTCGGCGGTGTCGGCGAGACCGTCCTCGTGCAAGGCGCCGGTCAAAGCGAGACCGGCGAGCACCGCCAAGAGCGCTGCCGGCCAATCCCCGAGGCGGAGCAGCTGGGCCAGCAGAAACACGAATGCGCAGACCGCGCCGATCCCAGCCCCGACCAGCGGAAAGGCCCAGGCGGCATCAGCCAGCAATCCGGCGTGGCTGACCGGCCGTGGGGCCGGAATCCTGGTGAGAAAGGCGGTGGCGGCCGCGAAGTCAGCGAACAATCTGGTAGAACTCATAACGGCGACGGTAGCCCTCGCGACGCGACAACAGAAGGAAATGCCATGGCTGATCCGGTTGCGGATCTCGACGAGATCCGCGCGCTGTTGGCTCATCTGCCGGGCCCTGATCTCGAAGCCGGCACCGCCGCGACCCTCGCCAAACCCAGCTGACCAAGCCGGCCGGGCGCGCTCGGCCGGCTCGAGGAATTGGCGATCTGGCTCGCCACCTGGCAGGCGCGGCACCCGCCGCGGCTCGACCATCCGCGCACGCGTGGTCTTCGCCGGCAACCACGGCGTCGCCGCCCGCGGCGTCTCGGCCTACCCCGCCGCGGTCACGGCGCAGATGGTGCAGAACTTCATCGCCGGCGGTGCGGCGGTCAACCAGCTGTGCCGCGTCCTCGACGCCGGCCTCAAGGTCTACGAGATGAACCTCGACACACCGACCGGCGACATCGTCGTCGAGCCGGCGATGAGCGAGACGGAATGCGCCAAGCGCGATGGCCTACGGAATGATGGCGGTCGAGCCGGGGATAGACGCGCTGGCGCTGGGCGAGATGGGCATCGGCAATACCACCGCCGCGGCTGCTCTGTGCGCCGGGCTCTTCGGCGGCGCGGCGGAGCTGTGGACCGGACCCGGCACCGGGGTCGCCGGAGCCGCGCTGGAGGCCAAGCGGCGCGCCGTCGCCGAGGCGGTGGCACTCCATCGTCAGGCGGCGCGCGACCCGTTCGACATGCTGCGGCGCCTCGGCGGGCTCGAGCTCGCCGCAATCGCCGGAGCGGTGATCGCGGCGCGGCTCGGCCGCGTGCCGGTCGTGCTCGACGGCTTTGCCTCGACCGCTGCCGCCGCGGTGCTGTACGCCGCCGACCGGCATGCGCTCGACCATTGCGTGGTCAGGACACGTCTCGACCGAGCCCGGTCATCGACGGCTGCTGGAGCGGATCGGCCAGCGTCCGCTCCTCGATCTCGGCATGCGGCTCGGCGAAGCTTCGGGCGCGACGCTCGCCTTTGCGGTGCTGAAGGCGGCGGTCGCCTGCCACAACGGCATGGCGACGTTCGCCGAGGCCGGGGTCAGCGGTCCGAGCTGAGCCGGCCCGTTCTCCCTCACTCGCCCATCTGCAATAGCGCGCCGCGCCGGCGGGCGTCGTGGAAGGCAAAGAGAAACGCGGCCGCACCTGAGCGCCACGTAGACCAGATCGAGCGCCACCGCAGTCAGCAGGTAATCGACGCGAAAGGTTTCCGAGAACAGGACCGCCCGCATTCCTTCGAACACGTAGGTCGACGGCAACACCCATGAGACGTGCTGCAGCCAGCCCGGCAGGATCGAAACCGGATAGTACACGGCACTGATCGGCGAGATCGTGAAGACGACGGTCCAGGCCAGACCCTCCGCCCCCATGCCCTGGCGCAGGATCAACCCGCAGATCGCCATGCCCAATGCCCAGCCCATGACCAGCAGCACGGCAAAGAACGCGACGAAGCGGCAGCCCCATCGCAAAGATCGAATAGTGATAAAGCGGGATCGCCAGCAGTGCGGCCGGCAACATGCCGAGCAGGACGCGGATCAGGCTCATCGACAGCAAGCGACAGCACCCATTCATAGGGACGCAGCGGCGTCACGAACAGATGCCCGAGATTGCGCGCCCACATCTCCTCGAGAAACGACATCGAGAGGCCGAGCTGGCCGCGGAACAGCACGTCCCACAACATGACCGCGGCGAGCAGCACGCCAAAGGCGCGGAAGACATAGCTGCTGTTGGCGTAGAGAAACTGGCTCATGAAACCCCAGATCAGCATCTGCAGGGTCGGCCAGTAGGTCAGCTCGAGGGTGCGCGGCCACGAGCTGCGCAGCAGATAGAGATAGCGCAGCAGCATCGCCCAGACGCGGCCGGCGGAAAACCCGCGGCCCTTCACGAGACCGGCTCCAGCTCGGTCCGCGATCCGCGCGCGATGTGCAGAAACACCTCTTCGAGGTTGGTGCGGCCATAGCGGTCGATCAGCGCCTCGGGACTGCCGCGATCGACGATACGGCCGGCCTTCATCATCATGACGTCCGAGCACAGCCGCTCGACTTCGCCCATATTGTGCGAGGCCATCAGGATCGTGGCACCGGTGCGGGCGCGGTAGTCTTCGAGATAGCTGCGCACCCAATCGCCGGTATCCGGGTCGAGCGAGGCGGTGGGCTCGTCGAGCAGCAGCAGCTCGGGCTCGTTTAAGAGCGCCTTGGCGAGCGCCACGCGGGTCTTCTGCCCGGCCGACAGCTTGCCGGCCGGACGCTCGAGGAATTCGCCGATCTGCAGATCCTCGGCGAGCCTCTCGATGCGTTCGCCGCGGCTCGGCAGGCCGTAAAGCCGCGCATAGATCAGCAGGTTCTGGCGGACGGTGAGCCGGTGCGGCAGGTCGACAAAGGGCGAGGAGAAATTCATCCGCGGCAGCACCCGATAGCGATGCCGCAACATGTCTTCGCCGAGAACCTGCACCTGGCCGGCGGTCGGCAGCAAGAGGCCGAGCAGGATCGAGAGGGTCGTCGTCTTGCCGGCACCATTGCCGCCGAGCAATGCCGCGGTGACACCACGCCCGACGGCAAAGCTGATCCCGTCTACCGCGACGGTGCCCGAATAGTGCTTGACGAGATTTTCGACTTTGACCGCAAGTTCGACCATCGCCCCAATATGGCGCATGACCGGCGGCGAACGGCCGCCACGGAGGCTGGTGCAGCGCTGCATCGCGCCGTCGTTGCGCAGCATGCGATGACGCCGCGTGCGGCGAGCTCCTCAGCGCGAGCGCTCACGTCGGTTGATGGCGTGAACAAAGTTCCTGCATTCTGAGGACAGCCGCCCCTGGCCGCGTGAGCGCGCGGCCTCGAGGCGACGAAGCTCGCGGCTGATCTCGAAGAAGCATACGCGCCGATCGAGCCGACAGGACGAGATGATCTCGGTGACTGATACCAGCCTCATTGCCCCGAGCGAGCCCTCGGGCCCGATCAGCCTGCGCACCTTGATCCTCATTCGCTGGGTTGCGATCGCGGGACAGGCCTCGACGATTCTGATCGTCCATTACGGGCTCGGCTTCGGCCTTCCCGTCGTTCCGGCACTCGCGGTCGTCGCCTCCTCGGCCCTTCTCAACCTCGTGCTGATCGTGCTCCGGCACTGGGCGGCCCGGCTCGGCGAACGCGATGCCGCCCTCTACCTCGGCTACGACACCCTCCAGCTCGCCGTTCTGCTCTTCCTCACCGGCGGGTTGCAGAACCCGTTCGCGATCCTGATCCTGGCGCCGGTCACCGTAGCCGCGACGATTCTGTCGCGGCAGGCGGTGATCGCGCTGTCAGCCCTCGCGATCGCGGCGATCAGCGTGCTCGCCCTTTGGCACATGCCGTTGCCGTGGCGCGCCGAGCCGCTGGTGTTTCCGCCCGAGCTCGTGCTCGGGATCTGGATCGCCCTGGTGCTCGCGACATTGTTCATCGGCGGCTACACCTGGAGCGTGGCGCAAGGGGCGCGCCGGCTGCGCGATGCGATGGCGGCAACCCAGCTGGCGCTGGCCCGCGAGCAGCGGGTCTCGGCAGTCGGTGCGCTCGCTGCCGCGGCGGCGCACGAGCTCGGCAGCCCGCTCGGGACGATTGCCGTGGTCGCCAAGGAGCTGGTGCGCGAGCTGCCCGAGGGCAGCCCGCATGCCGAAGATGCCGCATTGCTGTTGAGCCAATCCGAGCGCTGCCGCAAGATTCTCGCCGAGCTCGCCCATCACTCCGGAAGAAGACGGCGGATCGCCCTATACGCAGCTGCCGATCTCGGCCCTGGTCGAGGCGGCGGCGTTGCCCCACCGTGATCAAGGGGTGAGGCTGATCCTCGCGACGGCCGGCGAGCCCGCGGGTGAGGAGCCGCTGGTTCGACGCAGCCCCGAGATCATGCACGGGCTCAACAACCTCATTCAGAATGCTGTCCAGTTCGCCGCGCGCGAGGTCAACATCACCACGTTCTGGGATGCGGCGACGGTCACGGTCGAGATCGGCGATGACGGACCGGGGTTTCCGCTCCACCTGCTCGGGCGCCTCGGCGAGCCTATCTTTCGACCCGCGCCGGTGTGACGCGACCATATGGGGCTCGGCATCTTCATCGCGCAGACCCTGCTCGAGCGCAGCGGCGCGAGGCTCGCCTTCGACAACCTTACCGATGGCGGCGCGCATGTTGCGATTTCCTGGAACCGTGCCAATCTGGAAACTGTGGAAGCGACCCGTCCGCCTGCGGCGGCGATGCCCGCGCGTCGCGAGCGGGCGGTGAGCCTGGGATGGCGCCCAAAGGCGCTAACGGACCGAGGGGCAAATGCCATGAGTGAGAGTGAACGACCCAATCGCGCCGGCTTCGCCGAGGGATATCGGCCGCGCTGCGCAGCCTGCCCGAATCCGAGCGCACGTTGTTGATCGTCGACGACGATGCGCCGCTGTGCCAGCGCCTCGCGCCGGGCGATGGAGCGCCGCGGCTTTGTCGTTGCCACGGCGGACAGCTGTCGCCGGCGGGATCGCCGCGGCGACCGATCAGCCGCCGGCCTTTGCCGTCGTCGACATGCGGCTCGGCGACGGCCGCGGGTTCGATGTCGTCACCGCGCTGCGCCGGGCCCGCCCCGGTGCCCGCATCGTGATGCTGACCGGCTACGGCAACATCGCGACAGCCGTCGCGGCGGTCAAGGCGGGCGCGATCGACTATCTGCCAAAGCCGGCCGACGCCGACGCCGTCGAGCGCGCCCTGCTCGCCCAGGAGGACGGCGCCGCCCGAGCCGCCGGAAGACCCGATGTCGGCCGATCGGGTGCGCTGGGAGCACATCCAGCGCGTCTTCGAAATGTGCGACCGCAACGTCTCGGAAACCGCACGCCGGCTCAAGATGCACCGCCGCACCCTGCAGCGCATCCTCTCCAAGCACGCGCCACGAAGCTGAGGCGCGCGAGCGCGTAACCTGCTTTGCTTGTCGTCCAGCTCAATCCGTCGTCCCCGCGATAGCGAGACCCAGGGCAAGTGACTGAAATCCTGGGTTCGCGCAACGAATATGCGATTGAGGAAAAGTTCTAGGCACGCTTTGAGTTGCTGTGATCACGACTGCTCCGCGCCGCAAACCGACGAACGCTATCGGCGGGTTCTGTGGGCTGCACTCGCGGTCAATTTGGCGATGTTTCTCGTTGAGATCGTCGCCAGCATCATCGCCGGTTCCGTCAGCTTGCGTGCCGACGCTCTCGACTTTCTTGCCGATGCCGCGAACTACGCGATTGCTCTCGCTGTGGTCGGTCTGGCGCTGCGCTGGCGCGCCCGGGCGGCGCTGCTCAAGGGCGGTGTCATGGGCCTCTTCGGTCTATGGGTCGCCGCCGGCACAGTCTCCCACGCGATCACGGCGACGGTGCCGCGCGCCGAGCTGATGGGTGCAATCGGCCTTCTCGCCCTCGCCGCCAATCTCGCCGTTGCCGGTCTGCTCTATCGCTATCGCGCGGCCGACAGCCAGGCCATGTCGGTCTGGCTGTGCACGCGCAACGACTGCATCGCCAACATCGCCGTCATGGTCGCCGGGGCCGGTGTGTGGGTGTCGGGAAGTCCATGGCCGGACATCGCCGTGGCCGCGACGATTGCCGGTCTCGGGCTGTCCTCGGCGCTGCGGATAATCCGGCGAGCGCGCGCCGAGCTGCGCGGCGAACCAGAGTTGTTCGGTGCACCTGCCGCGTAGATTCGGCGGCCTATGGGGCTAGTGCGTCCCGCTCCGCCTCAGCCCGGATCCTCTGACTGATCGACGCAGCAAGGCGAACAGGCTGCCGCCCGTTGCCGCGCCGAGGAGGTAGGCAATGGCGGTCAGCAATGCGAGCGGTGCGCCGGCGCTGAACCCGAGAAAGGACACCGTGACGACCTCGAGATTTTGTACGGCAAACAAAAAGGTCGCGGCAGCAAACAGGACGATCACACTCAGATGGATCCAGCGCATAGCGGCTCCTCTCCAAATCGGAAGATGCATCACCCGCTGCCTCGATCGTGGACAAGGCAGCGCCGGAAGCCCACGCTGGGATCCGCACTCGCGCGAGCCCCGGCTGGCGCAATTAACCACAATTCTGCAGGGAATGCTGATGCCCGATGATCACCAGCCAAGCGATTATGCCGGCATGACCCCGTCTCGCACCGACTACACGGTCGCCAAGGGCGAGGTTTCGCTCGCCGTCTACCGCAGAGGCTGGGGCCAAGCGCCCGTCGGTTCTCTTCCTGGTTCACGGCTCATCCAACTCGGCGCTCTCCGTCGTTCGACCTCGACGGTGCCGGGCGCCGGCGAGTACTCGACGATGAACGTGTTCGCGCGGCTGCGGCTTCGACGTATGGACGATGGACCACGAGAATTACGGGCGCTCGTCGCGCACCTCGGGCAACTCCGACATCGCCAGCGGCGTCGCCGATCTGATCGCCGCAACCGAGCTCGTGATCCGCGAGACCGGGCAGCAGCGGATGCATTTCATGGGCAGATCCTCGGGCGCCTTGCGCGCCGCCGCGTTTGCGATGGCGCGGCCCGAGCGGGTCGACCGGCTGGTGCTGAACGCCTTCACCTATACCGGCCGCAACTCGCCGACCCTGGCCAAGCGCGCCGAGCAGCTCGACTATTTTCGCACCCACAACCGCCGCCTGCGCGACGCGCGCGATGATCCGCAGCATCTTCACCCGCGACCATCCGGGAACTAGCGACCCTGCCGTCGCCGAGGCGCTCGGCCGATGCCGAGCTCGTCTTCGGCGAGCAGGTGCCGACCGGAACCTATCTCGACATGACCGCCAACCTGCCGGTCGTCGATCCGACAGAAGGTGCTGGCGCCGGTGCATGATCGTGCGCGGCGAGCATGACGGGATCGCGAGCGAGGAGGACCTCGCTCGACTTCTTCCGCCAGCTGCCCAACCCGGACCGCCAGTTCGTCGTCCTGCCGGGGCGGCGCATGCGCTGGTGTTCGGCCACAACCGGCATCAGCTCTGGCACATCGTGCACGCCTTCCTGACGATGCCGCCCCGCCGCGATCGGCAATAACTTGAGTTTCGGGCCGCAGGTTCTCGACATCGACATGAAACCAAGCGCTGGTACGGCCGGCGATGCGGCAGCCTCCTGACCGTCGGTCACAGCGTCGCCGGAGATCCCTCGCGGCTATCGCTTCTGGTCCCAGGGCCGGCTGCCGGTGGCCCTGATCGAGGACGGGCTGGTCAGGGAGCGTGGAGCGCGATACCCAACCGGTCAAAATCGGTGGATTGCGGGTCGCGAGGACGAGATCGCGCGCCAGGCAGGTGGCGGCGATCAAGGCGTCCATCGCGCCGAGCCCGCGGCCGGCCTGTCGCGCTCGCGCCAGCAGACGGCCGCAGGCGTCGGCGACTTCGCCGTCCACCGGCACGATGCGCCTCTCGAAGCGCGCCGGCAGCTCCTCGCGAAGCCACGCGTCGAGCCGGGTGCGGCGGCGGCCGGAGCCAGCCGTTCGACCCCGAAGCGGATTTCGGCGAGGCTGATGACGCTCAGGAAGATGCGGTCCTCATCCACCTCGTCGAGCCAGCGCACCACCCCGACATCGGGCCGAGGCTTGACCCATTCGGAAACGATATTTGTATCGATCAGCCAGCCTCGGCTCACAAATCGACCTCGCGCGCTCCGCCTTGCGCGCGTTCGATCTCGAGGTCCGAACCCCGGCAGCGGAGAAGCTGCAAAGAATTCCGCGAGTGCCCTTGCGCCCGGTCTTGCGCGCCCACTCCTCGATCGCGACGACGACCACTGCCGGACGGCCATTTCTGGTGATTTCCTGCGGCCCTTCCTTGAGCGCCCGATCGATGACCTCACTCAGCCGAGCCTTGGCTTGCGCCACCGACCAAGCCGCTTTCTCGGACATGTTCGCCTCCGCCGATTTGACGAATGGTCATCATAGTCCGGAAATTGCCCGGAGCCACAATCGCTACAAGCTGGGGTCTGACGCGCAACGATTGACAAATCATCATCAATGTGGCATAATTACGGAATTAGCATGTCATAACTCCGATCGGCTGGTTACCGTGGATTCGCTGCGAAGACCGCTTGTCGTCAAAACGATCGTCAAAGCTTCCCTGCTGGCGGTGTAATTTCACGCTGCCTTCAGCGATCTAACTATTTGATTGAAAGGATTTTTCGGTCAAAACTGCCGCCGCGAAGCGATTTTTCTCCCTCAGCTTCCCGTTTAGCAGGGGAGGAATCGATGAAAATCGCCTCCCTGCTACCCTGCCGCGGTCGCGGCGTGGGTGCTGCAGGTCGGGCATTCCGGATCCTTGCCGATGCGGATCGAGTGAAAGCGGGCGCGCAACGCATCGTAGATCAACAGGGTGCCGTCGAGGCTGTCGCCGAGCGCCGAGCAGCTCCTTCAGCACCTCGACCGCCTGCAAGGTGCCCATGACGCCGGCGACCGCGCCGAGAATGCCGGCCGTCCTCGCAGCGCGGCACGAGGTCGGGCGGCGGCGGCTCGCGGAACAGGCAGCGGTAGCAGGGTGGCCGTCGCCGAGATAGGGCCGGAAGGTCGACAATCTGGCCCTCGAAGCGGCGACAGCGCCGCGGCGACCAGCGGCTTTTGCAGGCGGAAGCAGAGATCGGTCAAGAGATAGCGGGTGGCGAAATTGTCGCTGCCGTCGGCGACGAGATCGTAGCCGGCGATCAGCTGCTCGGCATTGTCCGGGGCGAGCCGCATCCGGGTGGGTCTCGACGCGCACGCCGGGATTGACCGCGGCGAGTGCGGCGCGCGCGCTCTCGACCTTGAGCGCGCCGACGCGCTCGGTCGCGTGGACGATCTGGCGCTGCAGATTGGTCAGATCGACCCGGTCGTCGTCGATGATGCCGATCGTCCCGACCCCGGCGGCCGCGAGGTAGAGCAGCATCGGCGAGCCGAGCCCGCCGGCGCCGACGACCAGCACGCGCGACTGCAGCAGCTTCTGACCTGGCCCTCCTCGCCGACCTCGTCGAGGATCAGGTGGCGGGCGTAGCGCTCGAATTGCTCCTCGCTCAGCTCCATCAGCTCTCAGATCCCGTCGAAGCAGCGCCGTCGACAAGATAGCGCTCGCCGAAATCCGGCAGCACCGACGACGATCGTCTTGCCGGCCATCTCCGCCCGTGCGCCGACTTCGAGTGCCGCGGCGAGTGCCGCGCCGGCCGAGATGCCGACCGACGAGGCCATCGAGCCGGGCCGCCTCGCGCGCCGTGCGCATGGCGGTGTCGTTGCCGACGCGGATGATCTCGTCGATGAGGCTCGTGTCGAGGATCTCCGGGATGAAGCCGGCGCCGATGCCCTGGATGCGGTGCGGACCGGGCGGCCGCCGGACAGGACCGCGCTGTCCTCGGGCTCGACCGCGATCATCTTGAGCGCCGGCTTGCGCGGCTTCAGCACCTGAGCCGACGCCGGTCAGGGTGCCGCCGGTGCCGACGCCGCTGACCACGACATCGACCGCGCCGCCGGTGTCGTTCCAGATTTCCTCCGCGGTGGTGCGGCGGTGGATCTCGGGGTTGGCCGGGTTGCCGGAACTGCTGCGGGATGAACGCGTCGGGCAGCGTGGCCACGATCTCCTCGGCCTTGGCGATGGCGCCGCGCATGCCCTGCGCGGCCGGGGTCAGCTCGAGCTCGGCGCCGAGCAGCGCGAGCATCTTGCGGCGTTCGAGCGACATCGCTGTCGGGCATCGTCAGGATCAGCCGGTAGCCCTTGGCGGCGCAGACAAAGGCGAGCGCGATGCCGGTGTTGCCCGAGGTCGGCTCGACCAGCACGGTGCCGGGCTTGATCCGGCCGGCGCGCCTCGGCGGCGTCGATCATCGAGACGCCGATGCGGTCCTTGACCGAGGCGAGCGGGTTGAAGAACTCGCATTTGCCCAGGATATCGGCCTTGGCGCCCGGCGTCCGTGCCAAGCGGTGGATGCGGACGAGCGGGGTGGCACCGATCGTCTCGATGATGCTGTCATAGATGCGGCCGCGAAACTCTGCATGCGGCAGGCTGGTTGCAACGGCGGTGTCCATGCGGCTCCTCGTGCTCTCTAAATCTCGAAGTCGCCGCATTCGGCGGTTCGACCGGCGATACCGGCGCGGTGTGCGCGGCCGCACGAGCTCCTCGAGGGTCAGCGCGTCGAGCCGCCCCATCATCTCCTCCTGCAGCTCGACCCACAGCGGCCGCACGACTTGATGGCCGAGGCGCTGCCGGCCGGGTCGCTGATCGGATCCTCGGCGGTTTCGAGCCCGCGCACCGTACGAACGATGTCGCCGAGGCTGATCCGCCGTCGCTCGCGCGCCAGACGATAGCCGCCGCTCGGACCGCGGATCCCGAGGAGGATCTTGCTGCCGGACCAGCTCCTGCAGCACCGGTTCGAGATAACGGCGCGGTATCCCTTCGCGCTCGGTAATCTCGGACGAACGCACCGGCACCTGGCCGCCGTTGTAGGCGATGTCGAGCACCGCCTCGATCGCGAAAAGCAGTTTCTTGCTCAGCCGGATCATGTCGCCCAGGCCGCCTTCCCCGCAGGCCATATTCGATTTTCACGAGTTTCGCGCCGGCGGCCTGTCCGGACAAGCGGCCTCGACGCCGGTCGATCCGAAACCGCCTTCCTGGCGCCTTCCGCCCGCGGAAAACGCCGACACGATCGCGAATTGCGGTCGCGCGATGCGGGTGAAGACGAGCTGGGCGATGCGGTCGCCGGGCCGAACCGGTATCGCCTCACCGCCGGGGTTGCGGTTCCACGCCGATATCAGGCAAGGCCCCTCGTAATCGGCGTCGATCACCCCGACCGTGTTGCCGAGGACGAGCCCCTCGTTGTGGCCGAGACCGGAGCGCGGCAGGACCAGCGCACACCATTCCGGGTCGCCGATGCGAAAGCGATGCCGGCGGAGATCAGGACGGCAGGCATTTGCGGCTGCAAGAAGAGCGAGCGTGTCGATGCAGGCGTGCAGGTCGAGCCCGGCCGCCAAGCTCGAGCCCCAGGACGGAAACCCCAGCCGGGCAGCCGTGGATCGAGGATCTTGAGCTCGACTTTCCACGAGCCGCGCGGGGCCCCCAAGTGTGGCGGCGATCCGCTCGGCGAGCCGGGCGGCGACCTCGCGTCTTGGTCATCATCGGCCAGTCCTCGATCCCGTCGGCGTCGACCAAGATGGATCGTGTTGCGGTCGCCGCCGAAGGTGCCGGTCCCGGGCGAGACGTCGTTGGCGAGGATCCAATCGCAGCGCTTGCGCAGGCGCTTTCGCCGGGCATTCTCGACGACGTTCGTCGGTCTCCGCCGCAAAGCCGATGACGAGCGCCGGCCGGTCGTTGCCGCGCTGGGCGATGCGAGGCGAGGATGTCCGGGTTCTCGGCGAGGCGCAGCACCGGCGGGCCGCCGCCGTCCTTCTTCAGCTTGTGGCGACCGGCGGTCTCGACGCGCCAATCGGCGACCGCCGCCGCCATCACCGCGACATCGACCGGGAGCGCGGCCTCGCAGGCGGCCAGCATTTCCGCGGCGGTCTCGACCGGCACCAGCCTGACGCCGGCCGGCGCGGGCTCTTGCGTCGGCCCCGAGACGAGCACCGTTTCGGCGCCGAGCGCCGCAAGCGCGGCGGCGATCGCGTGGCCCTGCTTGCCCGAGGAGTGGTTCGAGATGTAGCGCACCGGGATCGATCGGCTCGCGGGTCGGCCCGCTCGTCACCAGCGCCCGTCTTCCGGCAAGCCTGGCATCGCCGACCAACACGCGCTCGATCGCGGCGACGATCTCCAGCGGCTCGGCCATCCGTCCCGAGCCGACCTCGCCGCAGGCGAGCTCGCCCGAGCCCGGGCCGACGCGCATGACGCCGCGCGCCTCGAGTGTCGCCAGATTGGCCTGGGTCGCCGGATGCGCCCACATCATCAGGTTCATCGTCGGCGCGATCAGCACCGGCTTGTCCGAGGCGAGCAGCGCCGTCGTCGCGAGGTCGTCGGCCAGGCCCGTCGCCATCCGCGCGATCAGATCGGCGCTCGCCGGCGCGACGACGACGAGGTCGGCCTCGCGCGACAGGCGGATATGGCCCATCTCGCTCTCGTCGGTCAGCGACCAGAGGTCGGTATAGACCTTGTCCTCGCTCAAGCGAGGCGACCGACAGCGGCGTCACGAAATGATGCGCCGCGGCGGTCATGATGCAGCGCACCGCCGCGCCCCTCTCGCGCAGCCGGCGGATCAGATCGAGGCTCTTATAGGCGGCGATCCCGCCGGAAATGATCAGTAGTATGCGCCGGTCCTGAAGCAACTCGATCCTCCGCTCGCCGTCGGCCGACGCCAGTATGCTACCGCCCGAAGAGGAGGGCGAGAGCGATCGCGACCAGCGACGCCGTGACGAGCCACACCGGAATGAGCAGGATCGCCAGATGGCGGGCGCGCTTGGCGGCCTGGGCAGCCAGGGTCTCGGCGTGCATGACGATACCTTCGCGGGACCAGTCGCCGATCAGTGCTTCGAGGCTGCGCATCAGCCGCGGCACCCGGTCGATCAGCCTCGGCGAGGGTGTCGAACTGCTGTCGCAGTCTCGCCTCGGGACCGCGATTGTCGCGCATCCACGCCTCGATCAGGGGCCGCGCCAGCGTCCAGATGTTGACCTCGGGATCGAGGCGACGGCCCAGCCCCTCGACCTGCACCATCGTTTTCTGAAGCAGCAGGAGCTGCGGCTGGGTCTCCATCTCGAACTGCTCGGTGACCTGGAAAAGCTGGGCGAGCAGGCGGGCGAACGAGATCTCGCTGCAGCGGCTGGCCGAGGATCGGCTCGCCGATCGCGCGGCAGCGCCTGGGCGAAGGCGTCGACCGACCGCGCGCGGCGGCACGTAGCCGGCGGCGAAATGGACTTCCGCCACGCGCCGGTAGTCGCCGGTAGAGAAAGCCGAGCAGCATATCGGCGAGGTAGAAGCGGGTCGCGCGGTCGAGCCGGCCCATGATGCCGAAATCGACGACGACGATCGCGCCGTCGGGCGTCGACGAACATGTTTCCGGGATGCAGATCGGCATGAAAAAAGCCGTCGCGGAACACCTGGTTGAAGAAGGCCGCGGCGGCCTTGACCGAGCAGATCGTCGATCCGATGCCCGGCGGCGGCCAGCGCCGCGCGGTCGTCGACGCGGATCCCGGAGATCCGCTCCAATGTCAGCACGCTGCGGCCGGTGCGCTGCCAATCGACCCGCGGCACGCGAAAATCCGGTCCCCGGCGAAATTCTCGGCGAGCTCCGAGGCCGCGGCCGCCTCGAAGCGCAGGTCCATCTCGAACCGCACCACGATCGGCCAACATCTGCACGACCTCGACCGGTTTCAGCCGCCGCAGCATGCGGCTGAAGCCGCTCGCTCAACGCGGCAAGCCACAAGAAGAGGTCGAGATCGCGCGAAAACGCCTCGGCGATGCCCGGCCGCAACACCTTGACCGCGACATCGCGCCCGTCGGTCGTCCGGGCGAAATGGACCTGGGCGATCGACGCCGCCGCGACCGGCGGTGTCGTCGAACGACGCGAACAGTGTCTCGAGCGGCCGCGCGAACTCGGCCTCGATCAGCGCGCGCGCCTCGCGTCCCGGAAACGGCGGCAGCCGGTCCTGCAGGCTGCGCCAGATCGAGGGTGATCTCCTCGCCGAAGAGATCGGCTCGGGTCGACGGGAGCTGGCCGAGCTTGATGAAGCTCGGCCCCAACTCGCTCGAATGCCGCGGCGAGCCGCTGACCAGGGCGCGGCGCGGCGGCGGTAGCGCGGCGCGCCGGGCAGCGGCCGATCCGCAGGAAGGGCGCGGCGGCCGGAAGGCATCGAGCGGAAACAGCGCGTCGTGCCGCGCCAGCGTTAGCCCGATCCGGATCAGCCGGGCGAGGTTGCGGACGCTGCGGAACAGCCCGAACGCCAGGCCGGAACGCGTCAGAGGCGCCAGGCCGAATGGAGCGCAGCGATGCCCCGGTCAGGTTGCGCAGCCTCACCTGATCGAGCCCGGCGCGCGCGATCATTTCCGGCGAGCTCGCTTTGCCGCGGGAAGCGCCGGATGCTTTCGACGAGATAGGTGTAGGCCTCGCGATCGCCGGTGACGATCTGGCCAAGCAGCGGCAGGATCTGAAAGCTGTAGAGGTCGTAAAGCGGCTGAAGAAGCGGGGTGATCGCCGGGGTGAATTCGAGGCACAGAAAGCGCCCGCCCGGCTTTGAGCACGCGCCGCGCCTCGGCAAGCGCCGCATCGATCCGGGTGACGTTCCGCAGCCCGAAGGCGATCGTGTAGAGATCGACGCTGCGGTCGGCAACCGGAAGCCGCTCGGCATCGCCGCACAGCCACTCGATGCCGGCCGAGAATGCCCTGGTCGAGAGCGCGGGCGCGGCCGATCGTCGAGCATCTGCTGGCTGGCGTCGCAGACAATGACGCTCCCGTCCGCGGCGCGCCGGCGAGCAGGCGCGGCAGAGCGCGCAGCGCGATGTCGCCGGTGCCGCCGGCGACATCGAGCAGGACGCTGGCCGGGACGCGGGTTGAGCCAAGCGACCATCTCGGCCTTCCACCAGCGGTGGATGCCGCCGCTCATCAGATCGTTCATCAGGTCGTAGCGCGGCGCGACGCTGTCGAACACCGCGCGCACCAGCGGCGCTTTCTCCGCTTCGGGCACGCGGCGAGACGCCGAAATCGCATCGCCCGGCCGCTTGGTTATCGCTGCCTCGCTCATCGGGCAGGAAGATAACCGTATGGCGTCGTACGCGCCACGGCGCGCCGACCCGGCAGCACTCCATCGGCGGAGCGATGCCCGAACTGCCCGAAGTCGAGACCGTCCGCCGCGGCCTGGCGTTGAAGATCAGCGGACGGCGGATCGTGCGCGCGGAGCTGCGCCGCCCGGATCTGCGCCGGCCGTTTCCGCCGGCGCTGGCCGAGCGGCTCGACGGCGCGCGGATCGGCGCGCTCGGTCGCCGCGGCAAATACATCCTGATCGAGCTCGACGCAGACCGGCGCTCCTGCTGCTGCATCTCGGCATGTCCGGCCGCGATCACCGCCGGCGGACGCGGATCTGCCCGCTGCAGCCGCACGACCATGTCGTCCTGACGCTCGACGACGGCACGGTCGTGCGCTTCAACGACCCGCGCCGCTTCGGCCTGATCGATTACGTCAGGCGCGGCGAGGCGGCCGGCATCCGCTGCTCGGCCGGGCTCGGCCCGGAGCCGCTCGAGCCGGGCTTCGACGGCGCCTATCTCGACCGGCAAGCTCGCCGGCAAGCTGACGCCCGATCAAGTCGGCGCTGCTCGATCAGCGGATCGTCGCCGGGCTCGGCAACATCTATGTCTGCGAGGCGCTCTACCGCGCCGGGCTGTCGCCGCGACGCCTCGCCGCGACGATCGGCCGGCGACGCGCCGACGCGGCTGGCCGCGGCGATCCGCGATCGGTTCTCGACCGAGGCCATTGCGGCAGGCGGCTCGTCGCTGCGCGATTATGTCCAGGCCAACGGCGAGCTCGGCTATTTCCAGCACCGCTGGGCGGTTTATGGCCGAGAGGGCGAGCCCTGTCCCGGCTGCAATTGCGCCGAGGGCGTGCGGCGGATCGTGCAGTCGGGGCGGTCCACCTTCTATTGTGCAAATCGGCAGCGTTGAGAGAGGCCAGCGCATGAGCGAGCATCTCGGGCTATCGAGAACCTCTCTCGTCGAGCGGCGCGGTGCGGTCGGGATCATCACGCTCAACCGGCCGCAGGCGCTCAACGCGCTGAACGCGGCGCTGATCGCCGAACTCGGCTTCGGCACTGGATGATTTCGAGAGCGACGCGCGCGATCGGCGCCATCGTCCTGACCGGCAGTGAGAAGGCCTTTGCCGCCGGCGCTGACATCAAGGAGATGGTGACGAAGAGCTACCCCGAGATCTACCTCGAGGACTTCATCACCAGCGGCTGGGAGCGCGTCGGGCAATGCCGCAAAGCCGGTCGTCGCGGCGGTTGCCGGGTTCGCGCTCGGCGGCGGCTGCGAGATCGCGATGATGTGCGACATCGTCATCTGCCGCCGAAAATGCCCGATTTGGGCAGCCCGAGATTACGCTCGGCACGATGCCCGGCGTCGGCGGGACGCAGCGCCTTGCCCGCTTTGTCGGCAAGGCGAAGGCGATGGATCTGTGCCTGACCGGCCGCATGATGGATGCCGCCGAAGCCGAGCGGGCAGGGCTCGTCAGCCGCGTCGTGCCGACCGCGGAGCTCCTCTCCGAGGCTGTCGAGATCGCGCGAGCGCATTGCCCAAATGTCGCGGCCGATCGCGATGATGGTCAAGGAGTCGGTCAACCGCGCGTGGAGACGACGCTCGACCGAAGGGGTGCGTTTCGAGCGGCGTGCTATTTCACGCCACCTTTGCCACCGAGGACCGCAAGGAAGGAATGGCCGCTTTCGTCGAGAAGCGCAAGCCAATCATTCCGCGACGAGTGATGGCCGAGCGGCGATCACGTGCCCGTTGCGCCCTGGTTGACGGGCCTGCGCCGCCGACGATATAAGCGCCGCCTTTTCGTCGGCACAGAGCGAGCGAGCATGGCCAGCTCATAAATCGGCGGAGAAACGCATACGCCAGATCGCCAAGCGCACGGCGATCAATCGCGCCCGGATGAGCCGTGTGCGCACCTTCGTCAAAAAGGTCGAGACGGCGATCGCGAGCGGCGACAAAGAGGCTGCGCGATCGGCTTTCAGCTGGCCCAGCCCGAACTGCATCGGGCCATCACCAAGGGCCTGCTACACAAGAACACTGGTCTCTCGGAAGCTCTCGCGCCTCGCTACCGCGCATCAACGCGCTCTGATCGCGCGTCCGTAGCGAAACGTGCGACAAAGTGTCGCGAAGTGGCACCTCTCTTGGCGGATCGGGCATTCACCGGCGCTCGCGCACGCGGCGTGTTGACCGTCGGGCGCAGACCGGAACTCGCGTTCGCTTTTCGATCCAGTTGCCACCCCCGCGCCACCTAACCTAAAATCATCAGTAATGGAGCTGCAATCACGCTGTTGGCGTGTAAATACGGATGAATGTGAAGAAAATGTCGCTTTTCTTCACAAACAACAACAGTAATTAACCCGGCGATATGGCGATGCCTGCCTGGACGGGGTGATCGCGCAGAGCCGATAGTTACGGTCCGTCAGGATAAATCTTGCCGGGAAAGAGCCGCGGCGGCGCTGGGACCTACTTTTGGGGGATGGGGCGGTGGCAGAAGAACATCTAAGAGATGAGGCTGATCCATCGGCAAAGTCTTGGAACGGGGAGTGGACCCGGGTTCTGGGTCACCTCAAGGAGGAGGTTGGCGAAGCCGCCTATCGGAGCTGGCTGCAACCAACGAGCCTGCGCGGTGCGACGGCGGCCACGCCATCGTCGCCGCACCGACCCGCTTTCTGCGCGACTGGGTTGCGACGCATTATGCGGATCGCCTTGCTTGCGCTGTGGCGGGCGGAAAATCGGACGGTCACTCGAGTCTCGGTCGTCGTGGCGGTATTGCCCAGGCGAAACGGCATCGACAATACGAGTGGATCCGCGGGAGGGCAGGAAGGCCCTCACCCATCCGATCTCCCTCCTTGAGCCCTCCTTCGGAGCGGATATCGGCGAGGACAAGGCGCAACTCTCGGCTCTCGACCAACGCTTCACCTTCGAGAATTTCATCGTCGGTAAACCCAACGAACTGGCCCACGCTGCCGCCCGGCGCGTCGCCGAGGCTTGCGCCAGCCCGGTTCACATGGTGCCGTTCAACCCGCTATTTCTCTATGGGGGCGTCGGTCTCGGCAAAACCCACCTGATGCATGCTGTGGCCTGGCACGTTCGCCGCAATGCCTGCGACCGCAAGGTCATCTATCTGTCGGCCGAGAAATTCATGTATCAGTTCATTCGAGCATTACGGTTCAAATCAACAATGGACTTCAAGGAGCAATTCCGTTCGGTCGATTTGTTGATGATCGACGATGTCCAGTTCATCAGCGGCAAGGATTCGACGCAGGAGGAATTCTTTCACACCTTCAATGCACTGGTCGATCAGAACCGGCAAATCGTGATTTCTGCCGACAAGTCACCCTCCGACCTCGAAGGGCTTGAGGAGCGCATGCGTTCCCGGCTCGGCTGGGGGCTCGTCGCCGATCTGCACCCGACCACCTACGAGCTGCGTTTCGGCATCCTCGAATCGAAGGTCGAGCAGAGCGGCATAACGATTCCCGCGAAAGGTGATGGAGTTCCTAGCTCACAAGATCACCTCGAACGTCCGGGAACTCGAAGGTGCGCTTAAATCGGATCATCGCAGATATGCAGCTGATCGGCCGCGACAGTGACGCTGGAGAGCGCGCAGGAGCTGTTGCGCGACTCTGCTGCGCTACTGATGAGCGGCGGGTGACAATCGACGAAATCCAAAGGCGCGTCGCCGAGCATTTCAACATTCGGTTGAGCGAAATGACCTCCGAGCGTCGGGCGCGCGCCGTTGCCCGACCGCGCCAGGTCGCAATGTATCTCGCCAAGCAGCTGACGACGCGTTCATTACCGGAGATTGGCAAGAAATTCGGCGGTCGCGATCACACCACCGTCATGCATGCGGTGCGCAAGATCGAGGAGCTTATCGCTCAGCCGATGCGGCGCTCGCCGAGGATGTCGAGCTGTTGCGCCGGATGCTGCAAAGCTGAATCTGCCGCACCAGCATGCCGTGGGACCGTCCCAAAAGCGATGCTGGGGCCGGCGCCGTTTGGTGCTATAGTATGCTCCCGTCTACCGCTCCCTGTTCGGGACGCATGGTGACGGGGCGATGGCCTTCCTGGTCCCTGGCGCGGGGTCTATGGGACCACGCCGGCACGCCAACCTCCCGTGTAGCAACCATGAAACTGACCATTGAACGGGCGGCTCTACCTCAAGGCGCTGAGCCATGTGCAGAGCGTGGTCGAGCGCCGGACGACGATTCCGATATTGTCGAGCGTGCTGTTGCGGGCCGAGCGCCGGGAGACTGGCGCTGAGCGCCACCGACATGGATCTCGAGATCGTCGAGCGCGTGCCGTCCCAGATCGAGCGGGACGGCCGGACAACCGCACCGGCGCACACGCTCTACGACATCGTGCGAAAGCTGCGCGAAGGCGCGCAGATCGAGATCGAGGCGAGCGGCGAGCGCAATTCGATGGTGCTGCGCTCGGGCCGGTCGACCTTCACTCTGCAATCCCTGCCGCCCGAGGACTACCCGGTGATGGCGGGCGGCGAGCTGCCGCACAATTTCGCGCTGTCGGCCGCGGAGCTTCGGACCTTAATCGATCGTACCCGCTTTGCTATCTCGACGGAGGAGACCCGCTATTATCTGAACGGGATTTATCTCCACGCGACAAAGAACGAGGGGTGCCGGTTATCCGCGCGGTCGCGACCGACGGGCATCGGCTGGCGCGTGTTGAGATTGGTGCTGCCCGAGGGCGCCGCCGCGATGCCCGGCGTCATCATCCCGCGCAAGACCGTGCTCGAGCTGCGTAAGCTCGTTGATGAGAGCCAGGAAGAAGTCCAGGTGGCGCTCAGCGAAACAAAGATCCGCTTTGCCATCGGCGAGGCGGCGCTGACCTCCAAGCTGATCGACGGAACCTTCCCCGACTACGATCGGGTGATCCCGTCGAACAACGACAAGATCCTCGAGGTCGATTGCAAATCCTTTGCCGAAGCGGTGGACCGGGTGTCGACGATCTCGACCGAGAAGAGCCGCGCGGTGAAGCTCGCCATCGAGAGCGGCAGCCTCGTTGTCTCGGCGACGAGCCCGGAAAACGGCACCGCGGTCGAGGAGCTCGAGGTGCGCTATCTCGCGCAGCCCGTTGGAAATCGGCTTCAACTCGCGATACCTCCTCGACATCGCCGAGCAAATCGGCGGCGAGGGTGCGCAATTCGTCATGTCGGATGCCGGCTCGCCGACGATCGTCCGCGACAGCGCCGATGCGAGCGCGCTTTACGTGCTGATGCCGATGCGGGTGTAAGCGCCGGCAACGACCGGCGCTGCAATCGCTGGCAAAATAGCGCGCTTGCGACCCCATCTATTACCGATGTTGGCCGAGGCACAGGAAGCTCCGCAGCAGCGCCGGTGCCGCGGTGCACGCGCGTCGGTGTGACGCGCCTCGTACTTGACCGATTTTCGCAATTATCGCGAGGCGCAGGCTCACCCTCGGCACCGAGCCGGTGGTGCTGACCGGGCCGAACGGCGCCGGCAAGACCAATCTGTTGGAGGCGCTGTCGTTTCTTGCACCGGGCCGCGGGTTGCGCGGCGCCAAACTGACCGAGATCGATCGCCGGCCAGGCTCGCGGACGCGAGGCTCCGGATCCGGGGTGGGCCATTGCCGCGGTCGTCGCGACGCGGCGCGGCACGCTTCGGGTCGGGACCGGTCGCGATAGCTGCGCGCGAGCGAACGGCGGGTCGTGCAGCATCGACGGCGAGCCGGCGCGCAGCCAAGCGGCGCTCGGCGAGCGACTCGGCGTCGTTGTGGCTGACGCCGCTGATGGATCGGCTCTTTCTCGAAGGTCCGAGCGGGCGACGCCGGTTCCTCGATCGGCTCGTGCTCGGCTTCGATCCGGCGCATGCATCGCGCGTCAACTGCTTACGAGCAGGCGTTGCGCGAACGCTCGCGGCTGTTGCGCGACGGTCCCGCCGACTCCGGCTTGGCTCGCCGCGCTCGAGGAGGTCATGGCGGAGCAGGGCGTTGCCGTCGCGGCCGGCCGGCGCGAGACCGTGCAGCGGCCTCGATCGCGCTTGCGCCGAGGCCGAAGGCCCGTTCCCGCGCGCGCGGCTGATGCTCGTCGGCACCGTCGAGGGCTGGCTCGACGCGATGCCGGCGCTCGCCGCCGAAGCCGAGTTCGCATCCGCGCTCGCCGCCAACCGGCAAAGCGATGCGCAGACTGGCGGGGCTGACGATCGGTCCGCATCGCTCTGATCTCGCCGTCGAGCTGGCGGAGAAAGGGATCGCGCGCCGAATTCGCCTCGACCGGCGAGCAGAAGGCGCTGCTGATCTCGATCGTGCTCGCTCATGCCGCGCTGCAGCGGGCGATCTCGCGGCGAGCCTCCGCTGCTGCTGCTCGACGAGATCGCCGCCCACCTCGATGCCGGCCGGCGCGCGGCTCTGTTCGAAGCGCTGCTGCGGCTCGACAGCCAAGCCTGGCTCACCGGCACCGACGAGGCGCTGTTCGCGCCGCTGCGGCATCAGGTCCAGTTTCTGTCGGTGCACGACGGAAATCTTGGCCGCCGACCTCTTCTGACCCGAAAACCTTCGATTAGGACGAAATGGCGAACATCTCAGCATCCGATCCCCATGGCCCCTTGACGCTGCCGCAGCCAGCGCGCGCCGCGAGCCTGGGCGCGCCGCACGAGAATGGCGCCGTCACTCCGCACGGGAATGGCGGCGGCCAATGGCGAGGATGCGAGCTACAACGAGCAATCGATCGAGGTGTTGCGCGGGCTCGACGCGGTGCGCAAGCGGCCGGGGATGTATATCGGCGACACCGATGACGGCTCCGGCCTGCATCACATGATTTACGAGGTCGTCGACAACGCGATCGACGAGGCGCTCGCCGGCTATTGCGACACGGTCACGGTGACGTTGAACGCCGACGGCTCGTGCACCGTCGCCGACAACGGCCGCGGCATCCCGGTCGGGATCCACGACGAGGAGGGGGTGTCCGCCGCCGAGGTCATCATGACCCACCTCCATGCCGGCGGTAAGTTCAACCAGAACGCCTACAAGGTCTCGGGCGGGCTGCACGGCGTCGGCGTTTCGGTCGTCAACGCGCCTCTCCGCGCGGCTCGACATGCGCATCTTCCGCGGCGGGTCGGAGTGGTTCATGCGCTTCCGCGACGGCGTGCCCGAAGCGCCGCTCGCCGAGGTGGGTCCGGCCCCGGTCTGGCCGGCGGGACGGACCGCCAGGGATCGGCGACCGGCACCGAGATCACCTTCCTGCCGAGCCCGCAGACCTTCACGCAAGACCGAGTTCGATTTTGCCACGCTCGAGCACCGGCTGCGCGAGCTCGCCTTTCTGAACAGCGGCGTGACCCTGGTGCTGAGCGATCTGCGCGGGGTCGAGCCGAAGAGCCGTCACGCTTCATTTCGAGGGCGGGCTCGAAGCCTTTGTGCGCTATCTCGACCGCTCGAAGCAGGCGCTGCATACGCCGCCGATCGCGATCCGCGGCGAGCGCGACGGCATCCTGCTCGAAGTCGCGATGGAGTGGACCGACAGCTATCACGAGACGATGCTGTGCTTTACCAACAACATCCCGCAGCGCGATGGCGGGACCCACCTCGCCGGCTTCCGCGCGGCGTTGACCCGCACGGTCAACGCCTATGCCAACGACAGCGGCATCGCCAAGAAGGAGAAGGTGGCGCTGACCGGCGAGGACATGCGCGAAGGGCTGACCTGCATCCTCTCGGTCAAGGTGCCCGACCCGAAATTCTCCTCGCAGACCAAGGACAAGCTGGTCTCCTCCGAGGTCCGCCCGGCGATCGAGGGCATCGTCGGCGACAAGCTGACGCAATGGTTCGAGGAGCACCCGGCCGACGCCAGGAAGGTCGTCGCCAAGGTCGTCGAGGCGGCGGCGGCACGCGAGGCGGCGCGCAAGGCGCGCGACCTGACCCGGCGCAAGGGCGCGCTCGACATCGCCAACCTGCCGGGCAAGCTCGCCGATTGCCAGGAGCGCGACCCGGCCAAGAGCGAGCTCTTCATCGTCGAGGGCGACAGCGCCGGCGGCTCGGCCAAGCAGGGCCGCGACCGGCGCTTCCAGGCGATCCTGCCGCTGAAGGGCAAGATCCTCAATGTCGAGCGCGCGCGCTTCGACAAGATGCTGGGCTCGGCCGAGATCGGCACCCTGATCGCCGCGCTCGGCACCGGGATCGGCCGCGAGGATTTCGACCCCGAGAAGGCGCGCTACCACCGCATCATCATCATGACCGACGCCGATGTCGACGGCAGCCACATCCGCACGCTGCTGCTGACCTTCTTCTTCCGCCAGATGGCGAGCCTGATCGACAAGGGCTTTCTCTACATCGCCCAGCCGCCGCTCTACCGCCTGCAGCGCGGCAATGCCAAGGCGGTCTACCTGAAGGACGATACGCGCGCTCGAAGCCTATTGTGTCGACGCAGCGCTTGCGGGATGCGGTGTTCACCCAGCACGACGGGGTCGAGCGCGGCGGCCTCGATCTGCGCGACTTGCTGGAGCAGGCGCGGGTTCACCGCCGCTGGCTGCAGCCGCTGGTCGGCCAAGGTCGGCAGCATCGAGGTCGTCGAGCAGGCGGCGATCGCCGGCGCGCTTGTCGGCGGCGCTGCTCGCCGACCCGAACCGGGCGATCGCGGCCGCTCATCGCACCGCCGAGCGGCTCAATCTGCTGGCATCGGGCACGAGCGCCTGTGGCAAGGCGAGGTGATCGCCGGCGAGGGGCTCGTTCTGAGCCGCACCCGCCAGGGCGTCGCCGAGCGCCGCCTGATCGACGCGGCATTGCTGCGGTCGAGCGAGGCGCGCCGGCTCGACGCCGACAGCGAGAGCTGCGCGAGGTCTACGACCGCCCGGGCACCCTCGCCGCGCGCGACAAGACCTACCCGATCACCGGGTCCCGTGAGCCTCGTCGAGGCGGTCATGGAGCTGGGCCGCCGCGGCGTCGAGGTGCAGCGCTACAAGGGCCTGGGCGAGATGAACCCGGAGCAGTTGTGGGAAACCACACTCGACCCCGAGGTTCGGTCCTTGCTGCAGGTCAAGATCAGCCACGCCGACTCGGCCGAGGAGACCTTCTCGACCCTGATGGGCGATCTCGTCGAGCCGCGCCGCGACTTCATCCAAGACAAACGCCCTCTCGCGTCGCCAACCTCGACGTGTGAGAGACCGCCACGAGGCGAGGCACGGCCGGCTCCGGGCTGGGCACCCGCCGCGTCAGACGGGAGCCTCGGCGTTCTCCAACAGCCGCAACCGCCTGTCGAAGTCGTGCGTCTCGACCGCCTTCAGGAAGAAGTCGACCAGCTTGGCCAGTCCCGATCCCTTCGCCGGGCGAGATTTTGCCGCGCGCCGCCGCCGCCATGATCACCGCCATCGCCGGCATCAGATCGCCCGCCCGCGCACCTGGGGCAGCGGGAGCGGTGTTGCGCGGTCGCGACGCGGCGGCATCAATCGCTCAAGGCACAGGCGCAAGGCTGTCGTATCGCCTTCGAGGGCGAGCTCGACGGCCTTGCGGGTCAGGGCTTGGGCCTCGCCATCGAGCAGCCGTCTGCATCGCCATGGTCGCACCGGTTTCGCGACCTGCGCGGGCGACCGGCAGGGTTGCCGGACTGGCCCTTGACGAACGGGCGGCCCCGCTGTTTTTGCTGTTTTTCCGCAAAATTTTCAGCCATCGATATCTCGTACTCCGCAGAAATCCTCTATATTCGGCATCTGTCAGCGCGCGAGAGAACAGCGCCGGCCTCGGCTGATTCCCGCTGTTATCCTGTCGATCACGCCCTTGGGACGATCTCGTCTCCAAGGTTGCTCAACAATAACACATCGGTGAAAAATAGCAATAATTAATTCCGCAAATTGTCTACGATGGCGATCTTGAGTAGCGGATCGTCGCCGCCGGTGGTCTGCGCATTGATATCGAGCTGCCCCGCGTTAGCGTCCGGCCGAATAGTGGTACCGAGCAAGCGACGATCTCTACCCGCTGGTCCCTCGCCGCTGCCCCGGACACGGTAAACAAAACGGTGATCCCCCGTGATCCTTCTCGACCACCAACCAGAGAGATCACCGCGGGAGAGGCTCGGGTTTGCCGATCCTCTGTAAACGGAGTTCGGCTGGATATCGTGCAGAAGAGCGCTGATCCTCCGAAGGGGCATCGCGATCACTATTCTGCCAATAGAGATAATCCCTCACAGGCGCTTTCCGACGAACCTTCTTGGTAGTGCCAGTTTGTATTGCATGCCTGCTGGCCTCTGGCATTGCCGGGTGCGGCTCGGTGCCTTCTGGGCGTCATGCGGGATCGGCATCCCTCGATGAGGCGATTTATCTGCATCGCCGGCGGTTGGCACACCGAGCTCGGCATCGAGTCGCAGGCGATCAGCGGTCCTCTGGCAACACTAAAATCCAGCTTCCCGAATGCAAAGTATCTGGTCTTCGGCTGGGGCGCCCAAGACTATTACACGGCGCAAAACCCGGGGATCGAGGATTTGCTGCGGGCGGTCGTTCCGGGCCCGGCAGTAATGCTCGTCGTTCCGCTAGAGGTTTCGCCCGAGATCTCTGCCGGCGCCGCCGACGCCTTTGTCCTGCCGATATCGCGAGACGGCCTCGAACGTCTATCGGAGTTCTTTGGAACGATCTGGCGAAGGGCCCGGAAGAGGTACCCGCCGCGTCGGCGCCGGTCCCTTCCCGCAAAGCGTCTCTTTTCGCTCTCCACCAAAACGTATGATCTCACTCATACCTGCAATACCTGGACGGCCGCGGCGCTGCGCGTCGCCGGGCTGCCGGTCAGCGAGGCCGGAGTCGTCTTTGCAGGGTCAGGTGCTCGATCAGGTTCGGCTGGTTGCCGAGGCAATTCCTCAACACGTCCGGAGGCCGACGGTAGCGTACCCCAAAACAGCAGACCCCGAGGACGGTCATGGGATCTCGTAGCACGGCGACCCCTCGGTGATGCCGCGCAGCGCGCGGCTCTGCGCCACCGGGCTGAGCCCGCTGGTCGCGAGCAAGCTCGACGCCTGCGGATGCGCGACGACCGGCCCGGTCGCCAGGATCGAGCGCGAGTCGGCGAGCCCTTGCACGCGCGCGGCGATATTTACCGTCCGGCCGAAGTAATCCTGGCGGTTGTCGAGCACGACCGCCAGGCACGGCCCCTCATGGATGCCGATCTTGAGCAGCAGATCGTGGCCGCTGTGCGCCCGTCGTTGAGGTCGCGCATCGCCTCGCGCATGCGCAAGTGCCGCGGCGACCGCGCGATCGGGTGTCGGAAAGGTCGCCATCACCGCGTCGCCGGCTGGTCTTGACGACGGCACCGGCCTCGGCGGCGACGATCTCGTTGAGGACCTGGAAATGCGCTCTGACGAGGTCGAAGGCGGCGAGATCGCCGACGCTGCTCGTAGAGCTCGGTCGAGCCTCTGAGATCCGTGAACAGAAACGTCAGGCTGGTGATCTTGAGCCGCTGGTCGACGTCGATCGTGTCGGTGCCGTAGATGTCGCGAAACACTTGGTTGGTCAGCAGGCGCTTTGCGGTCAGGAACGGCTCGGCGGCCGGCCAGGAGCTCGTGGAGCTTGTCTCCGGCGATCCACAACCCCGGCAGCACCCGGGTATCGGTGCGGTTTTCGAGCGACAGGCGCAACGGCCCGGGACGCAGCTCGATGGTTTCGGTCGGCGCCCGCACCTTGTCGAAGACGAAGCGAAAGGTTCTGGCGGTCGCGCGTCGGCTCGCCCTTGACATCGAGGAATTGGGTCGTGTGCGTCACCGGGTCGAGGAGGATCACGAATTCCGCCGGCAGCTGCAGCGACAGCAGCGCCTTCTCACCGGCCGGCAGCTCGACCGTGTCGAGGGTGATTTCCTCGATCAGCCGATCGAAATCGTCCGGAATGTCGATCGCCGAGCCCCAGAAGATCTGGCGAAAATACTCGGCGAACGGAAGCTCGTTCGGGTCGTGCGCCGCGATCCGGCGCACCCGCCGGCTGACCGTGAACGTGACCTCGACGATCTCGTCGAGAGTCGGCGCATAACCGGCGGCACACCAGGCGCAGTGGTAGTCCTCCTGGTTGACGCTCTTCAGCGTCGTCGCTCGCCTCGAGCACGCCGCCGCAGCCCGGGCACAGCACATTCCACGACAGCTCGAAAATCCCGAGCCGGGCGGCGTGGAGAAAGGCGGCGATCGCACGCTCTTCGTCGAGACCCCGCCTTGCGCGGCGAAATCCAGCACGTTGATGCGGCAGAGCGCGCGATCCGGAGCGTCCTGAACCAGCGTCTCGATGGCGTCCACCGTGTCGGGATCGGCCGACTGGCGCAAAACCGAGAAACAGATTTTGGCTTCGCTCATGCGTTGAATCCTATCCGCGCAGTCGCCGGGTGCGAGCTCCCGGCGAGCTTCGGGCCTGGTCAGACCACTCGTCGCCGCAATGCTGCGGTCACCCGACAGATATTTGGTAACGAACCGGAGCGGGCGCCAGCTTGCCTGCCGCCACCTGCTGCCATCATGCTGTCAGCATCATCAGGTGATAACGGCTCATGAGACGCGCCGACCGGCTTTTTCAGATCATTCAGATCCTGCGCCGCACGTCAAAGCCGGTGACCGCCGACAGGCCTCGCCGCCGAGCTCGAGACCTCGAAGCGGACCGTCTATCGCGACATCGCCGACCTGATCGGCCAGCGGGTGCCGATCAGAGGCGAGGCCGGCGTCGGCTATGTGCTGGAGGCCGGGCTGGACCTGCCGCCGCTGATGCTGACGCAAGACGAGATCGAGGCTGCCGTGCTGGGCGCCCAATGGGTGGCGCGCCACAGCGATCCGGTGCTGGCGCGGGCGGCCGAGGATCTGATCGCCAAGATCGGCGCCGTCGTGCCCGGAACGGCTTCGGCCCTATGTGCTGGAGCCGGTGACCGAAACGCCGCCGGCGCGGAACCTCGCCGCCGATGGCCTCGATATGGCGCGTGTGCGCAGCCAGATCCACGCGGGCCGGAAGATCGCGCTGTGCTATCGCGACGAGCAGGGGCGCGAAAGCGAGCGCATCGTCTGGCCGGTGACGGTCGGCTACCTGGAGACCGTCCGCCACTTGATCGCCTGGTGCGAGTTGCGCCAGGACTTCCGAAGCTTCCGCACCGACCGGGTGACGGCAGCCGGGTTTCTCGACGAGCGCTATCCCGGAGCGGCCGAGCGCGCTGCGGGCGAAATGGCGACGGACGCTGAATGCGCTCAAGCCGCCAAATGCCCGGCGGAGCCTAGGGCTGATCCATCCACCTCCGGGCGGCGAGCCGTGCAAAAGAACTGCTTGCATCGAATGATCGCGAACCGCTAATGGATGCGAGTAAGTCGCATTTGCCTCCCCGGAAGACCCTGATGATCCGCTGCCTGATGATTTCGCTCGCCCTGATTTTGGCTACCGGCGCTAACGTCGCGGCGCAGGAAGCAACCTACACGCTCGTCATCAAGGACCACCGGTTTCAACCAACCGGAAATCGAGATCCCGGCCGGTCAAAAATTGCGTTGATCGTCAAGAACGACGATCCGACACCCGAAGAGTTCGAAAGCACCGAGCTGCGGCGGGAAAAGGTGGTGCCCGGCGGCCAGCAGGTCACCGTCTATATCGGCCCGTTGAAGCCGGGACGTTACGAGTTCTTCGGCGACTTCAACCCGAAGACCGCGCGCGGTCATATCATCGCAAAGTAGGTAGGATCGCAGCGATGCTCGGAACCGCCATCATCGTCTTTCGCGAGGTTCTCGAGGCGGCTCTGATCGTCGGCATCGTGCTGGCTGCGAGCAGCGGAGCGCCGGGCCGCGGCCGCTGGGTTTCCTGCGGCATCGCCGGCGGCGTCGTCGGCGCCGGGCTCGTCGCCGCCTTTGCGGCGAGCATCGCCGCTGCTGCGTCCGGCATTGGGCAGGAGCTGTTGAATGCGGTCATCCTGCTGCTGGCGGTCGGCATGCTCGGCTGGCACAACATATGGATGTCGCGCCATGGGCGCGAGCTCGCCGTCACGGCTCGCGCGGTCGGCGACGCGGTCATCTCCGGCTCCCAGCCGCTCTATGTGCTGGCGATCGTGGTCGGCCTCGCGGTGCTGCGCGAGGGCTCGGAGACGGTGCTCTTCCTCTACGGCATCGCAGCCGGCGGTGGTGTCGGTGCGGGCTCCCTCTGGCCGGCGGGGCGCTCGGTCTCGCCGGCGGCGTCGGCACCGGTGCGGCCCTCTATCTCGGGCTGCTGCGCATTCCGCAGCGCCGGCTCTTTGCCGTCACCGGCTGGATGGTGCTGTTGCTCGCCGCCGGGATGGCGGCCCAGGCCGCGGGCTATCTGGTCCAGGCCGATCTCTTGCCGCCGCTCGGCGATGCGGTCTGGGACACCTCGGCGGTGTTGACCGAGAACAGCCTCGTCGGCAAAGCGCTGCACACGCTGATCGGCTACGTCGCCCGACCCGACGGCGTCCAGATCCTGTTCTACCTCGCCACCCTGCTCGGCATTTGGCTGCTGACGAAATGGGTGGGCAGCCCCCCGGCACGACGCCCCGCGGTTTCCTCCGGCGGGGCATCGAGACGCCGCTCGTTGTTCTCCTGCTGCTCGGCGGGCTGGGAGCCGGTTCTGTCGCGCAGGCCCAACTCAAGGTGCGCTACCCGGTCGTCGACTACCGGGAAGTGGAGATCGAGCACTTCAGCGACATCACCTTCGACAAGCCGAATAGCGGCAAGACCAACAACCAGAGGTATACCAACGAATACTGGCCTTGGTCCGTTGCCCAACTGGTTTGTCGAGCTCGGCACCGAATTCCAGGCGCCGAACGGCGAGAACATCACCTATGACGCGACGGAGATCGAGAACTACATTCAGCTGACGCCGACCGGGAAGTATTGGGGCGATCTGGCGATGTTCGCGGAATACGAAATGCCGATCCACCGCGGCGACGCCAAATCTTTCACCTTCGGGCCGCTGGGTCAGAGCCGAGTTCGGCGAGATCGCCGGGTTTGGCGCGCTGCACACGCTGAACCTGCTGTTCACCAAGACGGTCGGCAACAACAGCACCGATGCGACGCAGCTGAACATCGCCTGGCAGTCACGGCTGCTGATCGATCCGCTGATCGCGCCCGGCTTCGAGTACTACAGCCAGATCGATCAGGTCCTCAACCCGGGCAAGCCTCGCCGAGCAGCAGCACCGCATCGGCCCGGTGCTGGTCGGGCTGCAGAATTTCGCGCCCTACGGCAAGCTCAAATACGAGGCCGGCTACCAATTTGGGCTGACCTCCGCCACCCCGCGCGGCGCCGTGCGCTGGCGCCTCGAATACGAGATCCCGTTTTGATCTAGAAGCGCTTTCTCGGGGCTAGCTGGATGAGGCGTCGGTCCTTCCTGCTGATGGCAGGCGGAGCAGGCCTCCTCTCTGCCGCGGATCGGCGGGCTGAACCAACTGCTCGATCCGCCGCAAAACCAGAGCCAAATATCGTATCGCGGGCGCGCTCTGCCGCGGAGGCCTGATCCGCACTGCGAGCGCTGCGTGTTCGATCCTCCCAGTACGGCGCTTCCGGGTTCGGATATTCCCAAATACACGGAGCCGCTCCTAACCTTCGCCGGAGCTCGCGTTTCGGCGGCTGATATCACTGTCTCGATCGAGGAGTTCCAACAATACGTCTTGCCGTCGAGTGTCTATTCCGAACTGCCGGCACCCTTCGGCCAGGGAACCTATGTCTGGGGCTATAGGGTTGGCGATATGCCGCCCCGTTACCCCGGGTTTATCATCGAGGCTCGGCGCGGGACGCCGACCACGGTCTCTTATGTCAATCATTTGCCACTGCAGCCCCAGCTGCAGCAGTACCTGACGATTGACCAGACGCTCCATTGGGCCGACCCGCTAAAGGAAATGGGCTCTTTGTCGCCCTATGCGGGCCCTCCTCCGATCGTCACGCACTTTGCATGGCGGCGAGGTGCCCTCTGCATTCGACGGAAATCCGAGAGCTGGTTCACACCCGGCCAAGCCAACAACCGGTGCGGGCTTTTCGACCAGCGTCGTACACCTATCCCAATGCGCAAGAAGCCACGCACTCTGTGGTTTCATGATCACGCGTTGGGAATTACTCGCATCAATGTATATGCCGGTCTTGCGGCTTTCTACCTGATCCGGGATCTCCTACGACGACACCGGTGTGGCCGGAGCGGGGCTGGGTCTTCCGTCGGGGAAATACGAGGTCGAATTGGCGATTCAGGATCGCCAGTTCGACACTGAACGGCCAGTGGTTCTTTCCGGCCGGCGAAGCTGCGGGCCTGAACGGCACGCCGCCCAATCCCGAGACGCACCCGTTCTGGATTCCGAGTTCTTTGGCGACGCGATCGTCGTGAACGGCAAAACATGGCCGTATCAGAGTGTCGAGCCGCGGCGCTATCGCTTCCGCATCCTCAACGGCTGCAACGCGCGCTTTCTTAAGCTAAAGATCGCGCGTGCATCCTCGGATCGGCCGGGACCGAGCGATCTGGCAGATCGGCACCGATGGCGGCTTGCTCGATCAGCCGGTCGCGTTGGGCGTTCGCGGAAGCGGCGCGACGGCGGGCTGCTGTTAGCGCCTGCCGAGCGCGCCGACATCATCATCGATTTTGCCGCTTTCGCACACGAAACCTTGCTTATGCTCAACACCGCCAATGCTCCCTACCCATCCGGCGACCCGCCCGACCCGAAGACCAATGGCCAGATCATGCAGTTCCGGGTCGATCTTCCTCGCCGAGGCAAAGACACCAGCTTTGATCCCGCGGCGCCGCGTGCCACACTGCGAGGTGGAAAACACCAGCCGCCCGCCATCGTAAGATTGACCGAGCCCGACCGCGGTACAATCGCTCGCGGCGTGACGATCTCCAGGCGCAGACAGCTGCATTTTAATCGAGGTGGAAGGCGATGGCGGCCCGCTCGAGGTCTTGGTCAACAATACCAAATGGGATGGCAAGCGGGAGAGCAACGGGAGATCCCATTCCCGATTTCAAATCAGATGGGCGGCAACTGGATATCGGAACTCCCGCGAGATCGGCTCTACCGAGCTCTGGGAGATCGTCAACCCGACCGAAGACGCCCATCCGATGCATTTGCATCTGGTTCAGTTCCAGTTGCTGAACCGGCAGAAAGATCCTGACCGAGCGGTACAAGGACGCGTATTCCGCAGCGTTGCGGGGCCGCAGCTTCTATCGCGGGATACGGTCCGCCGCGCGACTACAACGTCCCAAACGCCGATTTCGCGGTCGGCGGAAACCCGGCAGTCTCGCCGTTTCTTCGGGGTCTCGGACACCGCCCGAACCGGGCGAGGAGGGCTGGAAGGATACCATCAGGAGCTTTCCCGGCGAGGTGACCCGGCTCGTCGTGCGCTGGGCGCCGCTCGACGTGCCGGTGCACGGCGCCAGAGCAGGCGTCAATCTATATCCGTTCGATCCTACCGCCGGCCCCGGCTACGTCTGGCACTGCCATATGCTCGACCATGAGGACAACGACATGATGCGACCTATTCGCCGACCTGGTAGCCCCGACCGTAATGAGCATCGGGCGTCCTGCAGATCAAGGTCTGACAGAACGATGTCGCCGCCTTTAAGCTCAATCGGCTGCTTCGGCCTTCTCCGAGAGGCAGCGGCTCGGTGCCGGTCCAGGGATGCTCGGCGACGTCGAAGAGGACACCTTCGGGGCCGTAGAACTTGACCTCGAACCCGCCGATCCGCGTCGCCGTCCTGGTCCATGTAATGCTTGCCGCCGAGCGCCCTCGAGCTTCTTTCGCGGCTATCGTCGACATCCTCGACGAGGATGCCGAAATGGTGCAGCCCGGCGTAATCCAGGCCCGTTGCCGAGCTGGTCGGTCTTGAACCGCAGGATCGCAAGGTCGATCGTGCCGTCGCTCAAATGGTGGCCATAGGCGAGCGGCCCATCGTTCGAGCGGACGATCTTGAAGTCGAAAGCCTTTACATAGAAGTCGGCCATCGCGTCGGGATCCTTTGCGGCGATGGCGATGTGGCGAGCTTGGCCATGGAGGTCTCCTCTGATTACTGCGGATTATTCCGCCGCGTCTTTGAGCTCGGCGGGAAGCGGCTCGCAGCCGGCCCAGGGATGCTCGGCGATGTCGAAGAGCACGCGCTCGGGACCGTAGAACTTCTTTTTCGAAATAGCCGGCGTGTCGGCTCTATGCTGGCTGCGGTCGATGTAATACTCGGCGCCGAGGCCCTCGAGCCTCTTCGAGAATTCGCCGACATCTTCGACCAGCACGCCAAAATGATGGATGCCGCGATAGTCGAGACCCTTGCCGAGCTGGTCGGTCTTGAATTTGAGGATCGCCATGTTGAGGGTGCCGTCGCTCAGGAACACGCCGTCGGCAAGCGCCCCGTTCGGCCGCCCGACCTCCTTGAAGTCGAAGGCCTTCTTGTAGAACTCCGCCATCTTCTCCGGATCTTCCGCGGCGATGGCGATGTGGCGCAGCTTGGGCATGGCAACCTCCTTGCGGTGCTCAGATCGCGCCACCCTATCACGTGCTTCCTCGAGATCGAGGTCAAAATCCGCGCGAGGTTCTTGCCGACGCGTGACAGCGCCTCGTCCCACGGGAAAAGGTCGAAGCGGTCGAATTCCGGCAGCATCGTTCCATTCGGCAGCGCAAAGAGCGAGGTGCAGACCAGACTTTGCGGGTCGGGCAACTGCGGCGGCTGCCATGCGAAGAGCGCCAGATCCTTTCCGCGCAGATAGGCGTGGACACCGAGCGCCACGAGCTCGTCCGGCGACACGACAAGACCGGTCTCTTCGTGAAGCTCGCGTGCGGCGGCGTCGGCGAAATTCTCGCCGGCTTCGGCAACGCCCTTTGGGAATGTCCCAGCGCGGCGAACGCGTCGCATGGCCGAGCAGGATGCGCTCTCCGTCGGTGACGATGACACCGCAGCTCGTCTGCCGCATTCTCATGGCCGCGTGCCGCCGGCCGAAACGCCACCGTAAAAGCCGCCCCGCTGGTCGTTGTCAGACGCCGCGTCTTTATTGACGCAGCCCGCGGCCAGCAGCGTCGCCACGAGCCCAAACAGCGAGAGGCCAGCAGGCAATCTTGATCGGCATCGCTACCCGCCCTTTTCCTTCATCGATTTCTGATCCCACAGCCGCAGCCGGTAGCCGTCGGGGTCGCACAGCTCGGCGCCATAGCCCCAGAACACCTTCATCGGCGGATGCACAAAGGGTATGCCAGCCGCGATGAGCGCCGGCATGCTTCGCCTCGACGTCGTCCACCTGAACCGTGAATGAAATACCAGGACAGACGACGACTTCCCCTTCATAGAGAAAAATCGTCAGATCGGCATCGTCGCGCATCGCCGCCGTCTTTCGCTCGGGGATTTCGAATTCTACTTCGAAGCCCAAATGATCCTTGTACCAATCGCGCGATTTTCGCCAATCATGAACCGGCAGAGACAGGTGATCGAGTCTGGGCATCAGCGCTGACTCTCGTCATTATCTGTGCCCGGGCAAATTAGGATCGCGCCTGCCGACGGCTGCAAGCCTACGAAACGGCGAAGGAAATCATCGATGACCGCTGAACTGCGCTGCTATCGGCCGCTGATCATCGGAAGGCGCGGTGCCGTCGCGGCAAACCATCCGCTCGCGGCCCAGGCCGGGCTGCTGGCGTTGCGCGCCGGCGGCAACGCCGTCGATGCGGCGGTGGCGACGGCGATGACGCTCAGCCGTCGTCGAGCCGATGATGTCGGGGCTCGGCGGTGACGGCTTCTACCAGGTCTACCAGCAGGCGACCGGACGCGCTCGTCGTGTTCAACGGCTCCGGTCCGCGCCCCGCCGCGGCGACCCCGGAGCGCTATGCCGGCGGCATTCCGCGCGTCGGGCCGCTGCTCGGTGTCGGTCCCCGGCATGCTCGCCGGGATCGAGGCGATGCATCGGCAGCTTCGGCCGGTTGCCGTGGCGCGATCTGTTCGCCGAGGCGATCGCCTTTGCGCGCGACGGCTTCGCCGCCACCCCGCACTACCGCCACTTCGCCGGTGAGTATCGCGCGACGCTCGAGCTCGACCCGCGCAGCACCGCGACGTTTCTGATGCAGGGCGGGCGCGCCGCCGGTCGGCGCTGCCGATCGTGCAAGCCGACCTCGCCCGCACCCTCGAGGAGATCGCCGTCGAGGGTGCCGAAACCTTCTACCGCGGCGCCCTGGCGCGGCGGCTCGCAGCGGGCTGCGAGGAGGCGGGCGTCCCGGTCTCGGCCAGCCGATCTCGCAGCCTTCGCGGCCGAGATGTCAGGAGCCGATCAGCGATCGACTACCGCGGCTTCACGGTGCTCGAGGCGCCGCCCAACTCGACCGGTTTCGTGCTGCTCGAGGAATTGAAGATCGTCGAGCATTTCGATCTCGCGGCGATGGGGCTCGGTATCGGCTGACGCGGTCCACGTCATGGTCGAGGCGAAAAAGCTCGCCTTCGCCGACCGCGAGCGCTGGGCCGCCGACCCGCGCTCGCTCGAGGCGCCGCTGGCGGAACTGCTGTCGGCCGACTACGCCGCCCGGCTCGCCGCCGGCATCGACATGCGGCGCGCCGCGCCGACGCCGATTGCGCCGCCGCCGCCGACGGCGACACGACCTATTTCTGCACCGCCGACGGCGACGGCAACGCGGTTTCCGGGCGTCCAGAGCATCAACAGCGGCTTTGGCTCGGGCATCATCGCCGGCGACACCGGCATCCTGCTCAACAACCGCATGAGCTTATTGGCACCTCGATCCCGGCCATCCCGAATCACCTGCGGCCGGGGCGGCGGGTGCGCCACACGATGAACCCGCCGCTCGTGCTCGAAGGACGGCGCGTTGTGGGCGGTCTTCGGCACGCCCGGCGCCGACAACCAGGTGCAGATCAATCTCCAGGTGCTGACCGCGATGATCGATTTCGGGCTCGACCCGCAGCAGGCGGCCGAGATGCCGCGCTGGACCTCGAACGTCCCGGGCCAATACGCCAACTGGCCGCATGACGGCGACGACGCGCTGACGATCGAGCAACGCTTTCCGAGGCGGTGCGGCGCGAGCTGGCGCGCCGCGGTCACCCGGTCGAGACGGTCGGCGATCTCGAAGGACCGTGCAGCGTCGAGATCATCCGCCGCGACGCGCGCGACCGGCATGCTGCTCGCCGGCTCCGACCCGCGCCGCGACGGCGGGCGCTCGCCTGGTGAGGATGGGTCCCATCGTTTGTGGCCGGGCTGGCTGGCGGCTGTCCGTTTCAGCGGTTCGCTGCAGCTATACGGAAAGTGACGCAGACGAATGCACCACTCTTGATCCCCGTGAAGCCGGGCAAGTCCGAGCCACGGGATGATGGCTTGTGGCATCTTTCACTTCAGGTTCAGCCGCTAAAAGATGACCTCGCGCGTCGACCCTCTGCTAAAGCGGGATGGATGGCGGGTTGGTGATCACGATCGCACAGCGCAAGGGCGGCGCCGGCAAGAACGACGCTTGCCGCCCAGCTCGCGGTCGCATGGGCTGGGCAGGGGGCTGCGGGTCGCTCGTGCTCGACATCGACCCGCAGGGCAGCCTCGCGCGCGTGGGTCGATCTGCGGCGGGTGCGGCTCGGTGCGCGAGGCGATCGGCTTCGAGTTTGCAGCACTGCCCGGATGGCGCGCGGCGCAGTGGATCGAGGATCGGGCGCGCAGCGCCGATCTCGTCGTGATCGACGGTCCGCCGCATGCCGAGACCGAGGCGCAGATCGCCGGTGCGCGCCGCGGGGTCTGGTGCTGATCCGGTGCAGCCCTCGCCGCTCGATCTGTGGGCGACCGCGGCGACGCTCAGAATGGCGCGCGACGAGCGACGGCGTTCGCTCGTCGTGTTAAACCGGGTCCCGCCGCGTTCGGGACTTACCGATCGGATCGCCGCCGACCTCGCCGAGAGCGGCGCGCCAATCGCATCGACTCCGGATCGGCAACCGCGTGGCACTCGTGCGCGCGATGTCATCTGGGCCTCGGCGTCGCCGAGAGCACCGGCGCAAGCCCTGCCGCGGCTGAGATCATGGCACTCGCCGACGAGGTCCGTGACGCCGGGAAGCATGGGGAGGGAGGTTACAATGAGCGATCGAACCACTTCACCAATCATTGTCCGGCGGCCGGCCTGGATCGACGAGTTCCGCGCCTTCATCATGCGCGGCAATGTCGTCGACCTCGCCGTCGGCATCATCATCGGCGTCGCGTTTCACCGCGGTCGTCAACAGCCTCGTCAAGGACCTCTTCACCCCGCTCATCGGTCTCGCCGTCGGCGGCATCGACTTCACCAATATCTTCATTACGCTGAAGGGGCCGTCGCAACCGACGCTCGCCGACGCGCAGAAGGCCGGTGCCGTGACCTTGAACATCGGCGTCTTCCTCAACGCCGTGATCCAGTTCCTGATCGTCAGCTTTGCGGTCTTTTGGCTGGTCAAGGTGCTGACGCGTCTGCACGTCCGCGAGGACGCGGCGCCGGCCGCGCCGCCGCGGACGGAGTGCTGCTCGCGGAGATCCGCGACCTCCTGGCGGCGAAGCGAAATTAGCGACTGGTCGGCGTCAGCCCTCACCGTCGAAATAATCGACGCCCGCTCGCGGTGCGCCCGAGAAAGACCAGCCGCCGCTGCGGGGGTGCGGCTTCTGCCGCCGTCACCGAATAGACCCCGAATTTGCCGCTGTCGGGATATTCGGCCACTTCGGGCAGGTCCAGGGAGCTGATCGACAAGATAGCGCAGCTCGCCGGCGGAAGTGTTGATCAGCTGATGCGCCTTCTCGGCGCCGCCGCGCCGGGCAGACGATGACATCGCCTGAGCGCACCGGGTACTGCTCGGCGCCAAAGCGCAAGGTCGCCTCGCCGCTGAGGATCACGAACAGCTCGTCATTGACGTGGTGGACATGGTGCGGGAACGCCTTCCTTCCCGGCGGCACCACGGCTCAGCCGGCAGCCGAGCTTGGGTCGCACCCAGCGGTGCCGCGATCGGCGCGAAGCGCGCCTCGAACCCGGCCTCGGGTTTTTGCGGCATTTGCGGCATGAGCTCGATGTCATTGATATTGACGAAGGGACGTTGCGTCATTTGTGCGTTCCTTCCTGGGAGTAAGAGCGTGTAAAGACATCGCGGTCGAAATTGCCGGCGGCGATTATTCCCTTTGCCTTCCCGGCGAAGGCCGGCACCCAACCTTCCGCCCCTCCGAGGTTTCCCAGGCGAAGTGGCGGCACATCCCGGAATCCGTTGGCCAAGCGGATGCCGCGGCAAGATGGACCCCGGCCGCTCCGCCGGGGCGGACGAGAGGTGACGCGCAGACCGAGATTACCCCGGCGTCCCCGGCGCCGCGTTATGCCGATCCATCACCTCGTCGGCGCGGGCGAGGATCGATGGCGGCACGGTGAGGCCGAGCGCCTTGGCGGTCTTGAGATTGACGACCAGCTCGAATGTGGTCGGCTGCTGGACCGGCAGATCGGCCGGCTTGGCGCCCTTGAGGATCTTTCCGGCGTAAATGCCGACCTGGCGATAGGCAGCCGTGAGGCTCGGTCCATAGCTGATCAGGCCGCCGGCCGCGGCGAACTCGCGCCACTCATAGATCGCCGGAACGGCATGGCGTGATGCCAGCGCCACGAGCTGCTCGCGCCGGCTGTTGAAGAACGGATCGGCGCCGACGACGAGCGCGCCGGCATGCAGTTCGACGAGGGTTGCGAAGGCGGCGTCGATCTCGCTTTCGGTGCCGGCCTTCAGGATAGGGAGCTGCAGCCCCTTGACGCGCGCCGCTTCCTGCATGTCTGCGATCGATGCGCTCGGTATTCGGATTGTTCGGGTTCACGAGCAGGGCGATCACCCCGGCCTGGGGAACCAGCTCGGACAGCAGCTCGAGCCGCTTGGGCGTCAGCTCGATGTTGATGGTGCTGAAGCCCGTGAGGTTGCCGCCCGGCCGGGCGAGACTGGCGACGAGGCCGCGACTCGACCGGGTCGCCGACGACCGTGAAGACGATCGGGATCGTCGAGGTCGCGCTTTTCGCCGCCAGTGCCGCAGAGGCGCTGCCGATCGCTCGCGATCACGTCGACCTTGCGGTCGACGAGGTCGGCGGCCAATGCGGGCAGCCGATCATAGCGGCCCTCCGCCCAGCGGTATTCGATCGCCACGTTTTGTCCCTCGACATAGCCGGTTTCGCTCAGTCCCTGGCGGAACGCGGCCATAAACGCGTGCAGTCGGGCTCGGGCGAGCCGCTGGCGCGAGGAAGCCGATCACCGGCATCGCCTTCTGCTGCGCATGCGGCGCCAGCGTGTGGCGGCCAACGGCGCCGCCGAGCAGCAGACGAACGCAACTTCACGGCGCTTCATTCGATGACCTCGTCGGCGCGGGCGAGGATCGATGGCGGCACGGTGAGGCCGAGCGCCTTGGCGGTCTTGAGATTGACGACCAGCTCGAATGTCGTCGGCTGCTGGACCGGCAGATCGGCCGGCTTGGCGCCGTTGAGGATCTTTCCGACGTAAATGCCGACCTGGCGATAATTAGCCGCGAAGCTCGTTCCATAGCTGATCAGGCCGCCGGCCGCGGCGAATTCACGCCAGCCATAGATCGCCGGAACGGCATGGCGCGCCGCCAGCGCCACGAGCTGGTCGCGCCGGCTGGCGAAGAACGGATCGGGGCCGACGACGAGCGCGCCGGCGTGCAGTTGGACGAGGGTGGCGAAAGCGGCGTCGATCTCGCTTTCGGTGCCGGCCTTCAGAATCAGGAGCTGCACCCCTTCGCGCGCGCCGCTTCCTGCTACGTCTCTGATGATGCGCTCGGCAGTCCGGATTGTTCGGGTTCACGAGCAGGGCAATCACCCTGGCCTGCGGAACCAGCTCGGACAGCAGCTCGAGCCGCTTGGGCATTCAGCTCGGCTGCCCATGGTGCTGAAGCCCGTGAGGTTGCCGCCCGGCCGGGCGAGACTGGCGACCAGGCCGGCCTCGACCGGGTCGCCGCCGACGCCGGTGAAGACGATCGGGATCGTCGAGGTCGCGCTTTTCGCCGCCTGTGCCGAAGCCGCGCCGCCGGTGGTCGCGATCACGTCGACCTTGCGGCCGACGAGATCGGCGGCCAATGCCGGCAGCCGATCATAGTGGCCCTCCGCCCAGCGGTATTCGATCGCCACGTTTTGTCCCTCGACATAGCCGGTTTCGCTCAGTCCCTGGCGGAACGCGGCCATAGACGCTGCACTCGGGCCGGGCGACGCGGCGCCGAGGAAGCCGATCACCGGCATCGCCTTCTGCTGCGCGCGCGACGCCAGCGGCCACTGCCACTGCACCGCCGAGCAGCAGCGATGAAATCGCGGCGCTTCATTTCGATCACCTCGTCGGCGCGGCCGACCAGCGCCGTGGTGAGACTCTACGCCTTGTAGGCGAAGGGACGCGCGCAGTAACTCCGCGTGCCTGGCGGCAGAAGCCCCGGCTCGAAATGAGAAAATCTGCCTGGCGTAAGATGATTACTCGAGAACGGAGCGGGTCTGGTGAGAGGTCGAATTTACAGGCCTCTTCGCCTGACCGGGCGCAGATAGGAAAACCCGGTCGCGACCAAGCTGCACCACGCATCAGCCTGTTGTGATAATAGAAATTGACAAATTGTGTTATTAGCATTACATTCCCTGCGCGCCGATGCGGTTGCGGGATCGGCCCGCCCGTTGGAGTCGAGGAGATGACGATGACTGAGCCGCTGAGGCGTGGCGACGATCGCGGTGGAGTTTGGCGGTGCCTGATCTCTGACCTGATAAAACAGGGCGAACCGGGAGGTGCGGGACCGGCGCGAAAGGTTCGCGACGGGACGGTCGGGCAATCCCGCCGGCCGGCCGCGCGCGACTGGCGGTCGACGCCTTTGTCCGGGCGGTGATCTGAGACCAGCGACTTCGAGCGGCGTTTGCGGCTCGTCGAGGCCGACCACTTCGACCAGCCGGGCGCCGCAGCCGGCATGAACGGCGCCGGCGCGAATGGGTATTACTACAACCCATAGGAGAGATTCTTGCTGCAGATTTGCTGCAGATAGCGGGACACGAAATAATCGGTTCAATTGATGATTGCGGTCCGCAGATCTGCTGGAGGCACCGAGGGCGCACCGAAGCGGGGACCTAGCGTTGCTTGAAGATGCGGGCCGAGGACCATCAGCGAGAAGAGCTCGAACAGCATCTGGGCGCCGACCATCGCGGTGTTGCTGGTCGGGTCGTATTGCGGCGCGACCTCGACGACGTCGCCGCCGACGAGGTCGATGCCGGCGCAGGCCGCGCAGGATCGCCTGCGCCTCGCGCGGCGTCAGGCCGCCGGCCTCCGGCGTGCCGGTGCCGGGCGCGAAGGCCGGGTCGAGCGCCGTCGACATCGAACGAGACGTAGGTCGGTCCGTCGCCGACGACCGCGCGCGCCTTGCTCGACGACGGCCGGCGATGCCGAGCTCGGTCGACATCCTCGATGTGCAGCACCGTCATCCCCGATTCGTAGGAGAACTCCCCAGAATGCTTCGGCCGGGCCGCGGATGCCGATCTGGATCGTGCGCTCGGGGTCGAGCACGCCGGCGAGCACCGCCTGGCGGAACGGCCCGCCGTGGTGGAATTTGGAGCCGTCGATCTCGCCCATCGTATCGCAATGGGCGTCGATATGGACGAGCCCGACCGGGCGGTCCTGCCCCAGCGCCTTGAGGATCGGATAGGTGATCGAGTGGTCGCCGCCGACCGAGAGCGGCTGCACGCCGGCCTGCGATGCGGGTCGTAGAACGCCTCGATATCCTCGATCGAGGCATCGAGGCTGAAGCGCGAGCGCAGCGGCACGTCGCCGATATCGGCCGCCTGGCATTCGCCGCGCGGCGCCACCTTGAGGGCGTGGCTGTAGGGGCCGATGCGCTCGACCGCGCGCACCGCCCGCGGCCCGAGGCGGGCGCCGGCGCGGTTGGTGACGCCGAGATCCATCGGCACCCTGACGAGCGCCACCTCGAGCCCGCCGAAATCCGGCAGGATCGGGCGCCTCCGGGCGGTAGGGCATGTCCAACAGGCTCGACAGGCCGGCATAGGGCATCGCCCGCCGGTAGTCCTTGCCGAAAACCAGCGACAGCGCCTTTTTGAACTCGGCACGGCGCAACCTCGGTTTCCTTGACGCTCGGTGTATTTGGCGCGCAGCGCCTCGGAGCTTGGCCTTGTCGAACATCGTGCGCGGTTACCGTACCCGCGGATGCGCGGCGGCAGCATCACCTTCCACGGGTCGGGCATCTCGCCGACCGGCGACCTCGATCAGGGTCGTGCCGCGCCGCTTCAGGGCCGCGGCGAGCTCGCGGCCGAGGCCCTCGGGGCTGGTCGTGCGCACCCCGGCGCGCGCCGAAGCTCTCGGCCATCTTCCGGGAAATTGCGGGTTCAGCAGATCGACCCCGATCAGCCGGTTGCCGTAATCCTCCTTCTGCATCGCGCCGGACATTGCCGTAGGCGCCGTCGGCAAAGACGATCGCGACGACGTCGATGCCGTGCTTGACCGCGGTCGACAGCTCCTGGACGTTGTACATGAACCCGCCATCGCCCGAGACCGAGACGACCGGCAGATCGGGCCGCCCGACCTTGGCGCCGAGCGCGGTCGCAAAGCCGAAGCCCAAGGTGCCCTGATAGCCGCTGTGGATGTAGGTGCGCGGCGCGGTAGACCGGGAAGCGCCATCGCGGCCCGACATAGCCGACCTGGGTCAGATCCTCGACATAGATCCCGTCATCGGGCAGCTCGGCGCGGATCGCCTTGAGGTATTCGCATTGCGGGCCGAGCGTTGTCGGCGAGGCCGCGCGAGGGTGCTGCGCCTTCAGCGCCTCGAGCTCGTCCTGCGCGACGGCCGACTGATGTTGCGGCGCTCGAGCGCCTGGTGGAGTGCGGCGAGCGCCGGCTTGGCGTCGGCGACGATGCCGAGCGCCGGCCGTTGAATGCGGGTGATCTCGACCGGGTCGAGGTCGATGCGGATCAGCTTCAGATCGCGGTCAGAGCCCCAGCGCATCTGCGGCTGATTGAGCCGGGTGCCGACCGCCAGCACGACATCGGTGTCGCGCCACAAGCTCGTGCCCGGCGAGCGCCGGTCTGGGCGAGATAGTGGCGGTCGCTGACGATGCCCTTGCCGCCGGTGAAGCTGACGACCGGCGCCTCGCAGCATCTCGGCGATCGCCAGCACTCTCGGCCGCGCACCGACCGCGCCGCTGCCGACAAAGAGCAGCGGCTGCTTGGCGTCGGCGAGGAGCGCGGCCGCCTGGTCGATCTGCTCGGCGATCGGGCAGCGCTTCGGCCGGCGACGATGCTCGGCCGCCGGCAATGCCACCTCGGTCTCGAGCGCCAGCACATCGGGCGGGATTTCGAGCCCGACCGGGCGCGGGCGGCCGTCGCGCAGCTGGCGGAAGGCCTCGTTGACGAGCTTGCCGGTCTCGCGTCGGGTGCTCGATGCGCGCCGCCCATTTGGTCAGCCGCTGCAGGATCCCGAGCTGGTCGGGGATCTCGTGCAGCAGGCCGAAGCCGCGGCCGATCAGATCGGAGGCGATCTGGCCGCTGATGCACAGCACCGGCGCGTTGGTCGCATAGGCGGTGGCGAGCGCGGCGGTGGTGTTGAGCAGCCCGGTCCCGGCACCACCGCATAGGCGCCGACCTTGCCGCTCGCCCGGGCATAGCCGAAGGCCATGTAGGCGCGCGCCCTGCTCGTGGCGCGTATGGATCACGCGGAGCGCCTCGCCGGCATCGTAGAAGGCGACGAACAGCGCGTCGTTCTGCACCCCGGGCAGCGCAAAGATCGTGTCCACCTCGTGCCGGCGCAGCATCTCGACCAGCGCCCCGCCGCCCGTCATTCTCGCCATCGCTTCCTCCACCCGCTATTCGAACGCGTACCAGTAGGCGCTGCCGTGCCGGACGATCTGCCCGACCGTCGGCGCCGGGAAATGCGCCGGCAGCAGCCGAGTGCCGCGCTCGGCATGCTCCTCGATCAGCCGGTGCGCGTCTGTGCGCGACAAGTCGCGATCGGTGCAGGCGAGCGTCGACCATTCCGGCTTCAGCAGCTGCAGCGGGTGATGGATCACGTCGCCCATGAACACGCCGCGTGGTCGTCGCCCGAGCGGGCGTGGATCACGACGTTGCCCGGCGTATGGCCGGGGGCGCCTTCGAACCACAGCCCGTCCTCGAAGGCGTAATCGTCGTCGACCAGCACCGATTGGCCGGTGCGCACGACCGGCAGCACGCTGTCCTCGAAGGCGCGGCGATGCGGCGTGTCCTCGCCGTTCTGGTGCACTCCCTGCCAATGGGTCGAACTCGCGGCGGGCCATGACGTAGCGGGCATTGGGGAAGGTCGGGACCCAGCGCCCGTTTTCGAGCCGGGTGTTCCAGCCGACATGATCCCAGTGCAGATGCGTGCACATGACGTAGTCGACGTCCTCGGGCTTGACCCCGGCGCGGGCGAGATCGGCGAGATAGGGCGTGCGCATCCGATGAAATTGCGGCCGCGTCGGGCGCTCCTTGTCGTTGCCGAGGCAGGAATCGATCAGGATCGTGCTGATGGCCGGTCTTGACGACGAAGGTGTGAAAGCTGAACATCAGCTTGCCGCTCGCCCGGCTCGATCAGCTGCGGCCCGAGCAGGTCGGCGTTGGCCCGCACGACCTCGGGGTCGAAATCGGGAAAGAACTCCGCCGGGGGAAGAACGGCCCCTCGAATTCGGCCACGCGATGAACTTCGAACTCGCCGATGCGCGTCGACTGCATCTTCCCTCCGCGTTGCCTGCGCCGGAAGGGTACGCCGAGGGGGTGGTAGGCGCGAAGGGGAATCGAACCCCCGACCTCTCCCATGTGATAGGAGCGCTCTGCCACTGAGCTACGCGCCTGTCGCATTCGTCTTGCGCGATGGTGGGCGCGACAGGGATTGAACCTGTGACCCCACCCGTGTGAAGGGTGTGCTCTCCCGCTGAGCTACGCGCCCGTCTCTCGGCCCGCGGCATTTAGAGGCCGCTCGAAACCCTGTCAAGGCGCTCGGTCCCGCCGGCTTGCCTCAGCTGGCGGAGCAGCTCTTCTGCTTCGCGCGGCCGGCGCAGGCGCAACGCACGACGAGATGGGCGTACTCGCTCTGTTGGAGACGCCCTCGAACTGTCGGCGGCGCCCGCGCCAGGTGCTCCAGGCCCAACGGATCGGGTGGCTCGGCCGGAACAACAGGTGTAGCCATCTCTCGCGGTTGCCGGCCCACATCTTCTGTGCGCAGCGGTGGCCCTGACCAGCGAGCGGCGGATCACCTGGTACATGATGATGGGGCGCTCGTAGTCGAGCCACGACCAGATGCGTTGCCCGACGCCAGACGAGGTCGCGAACAAGCCCGTAAGCTCTTCATCGAGGACCCAGGCCTCGGCAGCGATCGCGAGGGTCACCTGGCGAACGAATTCGTCCGGGATCGGTGCGGGACAGGTCGCGCCACGCCGGCCTGCCAATTCACCGCGTCGAGTTCGATGTAGGGGAGCGCGAGTTGGCGGCGAGCGCCTTCGCCAGGCGTTGTCTTTCCCGATCCCGTCGTGCCGACGACAGCAGCTCGCATCGAGTGCCGGCCCGGTCAGGGCCGGGGCAGCTCCGACAACGCCTCGATGACCGCAGCCGGGGCTTCCTGCGGCAGGAAGTGCCCGGCGACCGGGAACCACGCGGCGCTGGTAGGGCCCGGTAAAGAAGCGCGCGTGCCCGGCCGAGCTCTCCGGCAGCGAAACCCCGTCGCAGGCACCGTGCAGGACGATCGTCGGCACGGTGATCGGCGGCTGCGCGGCGAGCCGGTCCTCGATCGCCTCGAGGCTCGGATCGCCTGGTGCAAGCCGTAAGCGGTGGCGATAGGACTGGATCACCACCTCGACAAAATCGGGGTTGTCGAAGGACGCCGCCGTCCGCTCGTAGGTCGCGTCGTCGAAATGCCAGTTCGGCGACCACAGCTCCCATAAGAGCCGGCACAGCGGCCGCCGGTTCGCCGCGCAGCCCGGCGCGGCCCCGCTCGGTGTGGAAATACCATTGGTACCACAGCCGGTGCTCGCGATCGGGCGGGCCGGCTCGCCCGATCGGGCGATGTTCTGGATGTTGTAGCCGCCGATCGAGACCAGCGCGGCGACGCGCTCCGGCCACAGTGCCGCGACGATGCAGGCGGCGCGGCCGCCCCAATCATAGCCGGCGAGTGCGCGCGCGCTCGACGCCGAGCGCGTCGAGCAGATCCAGCGAGGTCGCGGCCGAGTGCGGCCTGCTGGCCGGATCGCGGCGTCTGCGGGTCGAGAAACCGGGTCGGCCCGTAGCCGCGCAGATAGGGCACGATCACCCGCCAGCCGGCGGCGGCGAGCGCCGGCGCCACGCCGTCATAGGCGCGCACATCGTCGGGAAAGCCGTGCAGCAGCACGACCGGCGCGCCCGTCCGCCGGCCCGCTCTCCTCATAGGCGATTTCGAGCGTCGGGGTGCAGTACGGTCTTCACGGCGCGGCGATCCGGAACCCGGCAGAGCCGTCGGCGGCGATCTGCCCGGGCAGCTCGGTCTCCCAATGCAGATAGGCGCGCATCGCCGCGGCGTTGCCGCTGTGCCGGTCGTGGTTCCAGAACAGATAGTCGATGCGCTCGTCGTCGGGCGGCTGATCCGGCGAAGCGGCGACCGGCAACCTGCCGCGGCGCCAGGCGCTCGTGCCGCCGCGCACCAGCGCGACCTGGGCCGTGGTCAGCTCGCGCGAGATCGACCGCCGCCAGGCGCGCCGTCGTCTCGTCATCGGCGAAGAGAACGATCTGCCGCGCCTCGAGCACTGCCGCCGGCAGCCGGTCGAGGCGCGCCCGGTTGGCCCAGCACCGCACCCTGCGGGTGGGCTGCGCGATAGGCGCCGCTCGGGTCGAGCGAGATCGCCGCCGCACCCTCGGCGAGCCGGCGCGCCGCCTCCTCGGGCTCGATCTCCGGCATCGCCGGAAGGGCCGACGCGGCCGCTCCGGCTTGCCCGGTCTCGAGGGCCGCGCCTTCAACCCTTCAGGACCTGGACGTCCCAGCCCATCTGCACGCAGCCATTGCGCGGTCATGATCGCGCGGGTGCCGGTGTCGTCGACCAGCACGAGGCGCGCGCCGCGGGTCCCGACCCAGCGGTCGATCGCCTGCACCAGCTGGCCGCCCGGCGCGCGAAACCGAGCCCGGCAGGTGACCGGCGGCGAATTCCTCGGGCGTGCGCACGTCGAGCACGATAGGTCGTCCGCCGGTCGGCCTCGGCGAGCCATGCCGCGAGCGTCGCGATGATCGATCGAGCGGACCCCGAAGCGGGCGGCGACCGCGTCGGCGCGGCGCCGCGCGCCGCGGCGATGGCCTCCGCGCTGACCGGCGCGAGCTCCGTAGCCGAGCCCGCTCTCCGAGCTCCAGCCCGGCGAGGCGCCAGCCCTGCGTGCCGCCTGCCAGCGACATGACCCGGTTGGGGACGCCGGCGTCGATCAGCGATTGCGCGCCGATGATGCCGCGGGTGCGCCCGGCGCACGAGACGACGACCAGGGTCTCGGGCGACGGCGACGAGATCGGCGAAGCGGTGGACCAGCTCGGCGCCGGGGCAGGGGAGCGCGCCCGGCACGTGAAACCGCGCGTATTCGTCGAGCGGGCGGCTGTCGAGGACGGTCACCTGCTTTCGCCCGAGCGCCGCAGCCGGTCGAGCTCGTCGGCCGAGATCGCCGGCGTGGCGAATTCGTGCTCGATGATCTCGGCAAAAGCCTTGCTCGGCACGTTGGTGCTCGGGAACAGCCGATAGCCCGCGGCCGCCCATCCAGCGGCACCGCCGTCCAGCACATGGACGTCGCGGTAGCCGAGCCCGTCGAGGCGGCGCGCCGCCTTCGCCGCCACACCATCCGCCGTCGTCGACGCAGCACGACCCGGCACGAGCGCCGCGGCACCAGGCGCGCGATCTCCGCCTCGAGCCGGCTGTACGGGATGTTGACCGCGAGCAGCGGATGACCCGATGCCGTGCTGGCCTTCCTCGCGCACATCGAGAAAGGCGATCTCGCCGCCATCGGCGAGCCATCCCCGCAACGTCGCGACATCGACGGTGGCGGTCATCGGCATGCCCCTCCCTGCTTCAGGGAGAAAAATCGAACGGGCCCTCAAAATCACTTGGCTCACGACCGATTACCTTTCCGTATCAATGCGCTTAACGATTCCGTCAGGGAGTGCCGAGCAGGGAGGCAATCCGCCCCCTGAGGGAGGCAGCAGGGACGGCAGTACCCCGATGACCGTAATGCAGACACATGATAAGCTTGCATCTTGACGCCAAGACGGCAGCGGGGCCTTAGCACCCGGGCCTCTTTCGGGAGAAAGCAGCAATACGTAACTGAACGAAGTACAAT